>ENA-OYYG01000319-OYYG01000319.1-human-gut-metagenome-genome-assembly--contig:-NODE-319-length-24828-cov-5.764865_pt1 | contig 24828 bp, 26 predicted proteins | sample MGYA00244061_ERZ653444 | MGnify/ENA primary metagenome ERZ653444 (study PRJEB26926, sample SAMN06165059) | human gut metagenome | biome: ENVO:00009003; feature: ENVO:2100002; material: ENVO:00002003... | reverse complement strand
CGAGATGACGTCGAGTCTCGTGGGCTCGGAGATGTGTATAAGAGACAGTTACAGGAGAGGACAGGCAGAATATTCTGGAAAAATGTATGCTGTGGCAGAGCAGACAGATCATGGGAGACCATCTGCAGGAAGTGGCCCGGATCATGGAACGGGTAGCAGGAGAGGAACTGGGGTATTGTCCGCTGGAAGAGAAAAAGAGGAAAAGCCTGGTACAGGCGCTCAAGAGTGAAGGGATCATCGCCAGAGACCTCTGCTATGTGGAGAAGGACGGCAGCAGCTCCGGGACAGAAGCAGGGATCAGTATGACACTGTCCACCGAAAAAAGGCACTATAAGGCGGCACAGGTGGCGGACATGCTGACGGTATTATTGGGAAAAAAGCTGCAGGTCTCTTCAGGAAGCCCTTATCTCGTGGAGCAGGAGCCGCATTGTTTTCTGTTCACAGAGGAACCGAAATACATAGCACTGACGGGGGTGAGCCGGGCGGTAAAAGAAGGGGAGAAAGTCTCGGGGGATCAGTATGCCACCATGGAATCGGAAAAAGGGAAGCTGATCCTGCTGTTGTCTGATGGGACAGGCTCCGGGGAGGATGCCAGCCGGGGCAGCGGCAGAGTCATGGATCTCATGGAAAAAATGCTGGAGGCGGGCTTCGGGACCGAGGCATCTGTGAATCTCCTGAATTCTGCGTTGTATGCGCAAAATGAAGAGGACGATCATCCTACGATAGACCTTTGCAGCCTGGATCTGTATACCGGCGAATGTGAGATCTGCAAGGTGGGCGGTGTTGCCACGTTCTGGAAGACCTCCGGAAGGGTTCTCTGTGTCGGCGGCGAAAGCCTGCCGTTAGGTATTTTTCAAAAAGTGCAGATAGAACGACAGATGTGTCAGATCCGGCCGGGAGATCTGCTGGTCATGATGACGGACGGGGTTCTGGATATGATGGAAGACGGGGAAGAGCGCATGGCACAGGTGCTGGAAGGGTTGCAGGAACAGAACCCGCAGGAGATCGCAGAGAAAATATTGTCCTATGCCATCTGTGCCTCAGAAGGACGGATTCGGGACGATATGACGGTATTTGTGCTCTGCCTGTGGGAAAACACGTGATGCCGCCTTGATTTTTCCTCATAATTAGGATAGAGTAAAAACATGAATACATGGATGGATACGCAAGAAAAAGTATTTGCATATATCAGAGAGCATCACATGCTGCAGGCCGGCGACCGTGTGGTAGCCGGTGTTTCTGGAGGGGCAGACTCGGTTTGCCTCTTATTTTTGTTGCTGGAATGGCAGAAGGAAGTACCTACAGACATTGCCGTAGTGCATGTGGATCACGGCATTCGCGCGGAGGCCGGAGAAGATGCGCGGTATGTGGAGCAGCTCTGCGAGGAGAGAGGAATCCCTTTTTTCCTGACCAGGGCAGAGGTAAGGAACAGAGCCCGCATGGAGAAAATCTCTGAGGAAGAAGCCGGGCGCAGAACGAGATATGAGGCGTTTGAAAAGGCGGCAAAGGAGTGGGGAGCCACGAAGATCGCAGTGGCCCACAACAGCAATGACCGCAGCGAGACCCAGCTGTTCCATTTGTTCCGGGGCAGTGGAATCCGGGGACTGGCCAGCATTTTGCCTGTGAGAGATCGGATTATACGACCGCTCCTATGTCTGGAACGGTGGGAGATCGAGAAGTTTTTACAACAGCGAGGAATTGTCTATTGCAAGGATGCCACCAATGAGGAGGATGACTACACAAGAAATCGTATTCGGCATCATATTTTGCCTTATGCGGAGGAGAATATTGTAAAGGGCTGTGTAGCGCATATGAATCAGACGGCGGAGCTGCTGGCGGAGACGGAGGACTATCTGGAACTGCAGACAAAAGAAGCAGCTGGCCGATGTATCCGGGCAACGGACGGTGACGGAGAGTCCGCAGAGACGGGGGACAGCCGGAACGCGGTGATCTGTATTGCTGTGGAGTCTTTTCTGTCGTTGCATCCTGTGATCCGTAAGCGCCTCTTGTATGAAGAAGTGAAGCAATTGTCTCCAGGGCAGAAAGACATCACTTACCAGCATATTCAGGAGCTGCTGACCTTGTTTACCAGGGAAGGCAACCGGCAGATCTGTCTTCCGTTCGGCATCCGGGGTAGACGGCAATATGAGGAAGTCCTGCTGACAGTAGAGAGGACAGACAGGGAGCTTTTGGAGAAGACGGAAGTGGCTGAGAAATATCAACCAACTCTGCAGCTTTCTCCCGGACAGACAGGGACAGTGGAATGCGAAGCGGGAACGGTGGAATACTGTGTATGTGACCTGTCCGCTGCCCTTGAAAAAAACCAAGAAGTTCCCACAAATCAGTATACGAAATGGTTTGATTATGATAAAATAAAAAAATGTCCGGTGATACGGACAAGAAAGCCGGGTGACTATCTGACCATTGCTGACGGCAGAGGCGGGATGATCCATAAATCGCTGAAAAGTTATCTGGTCGATCAAAAGATCCCACAGGCGGAACGCGACAGACTGCCGATCCTGGCAGAGGGAGAGCATGTACTGTGGGTCGTGGGATACCGTATCAGCGAATATTATAAAGTAACGGAGAATACAAAACGTATTTTAAAGGTACAATTAATAAGAAAGGAGTTCGCTTAAAAGCGAAAAGACAAAAGAAAATGGCAGAGCATATCAGAGTACTGTTGACAGAAGAGGAAGTAGATAAGAGAATCCAGGAGATCGGTGAGCAGATCAGCAAGGATTATGCGGGTAAGCAGGTACACCTTGTATGTGTACTGAAGGGTGGCAGCTTTTTCATGTGTGAACTGGCAAAGCGTATCACTGTTCCCGTATCTCTGGACTTTATGTCTGTATCCAGCTATGGCAGCGATACCAAGTCCAGCGGTGTAGTCAAGATCGTGAAGGATCTGGACGAATCTCTGAAAGATAAGGAAGTTATTGTAGTAGAGGATATCGTGGACAGCGGAAGAACCCTGAGCTATCTGCTGGAGATGCTGAAGGACAGAGGTCCGGCTTCTTTACGTCTGTGCACCCTGTTGGACAAACCCGAGAGAAGAGTGATCGATGTCCATGTGGATTATACCGGATTTAATATTCCCGATGAGTTTGTCGTGGGCTATGGTCTGGATTATGATCAGAGATATCGTAATCTGCCTTACATCGGTGTGGTAGAATTCGATTAAGCAATACAAAGATGTAGGAGGCCCGTGAAGTTGAAACAAAACGGCAAAACAATCAATTCATATTTTATATTTATCATACTTCTGCTTCTGGTGATCTTCGGCCTCAACCTGTTGAACAACCGTACAGATGAATACACCAAGGCGGAGTTCATTGCGGATCTGGATGCCGGCAATGTATCGGAAGTCGTGGTGCAGCCCAACGGAGAAGCACCTACCGGATATCTGGAGATCCAGATGAAGAACGGTGTATCTCATAAGCTGTACGCAACGGACATTACAGAACTGGAGACCCTGGTACGTGAGTATGGGTTTGATCCGGTAGTCAATGACATTGAAAGGGAGAACTGGTTCCTGACCTATATGCTGCCGATGCTGGTCGTGCTGGCGGTGGGAATTTTCCTGTTCATGATGATGAATGCCCAACAGGCAGGCGGCGGTAACGGCAAGATGATGAACTTCGGCAAAAGCCGCGCCAAGATGACATTGGGTGACAAGAGTGTCACATTCGCTCAGGTAGCCGGTCTGAAAGAGGAAAAGGAAGAACTGGAGGAGATCGTAGATTTTCTGAAAGATCCGAAGAAATACATCCAGGTTGGAGCACGTATCCCAAAAGGGGTTCTTTTAGAAGGACCTCCGGGAACCGGTAAGACACTTCTGGCAAAAGCCGTTGCAGGCGAGGCCGGAGTACCGTTCTTTAGTATTTCCGGTTCCGATTTCGTAGAAATGTTTGTCGGTGTCGGAGCTTCGCGTGTCCGTGATCTGTTTGAGGATGCCAAGAAAAATGCACCGTGTATCGTATTTATCGATGAGATTGATGCTGTGGCCAGACGCCGTGGTACAGGTATGGGAGGCGGTCATGATGAGCGCGAACAGACCTTAAACCAGATGCTTGTTGAGATGGATGGATTTGGTGTTAATCAGGGAATTATCGTGATGGCAGCAACCAACCGTGTGGATATTCTTGATCCGGCGATCATGCGTCCGGGACGTTTTGACCGAAAGATTGTAGTCGGAAGACCGGATGTGGCAGGCCGTGAAGAAATTCTTCAGGTTCATGCAAAGAACAAGCCGCTGGGAGATGACGTTGATTTAAAACAGATCGCACAGACGACTGCGGGATTTACAGGAGCAGATCTGGAGAATCTGCTGAATGAGGCTGCCATTCTTGCAGCAAAAGAAAGCCGGGCATATATTCAGCAGGCAGATATCCAGAAAGCATTCATCAAAGTGGGAATCGGTGCGGAGAAACACAGCCGCGTGATTTCCGAAAAAGAAAAGAAAATTACAGCATATCATGAATCCGGACATGCCCTTCTATTTCATCTTCTGCCGGATGTGGGACCGGTGCATACGGTATCCATTATCCCAACCGGTGCCGGGGCTGCGGGTTATACCATGCCGCTTCCGGAGAAGGATGAGATGTTTAACTCCAGGGGACGTATGCTGCAGGAGATCGTGGTAGATCTCGGAGGACGTGTTGCAGAGGAACTGGTATTTGATGATATTACCACAGGTGCCTCCCAGGATATCAAGCAGGCCACCAAGATGGCGCGCGATATGGTGACACGGTATGGAATGTCCGAGAATATCGGCCTGATCTGCTACAAAGATGATGACGATGAAGTATTTATCGGACGTGATCTGGCACATGCACACAGCTACAGTGAGGGAATTGCCTCTGCCATTGATGTGGAAGTAAAGCGTATCATTGATGAGTCTTATGAGAAGGCAAAAACAATCATTGCCGAGCATCGGGATGTGCTTGACCGCTGTGCAGCACTTCTTCTGGAGAAAGAAAAGATTACACGCGAAGAGTTTGAAGCATTATTTGAAGCATAAAAGATCTGGATGGTCAAAATGACAGAAAAAGGCTCTGCCGGGAAAAACTTTCCGGCAGAGCCTTTTTTCTGTATACATAGTGCACAAAAACGATGCCAAACTTTTGTGAAGTTTGTGCACACTTCTGTGTAGATCCATGGTACTATAATCACTGTAAAAACCCCCCAATACATTATATATAGTTTTTGCTATACCCCATAGTAAAAATACCTTCTCCTAAAAAGGCAGCGTTCGTAGCTGTCTTTTTTATTTATTTTTTCAACTCTTACAATGACAATTTTACTTCCCGGTTCGTGTGTTCATAATGGCGCAGTGTCACACCGGCGGCACGCAGCATTTTTTTGGATGCGATCACACCCGGGGTAGAAGCGTATTTGTCACTGTCGTAAACAACTTCACGGATACCACACTGGATAATGGCTTTGGCACATTCATTGCATGGAAAGAGCGTAACATATATGGTGGATCCTTCCAGGCTTCCGCCCCGGTAGTTGAGAATGGCATTCAATTCACTGTGGGTAGAGTAAAAGTATTTGTTGTCATCGCCTTCGCGTACCCATGGGAAATCATCATCGGAACATCCGGTTGGAAATCCATTATATCCCATTGAAAGAATTTTGTGTTTGTCACTGACAATACAGGCTCCAACCTGTGTGTTTGGATCTTTGGAACGCATACCGGAGAGCATGGCAACGCCCATGAAGTATTCGTCCCAGCTGATGTAGTCCTGTCGTTTTGTGCTCATATGTGTTAGCCTCCTTTGTGGTTTTTGTAAAATAACGAGAGGGCAATAAGTCCATACTGACTTTTGCCCCCCTGAATATGGTAATATCTGATTATTTGGTTCCAAAGATACGATCACCGGCATCTCCCAGACCCGGAACAATATATTTATGTTCATTTAAATGATCATCAAGTGCTCCGATGTAAAGATCAACATCCGGGTGAGCATCGGTAAGTGCTTTTACACCTTCCGGTGCAGCAATGATGCACATAAAACGAATGCTTTTTACACCCTTGTCTTTCAGCATCTGGATTGCTGCGATGGCTGATCCGCCGGTAGCCAACATCGGATCTACGACAAATACTTCGCGGTTGGCACAGTCTGCCGGAAGTTTGCAGTAATATTCCACTGGTTTTGCTGTCTCAGGATCACGATAGAGACCGATATGTCCGACTTTTGCAGCAGGAATCATTTCCAACATACCGTCTACCATGCCAAGTCCGGCACGCAGAATCGGTACCACTGCCAGTTTTTTTCCTTTTAATTCTTTTACGGTCGTCTTACAGATCGGAGTTTCGATCTCCACATCCTGTAACTCAAGATCACGGGTTGCCTCGTAACACTCAAACATTGCAACTTCGCCTGCAAGTGTACGGAAATCCTTAGAGCCGGTCTCGGTTCTTCTCATTAATCCGATTTTGTGCTGGATCAGCGGGTGATCCATAACGACTACTTTTCCCATAAATTTATTCTCCTTCTTCTTCGTTAAGTTTTTTCACAAGTTTTTTGATTGATTTGCGCAGGGTTTCATAGCATAATCCGTAGGCGGGCAAAGCACCTCCGTATGGATCTAATATTTCCAGTTCGTCCCCGACATATTTGGTAAGAACCTGTATATTTTCCGGAACAGCATTTTCAAACTGCTCTAAAATGCGCTCCCGGTGAATTTCTTCCATGGTAATGACAAGAGCATCTTCTGTCAGATCTTCTTCCGTCAGCTGCTGGGAAACATAATTTTCCATATTGATACCGTTGCTGATTAAGACAGCTTCGGCTTTTTGATTCATTGGTTCCTGAAATTGTACAACAAGTCCACGGGATAAGATCTCCAGCGGATGCCGCAGGGTAAAATCTCCCATGATACCGGCTGCCATTGCCTCGCGACAGGTTCCTGTCTGGGCAACAAAAATCAGTTTGTTATACTCCATATAATTACTCCTAATCGCAATGTATTACGGTATGACCGGCCGCTTTGAGCAGACGGTTCATAATGGCCTGTCCGATGCGAGGGGTCTGAAAGCTTTCTGAATAAATGGCATCTACATGCAATTCATCACACTCACGCAAAATTTTGTACAGATGCTGTGCAATGGCGTCTTCGTTGGAACGGCTGCCCATGGAAAGAATGACATCTGCATGATAGGAAGAACGGGTTTCTTCCGTAGCAATGACAGCTACCTTTTTTCCATTCTCCTGTTTTTCATGTACCAGAGCATTGATTCTGGAGATGACCGCGGCGGATGATCCGTCTACGATTACCATATCGGCTTTTGGGGCATAATGCTTGTATTTCATGCCCGGAGCTTTTGGTTTGCGCGTGTCGTCTGCGGCAATAATACCCGGATCAATGATAACCTCTTCGCCGAGCACCTCGGAAAGCATCTGCGGCGTAATGTAGCCGGGACGCAGTACCATAGGTTTTGATTCGGTCAGATCAATGATGGTAGATTCAATGCCGATACCGACCGGGCCGCCATCTAAAATCATGGCAATCCGACCGGATAAATCCTCTGCAACATGAGAAGCTTCTGTCGGACTCGGACGACCGGATGTGTTGGCACTTGGCGCAGCGATCAGACATCCGCTTTTGCGTATCAGATCAAGTGCAACCGGGTGATTCGGCATCCGTACAGCGACAGTATCCATTCCTCCGGTTGTTGCCATCGGAACGGCATCGCTTTTCCAGACGATCATCGTCAGGGGACCCGGCCAGAAAGCACCGGCCAGTTTGCGGGCAGCCTCCGGAACTTCACGTGCAACACGTTCCATATCGGAAAAGTCCGCAATGTGCACGATCAGGGGGTTGTCCGAAGGACGTCCTTTTGCTGCATAGATTTTGCGGGCAGCTTCCGGATGCAGGGCATCTCCGCCAAGACCGTATACCGTTTCTGTCGGAAAAGCGACCAGTTCACCCTCTGCGATCAGACGTCCGGCCTCTTCCATAATTGTTTCGTCAATCTGTTCGGGATTGACACGTTCTATTTTTGTATTCATCATATTCACACTTTGCTTTCCGCTTTATATCCCGTCTATTATAGTCCATAGGCTCTGGGATTGTCAATCGGATTAGCTGGCTGCTAAAGAAAATGATTGGTGAAAATGATAAAATATTCTAAAAACTATGGAATTTTATAGACAAAACGACGAATAATGAGGTATAATACATCCATCGGGACGGAGGAAGGCTATGAAAAAAGACAACAGATCCGTGATACAGACATTAACATTCATTTTTCAGTTTGGAATCAGTATGCTGGTGCCGATTTTTTTATGCAGTATACTGGGAGTGTGGCTGGGAAATCTGACAGGGATTAACTGGTTAATGATTCCGTTTTTCTTTATGGGAGCTTTGGCAGGGTTTACGAATATTTACAAGACAGTAAGGAAACTATACAGGCAGGAGGAAAAGAAAGAAAACCATGTTAAAAAGGATTAACGAAGCATTACCGGGGCTGGTCGTCTCAATTTTATTATATGGGGTGATGGTAGAACTGATTGGGGTATGGTTTGTAAAGGACAGGATTGCATATTCCATCGGGGTATGGTTTGGCATTGCAATTGCCGTGGGGATGGCAATCAATCTTGCAACTGTGATCTTTGATTCTGTTACGATGGGGGACACCGCACATGCGACGCGAAGAATTGTCACAAAATCAATTCTTCGTTATGTAGTAGTGGTGATTTTGTTCGTGTTATTTGGGTATTTTCAATGGGGAAACCTGATTGCGGCTTTTCTTGGGCTGCTTGGTTTAAAAATTGGAGCATATCTTCAGCCTTTATGGGAGAAAGTAAAAGGAAGGAGGTGATTATATGAATGAGGGGATTTTACTGGCGTCGGATATCGACTTTATGATTCATGGAATTTTTAAAGTAAAAGTATTTGGTCAGGAAGTCTGGATCACCGACAGCCACGCATGTATTTTGATTGTTATGGCAGTAATGGTTATTTTTGCTGTGATTGCCAATCGCAAGTTAAAGCATGCCACCGAAAAACCGGATACTTTTCAGAATATAATCGAGCTGATTGTAGAAAAATTAGACGGAATGGTGGATTCCACCATGGGAAAGTGGGCACCCAGATTCGTCAACTATATCAGCACGATTTTTATTTTTATACTGATGAGTAACATATCTGGATTGTTTGGCCTGCGCCCGCCAACGGCAGATTACGGAACCACGCTTGCACTTGCACTGATCACATTTTTCATGATCCGTTTCAACAAGGCAAAACACCAGAGTCTGAAAGAAATATGGACAGGTATGTGTTCACCGCTTCCGCCATGGCTTCCACTCTGGGCGCCGATCAACATTATCAGTGAGATTGCAATACCGATCTCATTGTCGCTGCGTCTGTTTGCAAATGTGTTGTCAGGAACCGTAATCATGGCACTGGTATACGGTTTGCTTGGGGTAATTGCAACGGCATGGCCGGCAGCACTGCACGTATATTTTGATCTGTTTTCCGGAGCAATCCAGACGTATGTATTCTGTATGCTCACAATGACTTATGTGTCACAGGCGTGTGGAGAAGATTGAAATGCATCCTCAAGATGCATTTCCTACGCAAATCGCTTCCGCGTAAGCGGAACTCTCATGCGATTTGCTCCTTGTATCAAAACAAGTATTTAATTTAAGGAGGATTTTACTATGAATATTTCAGGACAGGATTTAATCAGAGCATGTTCGGCTATCGGTGCAGGACTTGCAGTTATTGCAGGTATCGGACCTGGTATTGGACAGGGTATCGCAGCCGGACACGGCGCAGCAGCCGTGGGACGTAATCCGGGAGCAAGGGGACAGATTATGTCCACCATGCTGTTAGGTCAGGCAGTTGCAGAGACGACAGGTCTGTATGGTCTTGTTGTCGCACTGCTTTTACTTTTTGTACATCCGCTTGGATAAAGGAGGGGCAAACGAGTGTTAGCTGCACAGGAATTTTTATTTGATTTAAATCCACAGCTGCTCTTTGATGCTGCCCTGCTGGCAATTGCAGTATTTTTCCTTTATATGCTGATGTCATATCTGCTGTTTAATCCCGCGCGGAAACTTTTAAAAGACCGTCAGGATCACATTTCATCGGAACTGGATGAGGCCAGCGCCGACAAAGAAAAAGCAGCAGCGCTGAAAGCGGAGTATGAGGCAAAGTTAAAAGAAATTGACAAGGAAGCGGAAACGATTCTGGCAGATGCCAGACAAAAGGCGTTAAAGAACCAGAACCGCATTGTCAATGAGGCAAAGGAAGAAGCTGCACGCATTGTAAAACATGCACAGGAGGAGGCACTTCTGGAAAAGAAGCATGCCATGAATGATATGAAACAGGAAATGATCACTGTGGCATCCCTGATGGCACAGAAAGTTGTGGCATCTTCCATTACCGCAGAGATTCAGAGCACACTTGTGGATGAAACATTAAAAGAAATGGGTGAATCGACATGGCAAAATTAGTATCCAAAACATATGGGGATGCTTTGTTTGCGCTGGCGGTTGAAGAACATATGGTGGATCAATTATATGAAGAGGCGCAGGCTGTTGCACAGATTCTGCGTGAAAATACAGAACTGACCCGCCTGATGAATCATCCCAAAATCGAAAAAGAAGAAAAAGTCAGACTGATCGAGGATATTTTCAAAGGACGTATCGGTGATGAACTGGTGGGACTGCTGAGGATGCTTGTACAAAAAGGGCATTATAAGGAGACAGATCAGGTATTCACTTATTTTATTGACCGTGTCAAAGAGTATAAAAAAATAGGTACTGCCTATGTCACATCGGCGATGGAACTGACACCGCAACAGAAACAGGCGGTGGAACAAAAGCTGCTCGACACGACAAAGTACGTTCAGTTTGAGATACATTATACCACGGACCCCGCACTGATCGGAGGCATGGTCATCCGGATCCGGGACCGTGTTGTGGACGGCAGTGTCCGGACCAGACTGGAACATCTGACAAGAGACTTAGAACGTATACAATTGAAAGTAGGTGAGTGCGCTCCATGAATTTAAAACCAGAAGAAATCAGTTCTGTCATTAAGGAGCAGATCAAAAGATATGCTTCCCAGCTGGAAGTGGCAGATGTGGGAACCGTCATTCAGGTGGCGGACGGCATTGCACGTATCCATGGACTGGAAAATGCGATGCAGGGAGAATTGTTAGAATTTCCGGGAGAGGTATACGGTATGGTACTGAACCTGGAGGAAGATAATGTCGGTGCGGTACTTCTCGGAAGTCAGCACAATATCAATGAGGGAGATACGGTTAAAACAACCGGACGTGTGGTAGAAGTGCCGGTAGGAAATGCACTGCTCGGACGTGTTGTGAATGCGCTCGGACAGCCGATTGACGGAAAGGGACCGATCACAACGGATAAATACCGTCCGGTAGAACGTGTGGCATCCGGTGTCATTTCCAGAAAGGGAGTGGATACACCACTGCAGACCGGTATCAAAGCCATTGATTCCATGGTGCCGATTGGAAGAGGACAGCGAGAACTGATCATCGGAGATCGTCAGACCGGAAAGACCGCGATTGCAATTGACACGGTTATTAATCAGAAAGGGCAGGGCGTAAAGTGTATTTATGTGGCAATCGGCCAGAAAGCTTCTACCGTTGCCAATATTGTCCAGACACTCGAAGAGTATGGAGCTTTCAGTTATACAACCGTTGTTGCGGCTACGGCAAGTGAACTTGCGCCTTTGCAGTATCTTGCTCCGTATTCCGGCTGTGCAATCGGCGAAGAGTGGATGGAGAATGGCGAAGATGTACTTGTTATCTACGATGATTTGAGCAAACATGCCATGGCATACCGGACCCTGTCGCTGCTGTTAAAGCGTGCACCGGGCCGTGAGGCTTATCCGGGTGATGTCTTTTACCTGCATTCACGTCTGCTTGAGCGTGCGGCACGTCTGTCGGACAAACTGGGAGGAGGTTCCCTGACGGCATTACCGATCATTGAAACGCAGGCGGGAGATGTATCTGCATATATTCCGACCAATGTGATTTCTATCACAGATGGGCAGATTTATCTGGAGACGGAGATGTTTAATGCCGGTTTCCGCCCGGCAATCAATGCAGGACTTTCCGTTTCCCGTGTAGGAGGAGCCGCACAGATCAAGGCGATGAAAAAGATTGCGGCACCTATCCGTACAGAACTGGCACAGTACCGGGAACTGGCTGCATTTGCACAGTTCGGTTCCGAACTGGATGCAGACACGAGTGAGAAACTGGCACAGGGAGAACGATTAAAAGAAATCTTAAAACAGCCGCAGTATCAGCCGATGCCGGTTGCAAAACAGATCGTTATCATCTATGCGGCAGTGAAAAAGTATCTTATGGACATTCCGGTAGAGGAAATTCTGCATTTTCAGAATGCGTTACTCGAACTTATTGATACCAGATATCCGGAGATTACCGGAAAGATTACAGAGACGCAGGTTATCGATGAGGAGACGGAACAGAAACTGATAGCAGCTATTCAGGAAACGAAAAAGGAATACCTGGCGTAAAGGTATGATAACAGGGGGTGATAACACATGGCGTCTATGAGGGATATAAAAAGACGAAAAGGAAGTATCCAGAGCACACAGCAGATTACCAAAGCCATGAAACTTGTTTCTACCGTAAAACTCCAGAAAGCCAAAGGGCGGGCAGAACAGACAGATCCCTATTTTCAGTATATGTACCGGACGGTAAGTTCCATTTTAGCACACAGCGGCAATATGGATCATCCATACTTAAGAAGCGGGGAATCCAAAAAGAAAGCGATCGTTGTACTGACTTCGAATCGTGGACTTGCAGGAGGATATAATGCGAATGTGGTGAAACTGATCACAGAAAGTGATGATGTTGCCAAAGAGGATGTCGTGATCTATGCAGTTGGCAGAAAAGGAATTGAGATACTGGAGCGAAAAGGATATCACATCGAGGTAGATGCCTCGGAAATTATGGAAAATCCGACATATCCGGATGCAGCAGCACTCTGTAAGAGAGTGCTCGACGATTTCGCGGAAGGGAAAATAGGAGAGATCTATCTGGCATATACGCATTTTAAAAATACCGTTAGTCAGGAAGCGCAGCTGATCCGTATGCTTCCAGTGGAAGTAAGTGAACCTTCGGAGGAAAAGTCTTCCAGAGAAATTCTTATGAATTATGAGCCAAACGAACAGGAGGCTTTGAATCAGATTATTCCAAAATATGTGACAAGTCTGTTTTATGGGGCACTGGTAGAAGCCGTGGCAAGTGAAAACGGTGCCCGCATGCAGGCCATGGATTCCGCAACAAGCAATGCGGAAGAGATAATAGAGGATCTTTCCTTAAAATATAACCGTGCAAGACAGGGATCTATCACACAGGAATTGACGGAAATTATTGCGGGAGCAAATGCGATAGAGTGACGTAATAAAGGAGAAGAAACATGGAAAATAAAGGAGCAATAGGAAAGATCACGCAGGTGATCAGTGCCGTGCTCGATATCAAATTTCCGGAAGGACATCTTCCGGAGATCAATGATGCAATCCGTATTCCTTTAAAAAAGGGCGGAGAACTGATCGTTGAAGTAGCACAGCATCTGGGGGATGATACCGTGCGTTGTATTGCACTCGGACCGACGGACGGACTTGTCCGCGGTATGGATGCTATAGCGACGGGAGGACCGATTTCGGTACCGGTAGGAGAAAAAACACTTGGCCGTTTGTTTAATGTGCTGGGAGAGCCAATCGATGAAATTGCACCTCCGCAGACCAAGGAGCACTGGCCGATTCATCGGAAGGCACCTTCGTTTGAGGAACAGGCAACTTCCCAGGAAATGTTAGAGACAGGAATTAAAGTTGTCGATCTGCTCTGCCCGTATCAGAAAGGTGGAAAAATCGGATTGTTTGGAGGAGCCGGTGTAGGAAAAACCGTGCTGATCCAGGAACTGATTCATAACATTGCTACAGAGCATGGTGGATATTCGGTATTTACCGGAGTCGGAGAGCGTACCCGTGAGGGAAACGATCTGTATTATGAAATGAAAGAGTCGGGAGTTATCGATAAGACAACCATGGTGTTCGGACAGATGAACGAACCGCCAGGGGCACGTATGCGTGTAGCACTTACCGGACTTACGATGGCAGAATATTTCCGTGATAAAGGCGGAAAAGATGTTCTGTTATTTATTGATAATATTTTCCGTTTTACACAGGCAGGATCGGAAGTGTCTGCCCTGCTCGGACGTATGCCGTCCGCAGTAGGTTATCAGCCGACCTTACAGACCGAGATGGGTGCATTACAGGAACGAATTACATCCACAAAGAACGGATCTATCACCTCCGTACAGGCGGTATATGTGCCGGCCGATGATCTGACAGACCCGGCACCGGCTACAACATTTGCGCATCTGGATGCCACAACGGTACTAGATCGTTCCATCGTGGAACTTGGAATATATCCGGCTGTGGATCCGCTGGCTTCTACTTCGCGTATCCTTGACCCGAGAATTGTCGGGGAAGAACATTTTAAGGTTGCGCGTGGAGTACAGGAGATTTTGCAGAAATATAAAGAACTGCAGGATATCATCGCAATTCTCGGTATGGATGAGTTGTCGGAGGATGATAAGCTTGTTGTCAGCCGGGCACGTAAAGTACAAAGATTCCTGTCGCAGCCGTTTTCCGTGGCAGTACAGTTTACCGGACTGGAAGGCAAATATGTTCCGGTGGAAGAGACCATCCGCGGATTCCGTGAAATTCTGGATGGAAAACTGGATGACGTGCCGGAAAGTTATTTCCTGAATGCCGGAACAATTGATGAGGTAAAGGCGGCATATGCAGGGTAATGTGTGTGCCGGCTGGAGGAAACAGAGATGGAAAAGACATTTGATGTAGAAATCATCACGCCGGACCGCGTTTTTTATAAGGGAACTGCGGATCTGCTGGAATTTAATACGGAATCCGGCGAGATCGGTGTATACCGTGATCACATTCCACTTACAACGGTACTGGAACCGGGGCTTGTCACGATCCATCATGGGGATGAAGAACAGGTGGCAGCAGTGCATGCCGGATTTGCCGAGATTCTGGGAGATAAGGTAACACTTCTGGCAGAACTGGCAGAATGGCCGGAAGAGATTGATCTGGAGCGTGCGGAAGCCGCAAGAGAGCGAGCAGAGGAGCGGATTCACAACAGAAATGACAATCTGGATCTGAAGCGCGCGGAATTTGCATTGCATAAGGCTCTGATCCGTATTAATCTTGCAGAGTATCGATAAGTGAAAATGAAAATAAAAGGGAGGGTATTTCATGGGAATATCCTCCCTCTTTTATGGACTTTTACACCGGAGTTTGGTACAATCGTAGTAGTAAGTTTGTATACAAATGAGGAGATATTGTGTACCGGAAGAATAAAAACAATTGGGTAAAGCATCTGGATTTTATGATTCTGGATCTGATTTGCCTGCAGGTGGCATTTTTTTTAGCCTATACATTACGACATAGAACTGTCAATCTATATACCAATTACATATATGCAAATTTGTCTATCGTTCTGATCCTGATAGATGTTTGTCTTTTGATTTTCCTGAATACACTTAAAAATGTATTAAAACGTGGATATCTGGTAGAGTTTATCGCAACCATTAAGCATGTGGCGATTGTGGAACTGGTTGCTGTCCTGTATCTGTTTTCGGTAAAAGATGCGGGAGATTTTTCGCGAATCACGTTCTTTCTCATGGCATTATTCTATGGATTGCTTACCTATGGAACAAGACTTCTGTGGAAAAAACATATTCTTCGCACGCTGCATCTGAAGCAGAACAAGTCCGTACTGGTTATCACAAACTTTGACCGGCTGTCTCAGGTGGAAAAGGATATCCGGGCGAAACGTTATGTGATGTTTCAGATATCGGGTGTGGCTGTGATCGGAAACATGCCAGAGGATTATCCGACGGAAATTGCGGGAATTCCGCTGGTTGCAGCAGGTGATTATGTGGTGGAATATCTCTGCAGGGAATGGGTGGATGAAGTATTTGTAAATCTGCCATTGCAGAGTGCCCAGCTGGATGATCTTGTCCGGCAGTTAAACGAGATGGGAATTACGGTGCATATTCAGCTGGCAGATAAACTGATGGTCGGAACACAGCGGCAGTTTGTGGAGCGTCTTGGGGGATACACCGTGTTAACCACAAGCATCAATACGATTTCCACCGGAGAACTGTTTGTAAAACGTCTGTTTGATATTATCGGGGGACTGGTGGGATGTGTGCTCACCGGTATTCTGTTTCTGTTTCTGGCTCCCGCCATTAAGATTCAGTCACCCGGACCGGTATTCTTTTCCCAGATCCGTGTGGGGAAAAACGGAAAGAAGTTTAAGCTGTACAAGTTCCGGAGTATGTATACTGACGCGGAAGAACGTAAGGCACAGCTTGCCGCAGAAAACAGAGTCACAGACGGGCTGATGTTTAAGCTGGATTTTGATCCGCGTATCATCGGCTGCAGACAGCTGCCGGATGGAACGGTGAAGAAAGGAATCGGGAACTTTATCCGTGACTGGTCTTTCGATGAGTTTCCACAGTTCTGGAATGTCTTAAAGGGGGACATGTCTCTGGTAGGGACGAGACCGCCTACAGAGGATGAGTGGGTCAGATACGAACTGCACCACAGAAGCCGTCTGGCCATCAAACCGGGAATCACCGGAATGTGGCAGGTGAGCGGCCGCAGTAATATTACGGATTTTGAAAAAGTTGTGGAACTGGACCGGTATTACATTTTAAACTGGAGTCTGGGACTGGATGTGAAAATACTTTTCCGGACGGTACCGGAAGTCGTGAAGAAGAACGGGTCTATGTAGAGGAAGTACCGGTTGCAGCAATAAATAGTTTGAGAAGGCGTATCGCATAATTTCTTTGGGAGGCGGGCGCCTTTTCTATTATATGGATCAGGGTCAGAGCATCTTTCTGCTGCCACTCCCGTTCTGTTTCAGAAATTTCTCCAAACATCATATAGTCTAAATTCATATCTAATGCTTTGGCAATTGCCAGCATCGTTTCAATGGACATGCCACACATCCCGCGTTCAATATCCGAACAGTATTTTGTTGCACGGTTGATCCGGACGGCCAGTTCATCCTGAGAGAGTCCAAGCTGCATTCGTTTATGTCGGATTCGCTCGCCAACTGCAATTTTATCATAAGGTTCCCGTTTCTTATTCATTTTGTGATCCTCTGTATCTTCCAAAAACTTCCAATTTTTTCTATATAAAGATAGTATCAGTTATTGAAAAATAATAAACACTTTTCAAACGTAAAATATAGGCGCGTTTAGGGCATGAGTATTTGTGCGTTTACAAACGGAAAACCGGTAAAATTCGCCAATTTTTGCGTGCAAACGTACTGTGAGAGGGTAAAGATATGGGGTAAAATATTTTCTGTTACAAATATGATTATGAAATAATTATGGACCATAAAAAATGCTGATTGATTTTCATACACATATTCTTCCGGAAATCGATGACGGAAGCCGAAATGTCGAAATGTCGCTGAACATGTTAGCAGCACAGAGGGAGCAGCAGGTTGATGAAATCGTAGCAACTCCCCATTTTTATGCACAGAAAGATTCTGTGGAAGAATTTTTATTGCGCAGGCAGCGCAGCTATGAAAAATTGAAAACGAAAATGGCAGAGACAAATCTGGATCAGAAGCTGCATCTGGCAGCGGAAGTCTACTACTTTCAGGGAATCGGAAGTGCCGGAATGATCCCGAAACTTTGTGTGGAAGGAACACAGACACTTCTTCTGGAAATGCCGTTTGCCCAGTGGGATTCTGCTGTTTATGCAGATGTGGAGAAACTGGTACAGCGCCAGAAACTGAAGGTTGTCATCGCCCATATTGAGCGTTATTACGAATTCCAGAAGAAAAAAGAAATCTGGAATGCGGTCATGGAACTTCCATTATACAGGCAGATGAATGCAGGCGTATTTCTGAACTGGAAAAAGAGGCATAAAGCGTTTCAGCTTGCAAAAGAAGCCACAACCATTATTCTTGGCAGTGATTGCCACAACATGGATACCAGGCATCCGAATCTTGCCGAGGGGCGCATCGTGCTTACAAAGAGATTTGGCGAAGCGTTCCTCCAGAAAACGGATCGCCTGACCAGGGAGGTACTGCAGTGAGCGAAAAAAAGAAAACCATGCGTGCAGTTATAGAAATTATCATTGCCGTACTTGTAATCAGTGCTGTATATTTTATCATCCGTGGGATGGATCGGCACGATGTGCGTATCCGGCAGGCAGCCACAGAAAATGAAACGCAGCGTGTCTGGAAAGAATTTCAGGAAAAAACCGTCTCGATCAAGCTACATAAAAAAACCTGGAAATTTGCCCATCCGGTTCAGACGTATCTCTTTATCGGAACCGACAAAAGCGGAAACGAAGATGCCGAAGGAGAAGAATATCATGGTTCGATGGCAGATGCACTGATGCTTGTTGTTGTGGACAAAGAAGAAAAAACATATGGAATTTTGCAGCTGAACCGGGACACTATCACCGAAGTGCCAATGCTTCTGCAAGACGGAAGTGCCAATGCCAGTGCACAGATGCAGCTTTGTACGGCACACTGGTATGGAAAGGACAAGGCTGCAAGCTGTGACAATACGGTTGAGACCGTATCCAAAATGCTTGGGGGGCTGCCTATTGATGGATACTATGCATTGAAAATGGATGCAATGCCACTTCTGAATCATGAGGTGGGGGGAGTAACCGTTACATTGGAAGATGATATGACCAAGCTGGATCCGGCTATGAAGAAAGGTGCAACGCTTACCTTGACAGACCGGCAGGCAGAACTGCTCATGCAGTCCCGGTATGCCATGGATGACGATCGCAATACGCAGCGTATGCGCCGCCAGCAGATCTTTTTAAACGCATTCATGAAAAAGATAAAAAAACAGAATGCGGGGGATGTCAATGCGACCGTGAAATTATATGACCGGCTGCGCCCGTATGCGACGACAGATATTAAGATGAATGATCTAACTGCCCTGTTAAAGGATATGCAGGGATATACTGACAAAGGAATTATCACAATCGACGGTACATCCAAAATTGGAGAAAAGCTGCACGATGGGAAAAAGCACTGGGAGTTTTATATGGATGAAGATTCACTGGAGACATCCATGAAACAACTGTATCCACTGGTGCAAGAGAAAGGAAAGTAACGAATGAACCAGGAAAACCAACTGACAGAGCAGAACAGCGAAGAAACCGAAATTGATCTGCTTGAAATTTTTTATCTGCTGCGGGCAAAGCTGGTATGGCTGATTCTCGCATTTGTGATCGGGGGAGTGATTGCAGGCTCCATCACACATTTTCTGATCACACCAAAATATACGGCAACTGCAAAAATGTATATGATTTCCGCATCCAGTGGAAGTGTGCTTGATCTGTCGGATTTCAATATCGGAACATCCCTTTCCCAGGACTATACCGAATTGATCAAAATCCGTCCCGTGTTCAATGAAGTGATTGATAACCTGAATCTGGATATGGAATATGAAGATCTTTTGAAGAAAGTAAGCATCTCGGTTGTTGGAGATTCACGGTTACTTGCCGTGTCGGTGGAGGACAATGATCCAAAACTTGCACAGTCGATGGTCAATGAACTTGTAGATACAGCGGTAACCTATATTCCGAAAGTTATGAATGCATCTGAGAATGCACAGCCGACCATTGCGGAATATGCAGTGGTTCCAGATGAACCGAGTTCGCCGAACCTTGCCAAAAATATTATTCTCGGAGCGGTTGTTGCAATGCTTCTTGTAGCCGTGATCTTCGTGGTACGTATGCTTATGGACGACAGCTTAAATACGGCAGAGGATGTCGAAAAAGAATTTGGTATCATGCCGTTTACCGTTATTCCGGAGGGGGATATCGAAGAAATTTCTGATGAGGTAGAAAAAGCGATCAGTAAAGAGAAAAAGAAAAGAAGGAAGAAAAAGTAATGGAATTTACACCGAAAAACCGTGCGACAGTCCAGAATATGCCGAAACTTCCGTATGCGGTAGAGGAAGCACTAAACCGTCTGCGCGTCAATGTGAGCTTTCTTGGAAGCAAAGTGAAAAAAATCATGGTGATATCCAGCGCTCCGGATGAGGGAAAAAGTTTTATTGCCATGCAGCTGTGGCGGCAGATGGCAGAAGCCGGCAGCAAGAGCATTCTTGTGGACATGGATCTGCGCAAGAGTGTTATGGTTGACAAATATCAGATTGTCCGGGAAGACAATGGAAAAATTCTGGGAACTTCCGATTATCTGGCAAGTGACGATACGCTGGACAAATATGTGTTGCGTACCAATATCGGAGCGGGAGATCTCCTTCCGAATAAAGAAAATATTATTAACCCGTCCATGCTTCTCGAAGGACAGAAACTGGCAAGTACATTTGAGGAACTGGATGAAAATTATCGTTATACGTTTATTGATGCTCCACCATTGAATCTGGTATCGGATGGAGAAAAGATTGGCTCGCTGTGTGATGGCGCACTGCTGGTTGTCCGCGCAGGAGAAACGCCAAAGGCAATGGTTCGTAATTCGATCCGCCAGTTGGAGCGTGCCGGGTGTCCGGTTGTCGGCATTGCACTCAGCCGTGCCAAAGGCGCTGCAAATGGATATTATCACAAATATGGCAACTACTATGGCAAGAGTTATTATGGAAAAGGCTATGGCTACTATGGAAAACATGGATATTATGGCTATGGCACAGAGCAGAAGTAGGTGATTCCCCGAAAGGGTTTTCACATAAATAATCAGGGAAGGAGGATTATATCCCAATGAACAAATTAATCAAGAAGGTGCTGGTAGGTATTACCGCTGCTACTATGATGTTTGGATCTGTTTGTACTGCTTATGCTGCAACAGATTCTGCAACCGTAGCTCCAGCTCCGGAAAAACAGACAAACGTCAAGGCTGATAATGGCGCAAAGGTAAGTACCGCAGCAAACGGTACAGCAACCGTAAAGGCTTTACCAAAGACAACAAAGAAGAGTGTTACAGTAGCTTCTAAGGTTGTTGTAGATGGAGTCTCTTACAAGGTTACAGTAATTGGAGCAAAGGCTTTTGCAAATGCTACAAAAGCTACAACTGTTACACTTCCAGCCAGCATCAAGACCATTGGCGCTCAGGCATTTACAGGTGCAAAGTCTGTAAAGACAATCGTCATCAAGTCTGCTTCCGTAAAGGTTGACAAGACTGCATTTAAGGGTGTAGACACCAAAAAGATGACAATCAAGGTTTCCGGTATGTCTGCAAAGCAGCTGAAAGCATTCAAGGCTCAGCTGAAGAAAGCCGGATTCAAAGGAACCGTAAAGAAAGTTTCTAAATAATCTCGGGTTCTTGAAAAGGGCGCACAGAGTTGATTCTGCTGTGCCCTTTCCCATAGAAAAAATTGGGAATGAACAAAAGTAATAAGAATCATAAAAATGAAAGAAAGGAGACATCATGTATCAGAAAGCAAAAAACAGCTGGATCAAACACATTGATTTTGTGATACTGGATATTCTGTGTCTGCAGGTTTCTTTTTTCCTGGCATATCTCGTCAGACACCGGAATCTGAATTTATATTCCAATTCCGTGTATGGAAACCTTGCCATCGTGTTGATCCTGATTGATGTATGCATGATGTTCTTTTTAAATACATGTAAGAACGTTCTGAAACGTGGACTGCTCATAGAACTGGCGGCAACCATGCGTCAGGTCAGCCTGGTGATACTGTTTGCCGTGTTTTATCTGTTCTTTGTGAAAGATGCGGGTGATTTTTCTCGTATTACACTGTTTCTGACCGCTATCTTTTATGCTATAATCAGTTATGGGACAAGAATTCTCTGGAAACGGCATGTATTGCGGAATCTGCGGCTTGGAAGAAAGAATTCTATCGTGATATTGACCGACTGGGCCAATCTTCCACAGGTGCGGGAAGATATCCAACATCACAGCTATGAACTGTTTCAGATTCGAGGAATCGCTGTGATCGATGTCAATGAAAAGAAAACACTTCCCGAAAAACTGGGGGACATCCCATTTGTGGCAGAGGGAGAATCTGTTATGGATTACTTGTGCCATGCATGGGTGGATGAAGTATTTATCGATCTGCAGCCAAATGATCCGCGGGTAGACAGATGGATCGACCAGCTGACGGAGATGGGAGTAACGGTACATCTGAAGCTTGCCAACCGGATGGATCTGGCGGCAAACAAACAGTTTGTGGAAAATCTCGGACGATACACGGTGCTGACCACAAGCATCCGTACCGTAAGTACCTGGGAATTGTTTCTCAAACGGTTGATGGATATTCTCGGAGGCATCGTCGGATGCATCCTCACTGGAATTCTGTTTCTGATCCTTGCACCGATGATCTATCATGAATCGCCCGGTCCGATCTTCTTCGGACAGACCAGAGTCGGAAAGAATGGCAAGAAATTTACGTGCTATAAATTCCGCAGTATGTATCTGGATGCGGAGGAGCGCAAAGCAGCACTTGCCGCAGAAAACCGTGTATCGGACGGAATGATGTTTAAATTGGATTTTGACCCGCGCATCATCGGCAGCAGGCGTCTGCCGGACGGAACGATAAAAAAGGGGCTTGGAAATAAGATCCGCGACTGGTCCATCGATGAGTTTCCACAGTTCTGGAACGTGCTCAAAGGGGATATGTCTCTGGTAGGTACACGTCCACCAACGGAAGATGAGTGGGTGAAATACGAGTTGCACCACAGAAGCCGCCTGGCAATCAAACCTGGGATCACCGGGATGTGGCAGGTAAGTGGGCGCAGTGAGATTACGGATTTTGAACAGGTGGTAGCACTTGATCGCAGTTATATTGCGAACTGGAGCCTGGAACTTGATGTGAAAATATTGTGCAAAACAGTGGGAGTCGTGCTGAGACATGAAGGTGCGATGTGAGCGGTAAAATATGGAAAAAAATGATGAAAAATTGTTTGATGTATACCATGGAAAAAACAATAATTGGCAGTCATGCATTAGCTATCTACGGATATTTGCAACAATTTGTGTAATTTATCTTCATACATGTAGTACGTTAAGTGAAAATCAAGAACTATTTGATTTGAGCAAAATGCAAAAGATTTTCTTTAATGCATCATATCAAATGATGTATTGGGCAGTACCGGTATTTTTTATGATAACGGGAATGCTGTTTTTGAGAAAAGAAATGCATGTTAAATCCAGTGAGTGGCTCTTTAAGTATTCAAGGAGAATTTTGCTTGCTCTTGTTGTATTTGGTATTCCGTATGCTGCATTAAAATTAGTAATGGCAGATGGACTATCAATTAGCTTATTGGATAAGGCTATTTTAGCTTCCTTATCAGATACAGGTTTTGGACATCTTTGGTATTTATATGCTTTAATCGGAATTTATTTAATAATGCCCGTGTTAAAGAAATTTGTTGATAATGCTTCAGAGGGAGAAATACAATTAGTACTTTGTGCACTATTTGTTCTTGATTTTTGTTTTCCGTTATTTTCTCGATTAAGTAATTTGAAAATTGCTTTTAACAGCCAGTTTTTATATCCGGTTTTTTATGTCTTGTTGGGACATTGGTTATTCAAAAATAAAGAGAAAGTTAATAGAAAACTAATCGGAATAATTGCAATAATTTGTGTGGCATTGATTTGGATTTTAAATAGCATGAGTTGGAATCCAAAAGTTTGGACTTCATATGACAGTCCAGTAATTGGTGTGTTAGCAGCTGTAGTATTTTTGATGTTTGTATCTAAGGAATGGAGTGAGAAATTCTGGCTTTGGAGAGTAGATAGATTATGTTTTGGGGCTTATTTAATACATCCTTTATTTATTCAGTTTGTGTATCGATTCCTAAAGATTACACCAATTCGTTTTAAAATTTATCCAGTGATGACACTGTTATTTTGTTTGATTTTTGTATGTTTATCATTTTTAGCATCCTGGATCATGCGAAAAATAAAAATTTTAAAAAAATATGTATTGTAAAAAGGAATTATATTAATGAGTGAATATTCAGTTAAAATTGTTGTAGCAACTCATAAAAAATATAAAATGCCGTCAGACGCGATGTATATTCCTTTGCATGTTGGTGCGGAGGGGAAAAAAGATTCCGATGGAAATGAGTTGGATTTGGGATATATCAAGGATAACACTGGAGAAAATATTTCAATATTGAATCCATCATTTTGCGAATTAACAGGTTTATATTGGGCATGGAAAAATTTAGATTCTGATTATATCGGTTTGGTACATTACAGACGCTATTTTGGAACAAAAAAAAGGAATCCGTTTGACGGGATTTTAACTTATAGGCAATTAAAACCAATGCTGGAATGTTACCAGATATTTGTTCCAAAGAAAAGAAAATATTATATTGAAACTTTGTATTCGCATTATGCACATACACATTATGCTGAACAATTGGATTTGACAAAAGAAATTTTAAAGGAAATTACCTCCTTTTTCGGCTGCAGACTGGCTACGGGCGTTCTTGATTGGGCGTGTATGCTTTTCTTTGTTGATATTTTAAAGTATAACGATGTTTTAATAAAGATTTTGGCAAACGTTCTGGTTATAGTATTGAATTACGTTGCGAGTAAGGTTGTTATATTTAAAAAGCGGGGCAATTCGGAAGAAAAGCAAGCCTGATTTTCGGGCAGGCATATAAAAAGTACCGTTAAAGCCGCATAAATAAAGGAAATTCTAATGACGGTAGAGTGCGGAAATTCACTCTACCGCATATGATTTTACGGTAGAATTACCTTAATTTAACATTAGGGTGAATTTTCGGGCGCAATTATGT
>ENA-OYYG01000306-OYYG01000306.1-human-gut-metagenome-genome-assembly--contig:-NODE-306-length-25668-cov-4.625268_pt1 | contig 25668 bp, 20 predicted proteins | sample MGYA00244061_ERZ653444 | MGnify/ENA primary metagenome ERZ653444 (study PRJEB26926, sample SAMN06165059) | human gut metagenome | biome: ENVO:00009003; feature: ENVO:2100002; material: ENVO:00002003... | reverse complement strand
GATGACGTCGAGTCTCGTGGGCTCGGAGATGTGTATAAGAGACAGGTATATATTCCACTGGAGCAGGTTGCCATTCAAGTGAATACGGACTTGGAGAAGATAGATATACTAAAGGAACACCTCTGTAAACAACGTGGAATCAAACTCATTAAGTTGCCGATGAAGCCAAACGAAGTGGAACCCGAATATGCACAGCGTATCAAAGCAGCATTTCAGAGCGTACATATATTTATATCTTCCGATACAGAAGAAGATGTTAAGATAATCAGGAAAATATTTAAGAACTGGAGGAATAGCCGATGAGAGAAAAGAAATATCACATTTACCTAACCGCTGATGAGCAAAGCAGAGTGATACAGTCGCTTATCAATCTGAAAAATAACCTCATAGTACAAGGAAGATACACCGACGCAGTAGATGAAGTTCTTCTGAAAGTGCTGTCCGCAAAGAAAAAGAAACTGAAAATCAAATAATTTCAAGCATTTATGCCGTCTGTTTTTTAACCGAAACAGGCGGCTTTTTTTGTTGTCAAAAATTTTTTGAAATTTTTTTCGAAAAAGCAGCGATTTTGGGTGTCCAAAATGAAGCCTTTTGTGCAATGAGTGAAGGGGTTAATTCCTGATGATGAAAACGGAAGCCTTTTCACTTGTTCTTTGACAACTGAATACACAGGTCGTTAAGACTTTAATTCTGATGATAGCCACTTTAGCAGGTACGCCGAAACTTCTGAAAATTTCAGAACAGCGAGAACTCCTGCTATGAGTATCGGATTGCAACCGATATGGCGATGACAGTCAGAAAGATAATGATACTTCTCTACGGAGCTGGCGGAGTACCCGGCAGAGGTTAGATTCCTATGATACAGATAAGCAGTCTGTTCCTTAACGACTTCCCGAAAGCGATATGCTTGGCAAGGGATATTGAGAATAAATATTGCCACGACCGTTTAGGAAATGAAACGGTCAAGTACATAGCCATATTTTATTGGCTATGAATAAATCGAAAGGAGGACGCAAGAGGTGTCAAACTGCAAAACGATTGCCATATGCAATCAAAAAGGCGGAGTCGGAAAGACAACGACAACGGTTAATCTTGGTGTTGGTCTTGCAATGCAGGGTAAGAAAGTGTTGCTCATAGACGCAGACCCACAGGGAGATTTAACTACTTGTCTCGGTTGGAGAGATACAGACAACTTGGGTATCACGCTTGCAACGAAACTTACAGATGTGATTAGTGAAACGATGAATGACCCGACAGACGGTATTCTGCACCACGAGGAAGGTGTTGACCTTTTACCGGCGAACCTTGAACTTTCGGCGATGGAATATAACCTGATGAACGCTATGAGCAGAGAAACCACTTTGAGGAATTATTTAAGTCAGGTCAAAGACAGATATGAGTTTGTTCTGATTGACTGTATGCCCTCACTGAGTATGGTAACACTCAATGCTCTATCTGCGGCAGACAGCGTGATTATTCCGGTGCAGGCACAGTATTTGCCGGCTAAGGGTATGACCCAGCTTGTGCAGACCATTTCAAAAGTCAAGAAGTATATCAATCAGGATATTAAGATAGACGGTATGCTTCTCACTTTGGTGGATAATCGCACAAACCTTGCCAAAAGTACGGTGGAAGCGTTGCGGGAGAATTTCGGAAATCAGATTAAGCTGTATCGCACATCTATTCCGATTGCTGTAAAAGCCGCAGAAACTTCTTCCAAAGGAAAGAGCATTTTTGCTTATGAGCCAAACAGTACGGTGTCAAAGGCATACACCGAATTTACGAAGGAGGTGTTAGCCGATGGCAGGAAGAAAGAGCGACTTCACTCTCACGAGGCTCGATGACTTGTTTTCAACACAGGAGCAGAGAGATGAGGAAAAACTTTCAAAAATCCGAGATATTCCGTTAGAGCTGATTGACGATTTCCCAGACCACCCGTTCAAGGTCAGGGACGATGAAGATATGCAGCAGCTTGTCGAGAGTATCAAGGAACGTGGAGTAATTACTCCGGCAACGGTAAGGCAGAAAGAGGACGGAAGATATGAACTCGTATCCGGTCACAGACGAAAACGAGCAAGTGAACTTGCCGGTTTTGAAACGCTAAGATGTGAGGTTGTTGACCTTAATCGAGATGAAGCCACAATTCTAATGGTGGAAAGTAATTTCCAAAGGTCGCAGATACTTCCCTCTGAAAAAGCCTTTGCCTACAAAATGCGATTGGATGCAATGAAAAGACAAGCAGGCAGACCAAGTAAAGAAAATTCGGACCCAGTGGGACCGAATTTAATTGGAACACGCTCAAACAGTCTTTTGGCAGAGGAAACGGGCGACAGCACATCCCAAATTAAAAGATATGTTCGCCTTACAAACCTAGTTCCCGAACTGCTTGAATTTGTCGATGAAGGTCGAATTAAAATGCGACCGGCGGTTGAATTGTCGTATCTTGACGAAGATTGTCAGCGTGATGTAGTTGACGAGATTGATATGAACGACGCAACTCCCTCTCACGACCAGACTATCCGTATGCGAAAGTTTTTCGATGAGGGCAAACTGACAACCGAAGCTATCCAAGCCATTATGTCGGAGGAAAAGCCAAACCAGAAAGAGAAGATTGTGCTAAGGGGCGACAGAGTGCGACAACTCATCCCGAAGAATATCCCAATCAGCCAAACGGAGGACTTCGTGTGCAAGGCATTGGAGCATTACAACAAGTATCTCAGGCAACGGGCAGACCGTGACAGCAGATAGCCGATTTTGTTACTCCCCCTTCTCACACTCTACCCCCTAATACCTACTGTTTACCTGCTGAAAATATATATTCTATCTCACTTGAATATAACTATCTCTCATAACTTATAGCTGTCTAATAAAGGGTTCGCACATTTGAAGTGCAAATAAAATGTCTGATACGATAAAAAGTTTGGATATTCGCACCTTTGCTGTTTTTCGCTCGATTGATTACGATTAAGGCGAAAGGAGCGATAGCTTATGAAAAAGAAATGGATGGTTTGTATGATTGCCTGCTTGATGATTTTGCTTGCCGGATGTAACGGTAACACAGCCAAAGAAACCGCACGAAATGACACGGATAAAAGGATTTCTTCTACGGCTGGTAATACCGAAACAACAACCGGAACAGAAAAAGCAGAGGATATAAGTGATGTTCCCGAGACGGAGCAACCGGTATCAAGTGAAGCAACAACAGAGTCGAGTCAGCAGGAAAAGTTGGATGTTTCTTCTACGGCAAGTAAGTCGGAAGTTACAAAAAACAATGCTTCCGTACAGATAACGAAAACACCTGACAGTATTCGAGAACAGGAGCAGCCACAGCAACAACCGAAGCCAGAGCCGGAAACACCGCCAGTTAAGGAAGAAGTGAAACCCACAAAGCCAAAACCGACGGAAGAAGTAAAGCCGAGTTTTGATGTTAATTCCTATGTCAATTACGCCAAGAGTTATGCTCAAAGTATCGGTTTGGAGTTGGACAGTACCGCAACGGATTGTTGGGATAATCCGATAACCGCCAATGCCAAACGCACAGGCATTAAGGACGATATTCAAAGCAGGCTGAACAGATACAAAAATGTGGAAGGATTTACCGCAGTATGGGTATGGGCAGAAAAGGTATCCGATACGGAATATGAAATCTATATCGGCTACTGCTAAAAAACAAAATAAAATACAGTATCGGACGCACTGAGATAATCGGTGCGTTCTTTCATTTTAAGGAGGAAACTTAGATGGTAAAGACGAAAATCAAGAGAGCCGTATCGTTTGTTATGGCGACGGTTCTCAGTCTCAGTGCTTTTATGAGTATTGGGACAAGCACAGCGTTTGCCGCAAGCGGAGAAAAAACCAATGTGTATATGGTTGATTTCCCTCGTGACGGCGACGCAAATTACGACGGTGTGTGGGGACACAGTAACCTTACTTTGAAGAACGGTTGGCATACCGGCAGTTCTACCCACACTAACTTAAAGGCAATCGGTTCATATTCCGGTAATATTGCCTATTGTGTCGAGCCGGGTGTTTCACTCAGCTCCGGTCAGAGTATGAACAAATACGATGAAAATTATTTTAACAATATCACAGCAAACGGAGTTATCTCCGGCGATGAAATCAGACTCTTTATCGGTCGTATCTTGCAGTACGGCTATCGAGGAACGATTTCAACAAGCTGGAGGTCGCAGAACGAAAGTGCGGCAAACAGTATTGCTCACGCTTATGCAACACAGCTTCTTATTTGGGAAACAGTCGTAGGAGAGCGTGACGCAAACTTTAATCACAAAGCAGCAAGTGGTTGCAGCAATGTGAAAGATGTTATTAATGCCAAACATCCGCTTCGCAGTAAGATTATGAGTTACTACAACAGTATGGTCAGCAGTGTGCAGAATCACACAGTTGTGCCGAGCTTCTGTACTAAATCAAGCGGCTCAACGAAAGTAAATGAGCTTGAATGGAACGGAAGCAAATATGTTGCAACCCTTACAGACTCAAACGGTGTACTCTCCAATTATGATTTCAAGGCGAGTATCAGTGGTGTAACATTCTCCACAAGCGGAAATAAACTTACGGTGTCAATGGATAAAGCACCGAGTAAGGAATTTACCATTACCGCAAGTAAGAAAAACGGTGTCCGCAGAGGTGTTGTCGTATGGTCTGAGGGTAAGCACAGTCAACATTCAAGCGTGCAGGATGTTGTTACTTACGCACAGGAAGTCAGCGACCCTGTAAGCGGATATGTGAAGATGAAAGTCAGCTACGGATCTTGTCAGATTGTGAAAACATCTGAGGACGGAAAGGTTGACGGTATCAATTTCACTATTTCAGGCAACGGAGTAAATCAGACAGTTACCACAGCTAACGGCGGTAAGTTCCAGATTGATAACCTTATGCCGGGCGTATATACCGTTACAGAGCAATCTATCGACAAATATGTACCGCAAGAGGTTCACAGAGTAACCGTTGTTGCCGGTCAGGTAGCAACAGTAAACTTCAATAATGTTCTCAAAAGAGGTAATCTTCAGGTCATTAAATCATCGGAAGATAATCTTGTTGAGGGTGTGAAATTCCACCTTTACGGTACTTCCCTTGCAGGCATTGCAGTTGATGAATATGCAGTTACCGATAAAAACGGTGTTGCAACATTCAAAGATGTTCTTATCAGTGGAAGTACACCATATACGCTCGAAGAAGTGGACACAGCAATCCGCTATGTCATTCCCGAAAAACAGACTGCACCGATTCAGTGGAAAAAGGTTACAAACCGTGATTTCACAAATATCTTGAAGAAGTTCAGCGTAACCGTAACAAAGAGCGACCGAGAAGAAGGCACTGCTCAGGGCGACGCTAAACTTTCCGGTGCTGTTTACGGTATCTACAAAGGCGACACTCTTGTGGATAAGTATGTAACTGACAGCGAGGGACAGTTCACAACTAAGGAATATGTCTGCGACAGCGACTGGACAATCAGAGAAATCACACCGAGCGAGGGTTATCTCCTTGATAAGACAATCCATAAGGTAGGTGCAGAGCCAAAACTCTTTACGATTGAACACAATCTTGTGGCAAATGACGTGACAGAGCAGGTTATGAAAGGCAATATCGCTATCATCAAACATACCGATGATGGGGAAACCAAGATTGAGACACCGGAAAACGGTGCTGAATTTGAAGTGTATCTGAAATCTTCCGGCTCATTTGAAAAAGCCGACAAAGATGAAAGAGATACCATAGTTTGCGATGAAAACGGATTTGCTCAGACAAAGGATATGCCATACGGTGTATATACCGTTCATCAGACGAAAGGCTGGGAAGGTCGTGAGTTGATGAAAGACTTTGATGTTTTCATTTCTCAGGACGGTCAGACTTACCGTTATCTCATCAACAACGCAAACTTTGAGTCATATATCAAGGTGGTAAAGAAAGATGCTGAAACAGGCAAGACGATTCCGTATGCAGGTGCAGGCTTCCAAATCTATGACCCTGCCGGTAACAAAGTAAGTATGACATTTACTTATCCGACACCGACAACCATCGACACATTCTATACCGACGCAGACGGTCAGCTTGTTACACCTGAAAAACTGGACTATGGCAAGGGATATTCACTTATTGAGGTTCAGGCTCCGTATGGATATGTACTCGACAGTACTCCTGTTTCCTTTGATGTAACGGAAGAAAATTCCACGCAGGAAGGCGGTATCACATTGATTAAGGTGGATAAGCCGAATATGGCACAGAAAGGTACGATTTCCGTTGAGAAAACCGGCGAAGTATTCTTTGGTGTCAATGTATCCGGCGAGGAAGATGAAGATGTGATTTATCAGCCGGTGTATAAGGTCAAAGGACTTGCAGGGGCGGTTTATGAAATCAAAGCCGATGAAGATGTTATCACACCGGACGGTACACTTCGTTATCACAAGGGCGATGTGGTAGATACCGTAACAACCGATGAGGATGGCACTGCCAAGAGCAAGGAACTCTATCTCGGTAAATACACCGTTGTTGAAATCAAAGCACCGACAGGTATGGTCGTCAACAAAGAAAAGCATTCGGTAGAACTCACTTATGCAGGTCAGGATGTAGCGGTAACAGAAACCGCAACCAGCTTCGTAAACGAGCGACAGAAAGTGAAGATTTCTTTTGAAAAGGTGCTTGAACAGAATGAAACCTTTGGTATCGGCAAGAACGATGAAATCAAAAACATCAGCTTCGGTCTTTACGCAAAAGAAGATATTGTATCTTCGAGCGGTACAGTAATTCCGGCTGACGGTTTGATTGAGATTATCACGCTTGATGAAAACGGAAAAGCGACTGCAAATACAGACCTTCCGTTTGGCAGCTACTATATCAAGGAAATTGCCACAGATGAGCATTATATCCTCTCCGATACACAGTATCCGTTCACATTCGAGTATGCCGGTCAGGATACCGAAACAGTTGAAATCAAAGTAAATGACGGCAAGCCGATTGAAAATAAACTTATCTACGGCTCTGTATCCGGTAAGAAGATTGATGAGAACGGAGAAGCACTGGGCGGTGCTTTAATCGGCATTTTCAAAGCAGATGAAACCGAATTTACAAAAGAACACGCTATTATGACTGCCACATCTGAAAAGGATGGCAGTTTTTCTTTTGCCAAAGTTCCTTATGGAAAATGGATTGTAAGAGAAATCGAAGCTCCTGAAGGCTTTGTCCTTGATGATACTTCTTACGAAGTAAACATCAATGAGAATGAGCAGGTCATCGAAGTGGAAATTACCGACGAGTATATTCACGGTAATATTAAACTTACCAAAGTGGACGCTGATTATCCGGATAACAAACTGACAGGTGCAACTTTTGAAGTATATAAGGATGTTAATGGCGACGGTAAACTGGACGATGGCGATGAACTTATCGGAAATCTTGAAGAAACCGCAACCGGTATCTATGAGATGAAAGAACTTCTCTACGGTAAATATCTTGTACGAGAAACCAAGGCACCGGAGGGATTTGTGCTTGATAAGGGTGTTTACTCCGTATTCATTGAAAAAGATGAAACTACCTACAAGGTAGAAAATAAAGCGGGGGTTGGATTTATCAACGAAGCAATGAAAGGCAACTTAAAAATCAAAAAGACATCTTCCGACGGTAAGGTGGAAGGCTTCACTTTCAGAGTAACAGGTGTAAACGGTTATGACAGCACATTTACAACCGATAAGAATGGCGAAATCTCCGTAGAGGGACTTCGTATCGGCGAATACACAGTGTCTGAGGTCAGCGACAATGTATCTGCCGGATATATTTTACCAGCCGATAAGAAAGTGACCGTAAAGGTCGGCGAAACGGTAGAAATCGAGATGCATAACGAGCTTCGTGACACACCGAAAACCGGTGATGACAGAAAGACCAGTCTTTGGGTAGCACTTGCAGGTGCTTCTGCACTCGGTATTGTTGCAACGGTTGGTGCTTCCAAGAGAAAGAAGAAAAAGGAGGGCAATGAATAATGGACGCAAAGACAATCGTAGCAGTTGTTTTGGTCGCCTTTATTATCGGCGGCTTTATCTTCTTACAGATTAAAAACAGAAAGAAATAAGAAACAAAATGGTGGGCGGAGCGTAAAAAACTCCGTCCATTTACTTTATGGAGGTGCTTTATGAATAAGCAGAGAACGGTTGACAGCAAGGTGCTTTCAATCCTCAGAGAATGCCCTGAAACAAGGTATGACGATATGCAGCTTATCCTCTGCTATTACAACCGATACAGTTATTTGAAAGTCGGCGACTTATCTCTTGAGGATATAGTCAACAACTACAAGGGCTACGGTTTACCGTGCTTTGAAACTATCCGCAGGTCAAGACAGAGGGTGCAGTCTTTGTTCCCGGAACTTTCCAGACAGTGCAACGGCTGCGATGGCAGTATCCGTGTAGTGATAGAAATCGAATAAGGAGGACGGCAAGATGAGCAAATCGACATTTCAACAGAAAACAAAGCTAATGGCGAAGCTGTTTGATTCCGGCTGTAATACGGAAAAGAAACTACAACAGCTTGATATGGAGAGTATTTTGAAGATTCCGGGTATCACGATACCGGATATGGCACTCATCATCGAACTTCAGAAAGAAACCAAAGCCAACAAGCTGTTCTCATATTTGGGAGGTGGAACGGATGAGCAGTCAGGAGCATAAGGAAAAGATAAAAAGTAAAGAAAAAATACGATAAGGAGGTGCGAAAGCAGTGTCAAGAAAATACGAACTCATATCCGAACTCTATGACAGAACCTGCAAGACGGTTGTTTCTAATCCGCAGAACTGGCAGAATTTCTTGCAGTCTGCGTGCAGAAACTACAAGCTACGATATGATGAGCAGTTGCTGATATATGCACAGCGACCGGACGCTACGGCAGTTCTTGAAATCGAGCGTTGGAACAGGAGTTTTGGACGATGGGTAAATAAAGGGGCAAGAGGTATTGCGGTATTTGCCGATGAAAACAGAGCAAGACAAAGACTTATCCACTACTTCGATATTTCCGATACTCACGAGAGCAGATATTCCCGTCCTGTTCCGCTTTGGGATATGAGAGACGAATACACAGACGATGTTATAGAAACGCTTGAAAGCACATTCGGAGAACTGGATAACAAAGTCACTTTGGGAGAAGCAGTTATGAGTGCCGCACAAAATGCCGCCGAAGATAATTTGCCGGATTATCTTAATGACCTCATATATGCTTCCGAGGACAGTTTCTTAGAAGGACTTGACGAAACGATGATTGCAAGTCTGTATAAAAAGGTTGTCACAAACAGCGTGGCATATATGATTATGACAAGGCTTGGGATTGATACCGGCGAATACTTTGAAGCCGATGATTTTCGAAATGTTACAAATTTCAATACGCAGGATACGATGAACGCTCTGGGATTTGCCACAAGCGATATTGCAGAGATGGGACTTTCGGAAATCTCAAAAACAGTGATGGCATTGAACCGTCAAAATCGCATAATTGAAGCAAACAGGCAACCGGAATACAATAAAGACATCAAAGACGAAAGGAGCAGCGATTATGAACGAGATAACATACACGATGGTCGGGGATTACAATCTTCCGAACCTGACCCTGCCCGAACAGCCGGAGGTCATTCAGGGCAAATGGTCGCAGATGAGGAGAACTTATCTGAAAGAACACCACAAGGTTCAGTATTACAATCTCCTGACGAAAGGGATACTGAGCAGTCATCTGTCAGAAGTACAGCAGAGGGCGACCAAACTGGAAGAAACGCTTATCAGGCAGATGGCACAGCAAGAGGGGCTGACGGAGCAGATGAAAGCGGACGATATGATGAATTGGATTCGCTTGATGAACAACATCAGGAACTCGGCACAGGAAATCGTGAAAGCACAGGTAATATTCGTTTAGAGTATTACGACAGAAGCAACGAGGATAAGAGCCTGCCGTTTTTCGGCAGAGATGATACTATCCGAGAGATACTCGGTACTACACCGCATTTATCGGCTTCTCTTGAAGATATTAAAGACTTCTATGAGAGAAATACCGATAGCGATACCCGTACCGAATATATCAAGAGTATCTTCAATAACGATTATACCGAACTCATATTAGAGGACGGGAGAACCGTAGGTTACAAGACATTTCAGAATGTTTTGCACCTTTGGGAAGGTCATTATGACAGCAGAACTGCACAGAGTTTCTATAACTGGAGCGTGATTGCACAGCACTTTGAAGCAATGCGTCTTTTGGGAGAATTAAATGATAGAATGAAACCGCTACCGTCGGTAGACGGACAGATGAGCTTCATATTAGACGGTCAGGCAGAGGAAAACAAAACCTCTGCCTTTACTTTTTCTCAGGAGATTATCGACGCAGTTTTGACTCGTGGAAGCGGTATTCACGAAGGTAAAATGCGTATCTATGAGCAGTTTCAAAAGAGTTTATCTTCAAAAGAAAATGCAGACTTTCTCAAAAACGAATACGGTTGGGGAGGTTCATATCCTGTCATTATCGGTGCAGGTATTGACGAACAGCACGACGGGAAAGGCATAACTCTTTCAAGAGGATTTGGAAACGACGCACCGAAACTCACTCTTAAATGGACACAGGTGGAAAAGCGTATCGGAGAGCTTATCCGTGCAGACAGATACTTAAATCCAAAGGAAAAGGAGCAGTATCCGCAGTGGCTTGAGAAGCAGGAAGCAAGACGGGCAGAAATCGAGGAGCAGAAAAGAAATCGGGAAATTCTTTCTACTGCACCACTGGAAGAAGCTGAGCAGGCAAATGATGACGATATTATCGGCAAGGAAATTGTGATTGATGACCGCCGATTTGTTATTGAAAGCGTCAGTAAAATCAGTGGCGATGTTTCTATGCGTGATGTCACTTTTGAGGACAGCGTAGGTTTCCCGATTAACCGTGTAGAGAAGATTGATTATGTCCGCAGTCTGCTTGACGAGCAAACACAGGAACAGCAATTATCTGATACTCGATATGAATATCATCTTGGAGACACCGTATATATCGGTGCTTCGGAGTATGAAATCTTATCTTTTGATGATGAGAGAGTAATGCTTTATGATACCGAAATGCCACTGTTCAACAAGGAGTTTTCAAGGAAAGAATTTGACCGTAAGGTGCAGGAAAATCCGCTTAATGACCATTTGAGAGTAACGGTATTACCAGCAGCAGAAAAAGCCGATACAGACGAAAATATCACGCATAGTGATACCGAAACCGAACAGAAAACAGATTATGAGGATGCGTTTTTCATTAACAGAGAACAGGAAAGCGTTACTTGGATGTACTTTAATCCGGACAGTAATGCCGGTGGTCAGTATGTTACAAATACGCTTTCTTTTGATGAAATCAGAAATGCTGCACAGAACTATAAATCGGCAGATGAGTTCTTTGATTACCTCGGCAGTGTCGCAAATCAAACCCTTGCCGATGTAGGTACGGAATGGTTTGAAGAAGCAGAGAATGTTTTCAGGCAGACACCGGATTTTACAGAATGTACGACTGAAACAATGGAAGCACTCATTGAAAATACCGAAAGAAGCGATATGGTAGCAACCAATATCGGCAATGTTCCGATTGAGGATTACAGAGAAATTGTTGCAAATCAGAATGGCTTTGACAGCTACGATGAGATGTATAACGAGGGTATCCGTATCGGTAACGGGTATGACAAAGAGCCTGAACCGATGAAACCGCAGTGGGAAAATAAAAAGAGTAAGGTTAGGAGTTTCGACCTGCACCCGGATATTTCGATGGCAGAGAGAAATACTTTTGATTTGCGTTCCAATCCCGTTGAACAAGTCGGCAAGAAAGAACGCTTTCACAGAAATATGGAAGCCATAAAAGTTCTGAAAGAGTGTGAGTTTGAAAACAGATTTGCTACACCCGAAGAACAGCTTATTTTGTCAAAATATGTCGGCTGGGGAGGTTTATCAGAAGCCTTTGATGAAAATAATTCGGCGTGGGCAGATGAGTTTGTTGAGTTATATACCGCACTCTCGCCCGAAGAATATGCTGCCGCAAGAGAAAGCACACTGACTGCCTTTTATACTCCTCCCGAAGTTACCGACGCTATCTACAAGGCTATGGAACAGATGGGATTTAAGGAGGGCAACCTGTTAGAACCGTCCTGCGGTATTGGTAACTTTATCGGTATGTTGCCGGAGTCGATGAGAAATACAAAGATTTACGGTGTGGAGCTTGATAAGATTTCGGCAGGAATTGCACAGCAGCTTTATCAGAAATCATCCATAGCAGCACAGGGATTTGAAGAAGTCAATGTGCCAGACAGCTTCTTTGACGGCGTTGTGGGAAATGTTCCGTTTGGCGATTTCAAGGTGCTTGATAAGAGGTACGATAAGTATAACTTCCTTATTCACGATTATTTCTTTGCCAAGTCTTTGGATAAATTAAGACCCGGTGGAGTGATGGCACTTGTTACAAGTAAAGGTACGATGGATAAAACCAATTCGTCGGTCAGAAAATATATCGCACAAAGAGCCGACCTGTTGGGAGCAATCAGATTGCCGAATGATACCTTTAAGGGCAATGCCGGTACGGAAGTTGTATCGGATATTTTGTTTTTGCAAAAGCGTGACAGGCTCATAGATATTGAACCCGATTGGGTACAGCTTGGCACAACTGATGACGGTATCACGATGAACTCGTACTTTGTGGAACATCCAGAAATGATACTTGGCGAGATAAAAACAGTAAGCGGTCGCTTCGGAGAAGAGGTAACCTGCGTACCGTTTGAAAATGCAGATTTATCCGAATTGTTATCGGAAGCGGTAGCAAATATACACGGAGAAATCAACGATTATGAAGTGGAAGATGAACTTGAGGAAGAAGATAATTCTATCCCGGCAGACCCGAATGTAAGGAATTTTTCTTACACAGTGGTGGACGATAAAATCTATTTCCGTGAGAATTCTCGTATGACTCCGGTGGAGGTGTCGGCAACCGCCGAGAACAGAATCAAGGGTATGATTGCGGTTCGTGACAGCGTTCGCAACCTGATTGAACTTCAAACCGAGGACTATCCGGATGAAGAAATCAAAGCCGAACAGTCAAAACTCAACAGTCTTTATGACAGTTACACTAAGAAATATGGACTGATTAACAGCAGAGCGAATATCTCTGCTTTCAGCGACGACAGTTCCTTTGCCTTGCTTTCGGCTCTTGAAGTCATTAACGAAAACGGAGAACTGGAACGCAAGGCGGATATGTTCTTCAAGCGTACAATTAAGCCGCATAAGCCGGTAGAAAAGGTAGATACCGCCAGTGAAGCACTCGCTGTTTCTATGGGAGAAAAAGCCGGAATTGATATGGAATATATGTCAAAGCTCACAGGGAAAAGTGAAGAAACACTCTATCAGGATTTGAAAGGTGTTATCTTCTTGAATCCGCTTCACGGATATGGGAATGTAACTGAGGCAAAGTATTTGATGGCAGATGAGTACCTTTCAGGCAATGTCAGGGAGAAGCTTATTACAGCGAAAAAGTCTGCCGAGGTGTATCCTGAAGATTATAAAATCAATGTGGAAGCATTGGAAAAGGTTCAGCCGAAAGACTTGACTGCAAGTGAAATATCTGTAAGGCTCGGTGCTACTTGGCTGCCGCAGGAGATAATCCAGCAGTTTATGTTTGAGTTTCTTGATACACCGAGATATGCACAGTGGAATATAAAAGTTCACTTCTCTCCCTATACGGGCGAGTGGAATATCGAGGGTAAATCCTATGACCGTTCCAATGTCAAAGCATATAGCACATACGGCACAGGTCGTATCAATGCCTACAAGATAATTGAGGAAACGCTGAACCTGAAAGATGTCCGTATCTTTGATTATATCGAAGATGATGAGGGTAGGAAAAAGGCAGTTCTCAACAAAAAGGAAACGGCAATCGCACAGGCAAAGCAGGAACTTATCAAACAAGGTTTTCAGGATTGGATATGGGCAGACCCTGAACGTAGAGAGAAACTCACGAAGATGTATAACGAAAAATTCAACAGTATCAGACCTCGTGAGTATGACGGAAGCCACATCACATTTAGTGGAATGAACCCGGAAATCACATTAAGGGAACACCAGAGAAATGCGGTAGCACACATTCTTTACGGCGGAAATACCTTGCTTGCACACGCAGTTGGTGCAGGCAAGACCTTCGAAATGGTAGCGGCATCGCAGGAGTCGAAAAGACTCGGACTATGTAATAAATCGCTGTTTGTTGTACCGAATCATCTGACGGAACAGTGGGCAGCAGAATACTTGCAGCTTTATCCGTCAGCAAATATACTGGTTGCAACGAAGAAAGATTTTGAAACAAAGAACCGTAAAAAGTTCTGCGGAAGAATTGCAACCGGAGATTATGACGCAGTTATTATCGGACATTCTCAATTTGAAAAAATCCCGATGTCGATTGAAAGGCAGAGGGCAATTCTTGAACAGCAGTTGAATGAATTGACGGAAGGAATTGCAGAACTAAAGCGTAATCGAGGGGAAAACTTCTCTGTCAAACAGCTTGAAAAATCAAGAAAATCGGTCAAGCAAAAGCTCCAAAAACTCAACGACCAAAGCAGAAAGGATGATGTTGTAACCTTTGAAGAATTAGGTGTGGACAGGCTTTTTATTGACGAAAGCCATTACTACAAGAACCTTTATCTTTACACAAAAATGCGTAATGTGGGTGGTATTGCTCAGACAGAAGCACAGAAATCTTCCGACCTCTTTATGAAGTGCCGATACCTTGATGAGATTACCGGCGGACGAGGAACTGTATTTGCGACAGGTACGCCTATTTCAAACAGTATGGTGGAACTCTATACCATACAGCGATATTTGCAGTACAACACCCTTGTAAAAAACGGATTACAGCACTTCGACGCTTGGGCTTCCACATTCGGAGAAACGGTTACGGCAATAGAACTTACACCGGAGGGTACGGGATACAGAGCAAAAACACGTTTTGCTAAATTCTATAACCTGCCCGAACTTATGGCGATGTTCAAAGAGGTTGCAGACATTAAAACAGCCGATATGCTTAGCCTCCCTGTGCCGGAAGCAGAGTATCATAATGTGTCGGTTGAACCGTCCGAAATGCAGAAAGAAATGGTTGCCTCCCTTGCAGAGCGAGCCGAGAAAGTTCGTGGCGGAGGTGTAGATTCAAGCGTAGATAATATGCTTAAAATCACAAACGACGGTAGGAAACTCGCACTTGACCAGCGTATGCTAAATGCTATGCTGCCAGACTTTGAGAACAGTAAAATAAATGCCTGCGTTGATAATGTGTACCGTATATGGGAAGAAAACAAGGATAAAAAGTCGGCACAATTAGTGTTCTGCGACTTATCTACTCCAAAGAACGACGGAACATTTTCTGTTTACAACGACATCAGAAAGAAGCTCATAGAGCGAGGTGTTCCTGAAAGCGAAGTTCGATTTATCCACGAAGCGGAAACCGATGTGAAGAAGAAAGAATTGTTTCAGAAAGTCCGTAAAGGCGAGGTCAGAGTGCTAATGGGTTCAACACAAAAAATGGGTGCCGGTACGAATGTTCAGGACAGACTTATCGCACTTCACGATGTTGATTGTCCTTGGCGACCGGCAGATTTGGAGCAACGCAGTGGTAGAATTATCCGTCAGGGAAATTCAAATCCAAAGGTGGAAATCTATCGCTATGTTACAAAGCAGACCTTTGACGCATATCTGTATCAGCTTGTCGAAGGAAAGCAGAAGTTCGCTTCACAGATTATGACGAGCAAATCTCCGGTCAGAAGTGCAGAAGATATTGATGAAACCGCACTGTCTTATGCCGAGATTAAAATGCTTGCAACAGGCAATCCATATATCAAGGAAAAGATGGATTTGGACATTCAGGTACAGAAATTGAAGCTTTTAAAATCCAATTTCTTATCTGAAAAGTACAGCCTTGAGGACAAGATAATTAAACATTATCCGCAGCGTATCACTTCTCTTGAAAACCGAATTAACGGTTTGACGGCAGATGTGGAAACTGCAAAACAACACCCGAAACCAACAGATGACCGCTTTGTCGGTATGGAGGTTAAGGGTGTTTCTTATTCCGAAAAGGCAGACGCAGGTAAAGCAATTATCGAAGCCTGCAAGGAAATGACAAGTCCTGCACCTATTCCTCTCGGCAAGTACAGAGGATTTGAAACGGAGCTGTCTTTTGACACAACAGAGCGTTCTTACTGCGTGACAGTCAAGGGAGAAACCGGCAAACAGGTATCGCTTGGCGATGATGTTTTCGGTAATATCACTCGTATTGATAATGCGGTTGAGCGTTTTGCAGACGACCTTGAAAAAGCAAAGGATAGTCTTGCTGATACGAAAAATCAGTTTGAAACCGCACAGAAAGAAGTGCAAAAACCGTTTGTGCAGGAAGAAGAATTGAAGTCAAAACTTGCCCGTTTGGACGAGCTGAATATCCTACTCAATATGGATAAAAAGGAAAATGAAATTGTAGGCGGCGAGCCTGATGAGGGCGAATCCATCGAGAAGCGAAAGGAGAAGGCGTATGAAAGATAAGAATGAAATGTGAGGTGGTCACTATGCCATATATAGCACCGGAAGTCATAACTGAAGCAAAGAGGATGGATTTGCTGACCTATCTTCGCACCTATGAACCAGGCGAACTTGTCCGTTATAGTGGTAACACTTACTGTACCAGAGAACACGACAGCTTGAAGATTTCAAACGGAAAATGGATGTGGTGGTCGAGAGGTATCGGCGGCAAATCTGCCCTTGACTATCTTATCAAAGTCAAAGGACTTGATTTTGTAGAAGCGATTGAAACCATTATGGGACAGTGTGCTGTTTCTGCTCCGGTCTATGAAAAAGAAAGCCGGAGTTATGAAAATCAGCAGCTTCTTTTACCGCAGAAAAGTCCAAGTAATGATGTGGTCACGCATTATCTTTTCAGTCGAGGGATTGATTATGAAATCATAAACTACTGCCTTGATAAGGAACTTATCATTGAATCACTGCCATATCACAATGTTGTTTTTATCGGTTATGACGAGAAAAAAGAAGCAAAGTATGCCGCATTTCGGGCAACAAACAGCAGTCGTATTATGGGCGACTGCACCGGTAGTAAGAAGCAGTTTTCTTTCAGGCTGACAAATGAAGAAAGTACAGAGATACACTTGTTTGAATGTGCTATTGACCTGTTATCTTATGCCACATTAGCAAAGATAGAGGGCAGGGACTGGCACAAATTAAACCTTGTTTCTCTCTCCGGCGTGTATTCGCCTAACAGAGAAACAGAGAAATCCAAAGTGCCGGTTACACTTAAAAATCTGCTTGAAAAGAATAAGAACATTAGCCGTATCGTGCTTCATTTTGACAATGATATTGCCGGAAGAAAGGCGGCAAATGCACTGAAAATAAAATTAAAAGACAGATACGAAGTCGTTGACGATCCGCCCAAGTGCGGGAAAGATGTCAACGACTTTTTGTGTATCAAATTAGGAATTTCCAAGAAAAGCGAAAGGAGTTTTGAGAGATGAGCGAAAAAATAAATGTACTTCTCATTGAACCGGGCAAGTATCCGAAACAGATTGAGATTGAGGATACGCTGGAAGCAATGCAGGAAACCGTAGGCGGATATATTGAGGAATATATGCCTTTTGATGATGAAGTTGCAATCGTTTGTAACGAAGAAGGAAAGATGAACGGTGCGGAATTAAATCGTGCAATTTACTCCAATGATAAGGAAATCCTCGACATTATTGCAGGAAAATTCTTTATCGCATACGCACCGATTGAGTCGGAGAGTTTTCTCAGTATGCCAAAGGATTTGATGAAAAAGTATGAGGATAAGTTCCGGTATCCGGAGCGTTTTTATCAGACGGACAAGGGCATTGAAGCGAAAGCATATAAGTCAATTTCAAAAGATATGGAGCGATAAAAAGACAGACGATGGGGCAACCCGGAGAGTCTGCATATTCTTAGCGAGCAGTGTATTTGGATAGCACACTACCAAATACCTCGTTAGGGGTTGCCCCTAATACCCCAAGAGAAAGGAGAACGCTATGCGTGAGATAGCATTGGTTGCCGTCGGTGTAATTGCCGGCGGCTTTATCGGAGTCACTATTATGTGTCTGTTTCAGATAAACAAGGACAGACACTATATCATCACAAGAAAGGATGGCACAGAAAATGAGGAAAAGAAACATTCAGAAGATTGTTAGGTTCAGTCGAGATGAAGCACAGGATTTGCAGAAGAAGGCAAAAAAGGCTTGCCTGAGTGAAGCGGGACTTATCCGTTTGCTTCTTCGAGGATATGAGCCGAGAGAAAAGCCGGACGAAAGATTTTACGATGTGATGCGTGAACTTTCCTCTATCGGAAACAACATCAATCAGCTTGCAGTCAAAGCAAATACACTTGGCTTTGTTGATGCACCGCAGCTTAAAAAGGAAGCGGAGCGTTGGCATAAGTTTCAGGCAGATATTGAGCGTACTTATTTAAGACCCGATAAGAGCGAAATGAAATGGCAGTAAGCAAGTTGTGGGCAGTCAATTCAAGGCTCGGTCAGGTTATCGACTATGCTGCCAATCCTGAAAAGACGGCGGCAGATATTTATTCCGAGGAGCAGTATCAGGCACTTGCTGATGTTCTCTCCTATGCAAAGGACGAAGAAAAAACTGAACGAGAATATTTCGTGGAAGGTATCAACTGCAATCCGACCACTGCCCGTGACCAGTTTGTATCTGTCAAGCAGGCATATGGGAAAGAGGATGGCATACAAGCCTATCACGGATATTTGAGTTTTAAGGAACAAAATATCACACCGGAGCTTGCACAGAAAATCGGAATGGAGTTTGCAAACGAAGTGTGGGGGAAAAGATTTCAAGTTGTTGTTACAACGCACCTGAACACCAAACACCTGCATTGCCACTATGTAATTAACTCTGTTTCATTCAAAGACGGCAAGCGATGTCAAGATACCTCGTGGTTTAAGTTCAGAAAAGTTGCCGACCGTATTTGTGAGAAATATGGATTATATTACAATCCTAACCCAAATCGCAGTAAGCAATCCTCTTACTACTATAAGCAGGAACAGGCGGGAATGCCGACCAGATATTCTATGGTGCGAGAAGCCATAGATGAAGCGATTGCCCACAGCACAAATATCAGGAGTCTTGATTACGCACTTACGCAGATGGGATATGAGCATTGTCTAAGCGAGAGCCGAAAGTATTGGACGATTGTACCAAAAGGGTACACGAAACCCATACGACTTAAAAATCTCGGAGAAGATTATACCGAGGAAGTAATCAGGCGTAGGCTTATGGAAAATCAGAGAGTACGCATAGTTCCGTTTGCAAAGCAGACGGTGGTTATCAGGCAGTACCGATTGCCTACAAGAGAAAACAAAATCAAAAAAGTGGGCGGACTGTATGGTTTGTATCTGTATTATTGTTACAGGCTTGGTTATCTGCCAAAATATAAAAAACAGAATACAGCAAGGCTTCACTATCTTTTGAAAGAGGATTTATTGAAGCTGGATAAAATCACAGCAGAGACAAGGCTGCTCGGACGAGAAAATATTTCTACGGACGAGCAGCTTTTCTCATATAAAGAGTCGCTGAAAGGTCAGATTAAAACTTTGAATGACGACAGAACGCACCTGCGAAAAAAAGCAAGAACAAAGATGAGTGACGATGAGCTGTCTAAGGTCAAAGAACAGATTTCGACGGTAAGCGACAAAATTCGAGAACTGAACAAAGAGGTTCGACTCTGTAACGACATTGCCGAGAGGTCAAAGGTTATGGAGCAGAACCTTGAAACAATCAGAGCCGAAGAAGAAAAACAACAGCGAAAGGAGCAAAAGCGAAATGACAAATTCAGGTGACGCAGCCGAACAGGTCGTTAGGTTATCCCTTGAAGGCTTCGAGGTTGCTGCAAGACTTACCGGTTCAGCTGCAAAGAATATTGCGATTCTTCTTGCTTCTGTATTGAAGCAGGAAGCAACGCAGGCGAACAAGACCAGAGGAAAAGCTCGACTTACCAATATGATTAAATCGGGCAAGGAATTGAAAGTGTTTTCTATTCCGAATAAGGATTTGAAGAAGTTTACCGAACAGGCAAAACGCTACGGTGTTCTCTACTGTGTTCTTCGAGATAAGAACACAAAGGGAGAGAATATTCCGATTGATATTATTGCCCGTGCGGAAGACGCTTCTAAAATTCAAAGAATCGTTGAACGATTTGAACTCGGTAAGGTGGATAAGGCGGCAATCGTGACGGAATCGCAGAAAGCGGTTGAGAAACGTGAAGCCGTGGAAAAAGATAAACCGACAAAATCCAAGAATAAAATCATTACGGAGGAAGCTGTACGAAAACCACTTCAGAAAGAGGAAAACGCACAGTCAAACCCCACAACCGCCAAAACGGACAAAAACCCTCCGTCAAGGCAAAACTCAGAGCCGGAAGATATGCAAACTGATAAGGGTATTGCTGTTGACAGACAGAAGAAGCCATCGGTTAAAGAGAAACTTGACCGCTATAAGGCTCAGGCAAAACAGCAAAAAGAAGCAGAACGCAAAGAACCGGAAACAGATAAGGCAAAGCGTCCTTCTGCACCGAAGCAGACGGTACACCAACAGCCGAAAACAAAATCAAAGAAAACGAAAGAGAGGTAATTATAATGACAGAAAATTTTACTCCTGCAAAAGCAGGCACTCAGCGACCGAGACTTTCCAAAGAGGAATATGCCGAAAAGAAACGAGCCGAGAAAGACGGTGTGTATCAGCTTGCGGATGAAGCGGCGAAAGAGATTGTATCTTCGCCGGAGAAATTCAAAGCGTTCCTTGATACGCAGAGCCGACTTGACAGATATTCGGCAGTCAACGCACTTCTGATTTACAAGCAGTATCCGCAGGCGGTACAGCTTAAAGATTTTGATGACTGGAGCAAAGACAACATTAAAATCACAAAGGGTGCTAAGAGCATTTCCATTCTTGAACCGGTGGAATATGCAAAGCGTGACGGTACAACAGGCATTTCCTACAATGTGAAGAAAGTGTTTGATGTGGCACAGACCAATGGGAAACGACCGCCTGCACCGACAGCTAATCGTGACCCGAAAGCACTGATTACCACAATGCTTGACTCCTCGCCTGTGAATGTGGAAGCGACAAACGACCTCCCCTATCCGAATATGGCAGCATTCTATAACAATGAGGAGCAAACCTTGTATGTAAAGCGTGATGTGGGAGACAGCGTAGCGGTTGCTCAGTGTGTGGCACAGGAACTGGGACACGCACAGCTTTCCATCAACAGCGACAGTTACAGTCGTTCCGATATGGGATTTCAGGCAGTATGTATCGGATATATGCTTTGCAAAAAGTACGGTATTGATACACAGAATTTTGCCATTAACCGTATTCCGGATAAGCTGGCAAACAAAGAGCCGAAGGACATTCGTTTTGAACTATCCAAGACGAGAAATGCGATGGCAGATATTCATTCCCGTGTATCAGACGAAATGTACAAGAAAAAGCAGGCACGCACAAAAGATTATGAAAGATAAGAGGTACAGATATGGCGAAAGAAGAACTTTACCATATAGCGTTGGATGATTATGAACACGGTATCGTTATCCGTTCTCTTAATGATGAGAAAACAGATTTAATGAACGAGGGGAAATCAACAGACGCTGTGGACGACCTGATTATCAAGGTCGGGACTGCCCCAAAGAAAAAATTCAAAGTTATCGAAAAGGAACGCTCCGGAGATGCGAGATAACGAAAAACAGTCTGCGATTATTCTTTCTGTCATCGGTATTGTTCCGGTTGTGTGGCTGGCACTTCTCATAGCTCCGTCAGTTAAAGGCGGATTGCCGGAGATATTGCCGAGCCTGATGAATGTATTTAACAATCCGTTTCATATAGAAGTTTGTGAGGACAGTGTGAAAACTGTCCTCATTTTGCTTTTGTGCTATGGAATGGGTATCGGGATATATTTCTCCACACAGAGAAACTACCGCAGGCGGGAGGAACACGGTTCTGCGAAATGGGGCAATGCAAGAGCCGTGGATAAGAAATACAGACAGTCTCCGTATTCCGATAACAAACTGATGACGCAGAATGTCCGTATCGGATTGAATGCGAAAAAGCACAGACGAAATCTGAACACATTGGTATGCGGTGGTTCCGGTGCAGGTAAAACAAGATTTTACTGTAAGCCGAACCTTATGCAGTGCAACACATCATTTGTAATTCTTGACCCGAAAGGCGAAATATTGAGGGACACAGGAAAACTTCTTGAGAAAAAGGGATATGAGGTTAGAGTTCTCGACCTTATCTCTATGGAAAAGAGTCACTGCTACAATCCGTTTGTGTATCTTCAGAATGACAACGATGTGCAGAAACTTGTAACCAACTTATTCAAAAGCACCACACCAAAGGGAAGTCAGTCACAAGACCCATTTTGGGACACTTCGGCTTCTATGCTTCTTTTGGCGTTGGTGTTTTATTTGCACTATGAAGCACCGGAGGAAGAACAGAACTTCGCAATGGTTATGGAAATGCTCAGAGCAGGTTCAATCGAAGATGAGGAAGATACAAGACCATCTCCTCTCGATGAATTATTTGCAGAGCTTGAGATGAAAAATCCCGACCATATTGCTCTCAAGTATTACCGTTCCTATCATTCCGGTTCGGCAAAGACACTGAAATCCATTCAGATAACGCTTGCCGCAAGGCTTGAGAAATTCAATCTTGAAAGCCTTGCTTCTTTAACTTCAGCAGACGAGTTAGACCTGCCCTCTATGGGAGAAAAGAAAGTCGCTTTGTTTGCCCTGATACCCGATAACGACTCCAGTTTCAATTTTCTGGTGTCGATTTTATATACCCAACTGTTTCAGCAGTTATTCTATGCCGCCGACCATATCCACGGAGGTTCACTACCCGTTCCCGTGCATTTTCTGATGGACGAATTTGCGAATGTTTCATTGCCGGATGACTTTGACAAGATACTTTCGGTAATGCGTTCCAGAGGTGTGTCGGTCAGTATCATCTTACAGAACTTGGCACAGCTTAAAGCCTTGTTTGAAAAGCAATGGGAAAGTATCGTGGGCAACTGCGATGAATTTCTGTATCTTGGCGGCAACGAGCAAAGCACGCACAAATATGTGTCGGAACTACTCGGCAAAGAAACCATCGACACGAACACTTATGGTAAGAGTTCCGGTCGAAGCGGTAACTACTCCACTAATTATCAGATAAGCGGTCGTGAGCTTCTCACTCCGGATGAGGTTCGTATGCTGGATAACCAATATGCGATTCTATTTATCCGAGGAGAGCGACCAATTATGGATTTTAAGTACGATATTTTGAAACATCCGAATGTGGCACTGACCACAGACGGAAGAGAAAAACCGTACAAGCACGGAGAAGTAACGATACCGCACTCATCTATTTCCGTACTTGCCATTGACCCGGATGAGGTTGAGGAAAGCAATTACGGAGAAACCACTTATGAACTTCTGTCCGATGAGGATTTTGAAGTAGATAACAATTTTTAATCACAGGAGGAAATTACAATGAGAATTTTTAAGAAAAACACAGAAAACAAAGCAACTTCTAAACTGCCGATGACCGGAAAGGTCAAGAAAGGGTATCGAGCTTATTGCGTGGCAGTATTGGCGATGACCGTTGTACTCGGCACAGGTGTAACCGCATTTGCGGCAAACGACCCTATCACGGTAGTAAATAATCTGTCCGATTTCATTTTCGGACTTATCCGTGCAATCGGACTTATCCTGCTCGGTTTTGGTATTGTGCAGGTCGGTCTTTCTTTGAAGTCCCACGACCCGTCCCAGAGAGCAAACGGTTTTCTTACTCTTGCCGGAGGTATCATCATTACTTTCGCAAAAGAAATCCTTACTCTTATCACAGGCTAAGAAGCAACAGTTATCACGGGGCATACTCGGCAAAACGGGTATGCTCCCATTTTTACAAGGAGGTGCGAATGAATGAGCGATAACTGGGTAGTTCAAAACCTCGAAAACGCTCTTGAAACTTGGAACGATAAATTAAGCGAGATATGGCAGCTTTTAACAACAACACCGCAGAATTTCAAAGGCGGAAGTATTTGGAATGTGATGGTAACAATCAACGGAGCAGTTCAGGCAATCGGACTGGCACTGTTGGTGCTGTTTTTTGTGGTTGGTGTCGTCCGTACCTGCGGCAGCTTTACCGATGTGAAAAAGCCGGAACACGCACTGAAATTGTTTGTCCGCTTTGCCATTGCTAAAGGTGTCATAACTTACGGTATGGAGCTTATGCTTGCTTTATTCAACATCGTTCAAGGTATCATTTCAACCATTATGACATCATCTGGATTTGGGACACCGAATCAGACAACACTCCCCTCTGAAATGGTAACGACCATTGAGGACTGTGGATTCTTTGAAAGCATTCCGCTATGGGCAGTGACTCTGATAGGCGGTCTTTTTATTACGGTGTTGTCATTCATTCTGATAATGACGGTTTATGGCAGATTTTTCAAACTGTATATGTACACAGCTTTAGCACCGATACCGTTATCTACTTTTGCCGGAGAACCGACGCAGAATGTGGGCAAGAGTTTTATAAAAAGCTACTGTGCGGTACTGCTTGAAGGTGCAGTTATCGTGCTTGCTTGCATTATCTTTTCTTTGTTTGCGTCAAGTCCGCCGGTGGTAAACCCGGACGCTGCGGCAGTCACACAGGTATGGTCATATATCGGAGAACTTGTATTTAATATGCTTGTTCTTGTCGGTGCAGTGAAGATGAGTGACCGCATTATCAGAGAAATGATGGGCTTATAACGGAGGTTTTTGCAACAAATCTTCAGGCAAAATTCTTGCCTGAAAAACACAAAAACAAATAAAAATAATTGACAAGTGAAAAAATCGTGATATACTATAATGATTTAGCTTTGCTAAATGGTCGGATTGAGGAAGTAAAGATAGGATGGTCAAGTATATGTACGAATATGTCAGCAAAGCAGAATACAAGCCTTATAAAGAGGAAATTGAAAGTATCATAAAAAAAGTTCAAAAAATAATGAAAACCGAATATGATACGACTTTTCAATTCAAATTGATTGGAAGTGCAAATCGACACCTCGTCACTAAGATAAAAGATGGTAACAGAGGTTATGATTTTGACTACAATCTAATTTTGCAAAAGAGCGATTTATGGGACAATCCAAAAAAACTGAAAGAGCAGTTTATGAGAGCTTTTTCCAAGTCGCTCAAAGGTACAAAGTACGGAGAACCCGAAGACTCCACTTCTTCTATTACCATAAAGGTTGTTGATAAAAAACATTCCAAGATTATCAGAAGCTGTGATTTTGCGATAATTTATTATTTAGATGATGACAATTTGGACAATGGATATAGATATATCAAGAATTGGAAGAAAAACAATCGCTATTCATTTGAAGATAGAGTCCTATCACAAAATGCAGACTGCAAACTTCAAGAAATACTTGAATATGAGCAGGGATGGAATTGTGTTCGTGATGAGTATATCAAGTTAAAAAATCATAATAGGGATACGAACAAAAAGTCCTTTATTCTGTATTTGGAACTGTCTCTTATACACATCTCCGAGCCCACGAGACTCGACGTCATCTCG
>ENA-OYYG01000223-OYYG01000223.1-human-gut-metagenome-genome-assembly--contig:-NODE-223-length-32100-cov-13.152972_pt1 | contig 32100 bp, 40 predicted proteins | sample MGYA00244061_ERZ653444 | MGnify/ENA primary metagenome ERZ653444 (study PRJEB26926, sample SAMN06165059) | human gut metagenome | biome: ENVO:00009003; feature: ENVO:2100002; material: ENVO:00002003... | reverse complement strand
TGATATGGAGATACAGACGAGAACGCCAAGAATATAGTTTGCTTATTCGGGTTATTAATGTGAATAGTACAATCTTTCCCTTCGGGGAAAATATTCTCAAGGGATTGCCAAACTGCCGATGGAGAAAGTTCTAATGTTATCTCTTTGTCGTAAGTTCCATCTATATCAATCTTATCGGCGTTTAAGTTGAATATATCATTATCAATTCGTTCAATCATTGCCTGATTGGGTATTTGCTTCCAACTACCGGCACTCGTAAACGTCCCGCCCTGGAACTCCCACGTTTCTACCTTGCCGTCCGAATTGATGAACGATACCTTCAGCCCGACGTTCCTAAGTTCCTGCGGAACTTGGGCAATGGCATCTTCCAGACTGTACTTGTTACTCCCGTCAATTCCCGAAGTAGGATGCTGGACGGAAACATTATACTCGGTGATGTAGTTCATATAGTCAGTGCCGCCACCAGGTCCGCCACCAGTGCCGATGTATTTCTTCAATGTAGCGGTACTCATTGAGCCGTTGCTACTACCTTGCTGAAAAGGTATCAGCTCGTTTCCGGTTAAGTTCTCCTTTTGAGGGAGTTCTCCTATTTGTAATCCTTCTGCCATATCTTTTTATTTTTTGTTATTTGCAAGTAATATCGGCTCTTCGTTAGCCAACAATAACGGAGTGCCATCCGATAATAATAAATACCTTCCATCAGGGGATGGATGCGGCTTATTTCCGCCAGCACCGGGAAACCCTATGGTAAGTATGCTGATTACGGGAATGCCGATTATAGGAATGCTGATGTGAGGGATAGTGATTGGTTTCATAAGGCTATCCCTCTTTAATCATTTTCGCTTCTGACACTTTCGTAGCACTTCTTATTGTAATTTCCATACCTGCCGCTATGCCAATAAGACGAAATATCACATTGGAAGGACCTAAGGCTTGATTGGCATTTGGGGAAAGCGGGATAGGATTCATGCCCTCGATATTGGCAAATACAGTCACCATTCCGCCCTTGTTCTTTATCTGTATGGTAACGGGATTGCCGTCACTGACAAACGTTGCGTAATACGCTGTTTTGCCTTCTTCTTTTTGAAATGATAAAACTTCTGCTGCCATGATGTTTATTTTTTAGAGTTATTCAAATAGTTCACAATTCCCTGCACATGCAAGTCCACTATTGCCCGCTTCCCCTCTTCCGATAATAAGAAGCCAACATCTTCCTTATTGTCTTGGAATAGGTTCTCTGTAAGGACTGCCGGGCACTTCGTGTGCTTCAAAATGTAGAACCCGCTTTCCTTATCAGGGTCGCCATCCGTCATATCCTTGCGTATCTTCATACCCGGCAAAAGTCGTCCGGCTGCCACATATAAGCTATCAGCTAATTTATCGGCTTTCGTCTGACCTGCCGAAGTCCACGCTTCCCAACCACGTGCCTGCATCCATTCAGAGCCGCTTCCCGCTGCATTACAGTGGATAGATACGAGGATTGTGTCACTTGCCTTGTATTCGTTCGCCCTACGGCAACGCTCCGATAGAGGAACGTCTATTTCCTCTTTGACGATACGTTCGGCATCAACGCCTTGTTTGCGCAATTCGGCTTCCAAACGTATGGCAATCTCACGGGTATACGCATACTCTTTCAATCTTCCGTCCGGTGAACACTTGCCCGAAGTGTTACTTCCGTGCCCGTTGTCAATCAATATTTTCATTCTGCACATCCTCCTTGAAATATTTGTCATAAACCACATGAGCCACCCATCCGGCAACAACACCGACACCGAATGATACGACAGTAGTTAGATTCACCCAAAACGGTGTGTAGTGCATGTACAGCATAACTCCCACGATGATAGCGATAACAATCGCTGCGATAATCAATTTCTTTTTCATTTTGTTACTCCTTATCTTTAGTTATTATTTCATTCATATCTTCTTTTTCGACATCGAGCACTTTCTTTCCGAACAATCCCAACGCTTTCAGTAAGTTGAAATTATATCCCTTTGGCTTTAAGATATTGCTTATGATAGAGCAGAACTCTATGAAGCAGACAAACAAGCATGAATACACATCAATATTCCATTTATTGCCGGAAGCAATGTTTATCATCACCACCATACAAACAAAGGCAAAGTATGTTACCATTTTACCCATAGTACGGCGCACAGCACTTGAAAACCGAAATTCTTCACCCAATAGCAGGCATTTCCTTATCCCGAACATCAAATCGCATACAACGACTGAAAATGTTACTATCAGCCACGGTATCATGTGTTCCAATGACTGTGCAATAAAACTACTTGCTATTACCGAGAAACCACCCGGTATGCTTTGGGTAATAATGTTATTCTTCATCTTATCGTTATTTGTCAATTATTCATATCTTTGTGTCTCTTATCAAATAAGCGAACTACTGTCATTCCGTTTTGCTCGTGAGAGTAGGACGGGATTTTTATATCTTGCCGTAATAATGGAACCACGCTCCCCACTTCCGCTCTTTCAGATAGTTCGGATTGTCTTGGTTCAGTTTGGCTTCCATCTCAAATGCGCTCGCTCGATAGGCGTTGGCGTTCACTTTGCCGTCACCTATCCTGCTATCTGTAAACAGGTGGTACACGAAGCTCACAAACCATTCTGTCAAATAAATAATGTAGTAGAATAGCGGGATAAGGAGCAACCACCATACACTGACATAGAATGCCAGCAATACGGACGGGATAGCCGCTATCTCCATGCACTCGAAGAACTGTTTCTGATGTGTACGCTCATGGCGTTCTATCTCGGCGGTTATCTCTTTCAGAATGGATAAGATAAAGCCGAAGAACATTATCGTTGTGTAGTTACCAAACAAAATCATTTTGGCGAGCCAGTTGTCTAAGTAGATTGTTTTCATATCAAATAGCATTAAATATTAATAGCACTGTGAAATACTTTGTCCAGTTTATACAATTAAATCCATTTTCAACTGTTACATCTTCAAATACAATTTGGGGATTACCAGCCCCATTGCCAACATGAGCCGATAAACATCTAACGTTTATATCACCGTCATTATAAACATTATAGTCCATTGCTTCTGCATTTAAACTATACCATTCTATGTGGCGTGCAGGAATGATAGTCGGAGAGCCTTCTCTTTCAAGAGTTATTCCATCATTATCACTAAAGTTGGCAATCAAAATCCTACTTGCATAGGCTTGATTTTCAAAATCAGATGCAATGGTAATCTCCTTTAGTAAATTTGCTACTCCACCACCCAAGATTTCAGTACTACCCACAAACAGCCCGGCTCCAGCCGAACCAACTCTAAGATTACTATTTTCGTTACTCATAATTGTTGTTTTAATCGGTTACACAATATACTGTATTGGCATCCTTAGAGCCAAGAGCCTCGTATTCGGCAGCGGCTTTCTTAGTAACAACACTAATATTATCACTATTAACAAGAGAAGCAATAATTACTTTACTTTCTCTATTATCATCATTTGAGATAATAGAAATACGATTGGTAAACATCTTAACAGGATTATTTCCAAAATAAGTAATAATAAAATGTAGTTCGTAAGACGTACTATCATTTGCCCTCCAAGCATTTACGCAACCTAATTCTATACAATTATTATTGGGATTATTATTAATGTGAAAATAATATCTTGTATGATTAGCTAAAATATCAGCTACAACATTCTTAAAATTATCAATACTGCCAAATAAATCAACTATTCGTTGTTCGGCATCAGTTCCATTAAGATTTACACTATATAAAAATTTAGAAATATCAGAAACAACGATAACTTTACCATAAGCAATATCATCCACATACTTCTTCGTTGCAGGCTGGTAATCGCCCGTAGGGGTGAATGATGAAGTGTTGGTCTTGGTGAGGACGTCGGAGTCTTTGACGAGTTGGAAAGTACTTGCCTCCCCACAACGGGCTGTAGTGCCGTTATCCTCCAAATAGAAATGTAATCTTCTTAACTGCTGGTCTTCGTTGTAGATATTTAAAGATAACGCTCCCGATTGTTTGTTTGAAGCGAATTTGACAGAATATTCTACAAGAGTATAGATATGTCTTAGTGAGCCTAATGACGGTTCTCCAATCTGTACCAAGTAATTATTTGCGCTCAATTTTTCAAGCAAATCCTTGTATTTATCTATACCGCCAAATGTAGCAAATATCTCTTCCGAGGAGGAACTACCTGTCAAGTCAAGTATTTCTCTCGGCAGAACAATAACATTTCCTCCCGCTATCTTCCCCTGGCTTACCCATTCACCGTTCACCCATGCGTAGTAATCATAAGGGGCTTCCGTACCTACAGCCATGAACCCGTCAACTGCAGAACCGTCAGGAACAGCGGATTTCAAGGCTTCAAGGGTGGCGTATTCGCCGGCTACCTTAAATGACTTCCCAGGTTCTCCTTGTATACCTGGCTCGCCTTGTTCTCCTTTCAAAAATTCTAAAGGATAATTGACCACAGAAGCTTCACTGTCGCTTCCTGAAGGTTTAAATGCAGGCAATGACGTTACATCATCCGCTTTGTCCGCATTCGGTACTTCATTAACTCCTATGGAGTTAGCCATAAGGCGGGCAACTATTTCTTGATAATCCTGTTCTGTCCAAGTCATAATTATTCCTGTTTATCGGTTGCTTCTTCCGGTTGATTGTTGATAGCACGATTGAGCGCGTCAATGAAGAAAGGTTTGCAAAAAGCATTTGCATGCTCTTGTATCAGGGACACTTCTTCATCGGTATACTCTGTCTCTTCATTGGAGTTGTATATCTTCAAAGCGAGTGCATGCGATGCGATACCGTTACCGTTCCGGTATAATACATTCGCAAAATTCTCTCTACAATCTATATTTTCACAATGCTTACGGGTAATGTCCGTAGCAATCAGTAATTGTTTAAAATTTATCTTTTTCATGAGCTTGGGTATGATTTAGTTAATCTTCCATCTTTATAAAAAGAAAGTCCGCTGATGCCAAGAGACACTTGGTATCTTGAACCACTTAAATTTGAAATCATTGACAATGACCCTGCAAAAAGGGTGGTAGACGCAGTTAAGTTGCCATCACTTGCTATATTGTCTAATTTTAATCTTGGGTAAGTAACAGAAGTACCTCCGCCTCCACTATCAAGGAATGAAATTCCACCCACATCATATCCTTTTGAATTATAAAATTTTAGGCTGTTTGAATTTGGGTTTATTTCTATTTTTGTACCTGACGAAGCGGTTGATATTTTGCCAACAATGCTAACATTCCCATTTTCGTCTATCACCAAAGAGTTGTTAGGAGTTCTTACATTTTTAAACACCCCGCTGTTTGCATTTATCTCTCCTTCAAAATATCCACCAATAGCCTTTATTGTCCCGTCTGCCTGAATAGACACATTCCCGTTGGCGGATATATTTCCGGTAAAGTATATATTTTTGGAAACCACGGAAATATTATCAAGTGCCACATTGATTTCTGAACCTAATCCGTCTTTTTTGACATATAATTTAAGTTCATCGGTAACCCCATTGATGTCCAGCCCCAACTGCGTTACATCTTCCTCTATTTTTGTAACAGACAATTTGAGGTTTTCCGCTGTCTGCTCAATCTGTGAGAACTTCTGATTATTACTTTCAGAAAGCTCCTTTACTTCCAACCTGATACTTTCCGCTGTCTGCTTTATTTCGGAACTCAATTTAGTATACAAATCCTCGAATGCGTTTTCGGCAAGAGCCAGCGAATGTATGTATATATCCCCCGTAAACTTCAACTCAAAATCGCCCGTTCCGTCCCATGTGCCGGAATATTCCTTCATTGCGTATTCCTCACCCGGTTCAATACGTTCGGTGAAATGCAGGTTCTGACCGGGAAATCCTATTGTCAGCGTTCCGGCTGTAGCTACCTTATACCGGAAAGAGATAAAGAAATTCTTCGGTTCTTCCCCTTCCTCATAGGTCGGTTTATTGGCTAAATTCGCATTTGACTGTTTAATTCCGGAAGAAAGGATACGAAGCACGTTTCTATCTCCGTCTCTAATAATGGCAGCCATAGCGTCCTTACGGGAATAGAACTTGTCGTTAACCAATAAGAACTTTCCGTTCACAGTAAAGAAGCGAACATCGTTCTTTGTCTCCCAACCGTTCGTATTGGATGCAAATGCCGCATTGTACAGATAATTATCCTTTGCCTGCACCTCGTCAAGCACTTTGGAAATTTCAGAGTAAATCAAATCTTCCAATATCTTGAATTGGGTCATAATGTTTATTCCCGTTTTCAAGATAAAGTCTCCCATGAACTTGTTGCCTTGCGGGCTGATAACTGTCACTTCCTTGCCTGCTAAAGAATAAGAATTTATTCCTGCATACTGGTGGATACTCGGCGCATCATCACCATACACAGACAGGGTGATTGCGTTCTGACGCTTCTTGTCTGTTCTGTTACCGAGCTGTACAAGGCTGTCTCCTTCCTGCGGTGTGTCGCTGTTTGCGTCACAATCTGTCTTACTAAGGTCTATGTAATCCTCGCCAACACCTACACATAAGCGCCAATAATAACGGTTGGAAACATTCTCATAGACACCCGGTTTGATATTGAAGTCTTGAAAACGTATCTGGTCACCTTCCTTGAACGGGTTCTCGATAGCCGTTTCTCCATCATCCACCAAAAGATAGCAACGCCAAAAATCCTCGTGTTCTTCCACCGTTCCACATTTCATTCCGGCAGCGGTGAACATGTAGTTTCCGCCTGCATAAGAGAGTTTCTTTATCTCCAGTTCGGAGAACATCGCCTTAATACGCACAAAGAGTTCGTCCACTTCAATGTAGGATTTACCCGTCTTGCTGTCTACTTTAATGACAAAGCCTTCACCGAGAGCACCGGAAGAAAAGTTCATGGAACGAATATACGAAGAAAGGATGCTTTCAGAGCGTAGCCCTTTCAAAAAGTCAACTATAAAACTGGTTTCATCGGGTTGGTCTTTCCGAATGAATTTTTTTACAAATTTTGCAAATAAATCATTGTAATTATTCGAGTTTCCCAACTTGCTTCCTATAATATCTCCTGCTATTTCTGCAATGGTACTTCTTAGAGCGGAAGTATTTGCCGATAATTTATCTGTAAGTTCAACAGAGACATCATATAAGCAATTGTTATCAGCCTTGCAAGTAAAAGCACTTACATACATAAGGTATTCATGATTATTATACCTTATATAAACTCTTGCATTTTCATTTAGCACGTTCCATAAATAACTATTTTCGGCAAGGAAAACTCGTGAAAAGTTTATTGAAAAAGTGAACTTTTCATCATTATTCTCCGACATATACTTTATTAATGCCTCTTCCAATCTTTTTTCTGCGGCAATTATAAGAGGATTGGGCATTTTGATACCAGTTAGTACAAATTTATCACCAATAGCAGGTCTGTAATTATTGGTGGCATTTGGCATAACAACCCCAAAGGAGCTATTATCTTTTTTTACAGCAATCCATACTTCGTTTTTGGAAGTATCTTGCTGCCTCTCAATATATTTCGATGTGTTAGAGGTAACTTTTTGCTCAAAGTCTCCTGCTGGTAAGTTCCCGAAAGAATCTACCAATACAGGATTGAATGCCCTTCCCGGCTCATTGTCCTTATAGGTAACTCCTATTTCAAACTCGCAAGCAGCACAATTACCCGTGGTCATATTGATTACAGCCGTACCACCTTCCAAGCCTTGTTCGAATAGGTTAAAACCGTAATCCCCATTATATATATGTAATTTTATGTAGAAATAAGAATGTACATACTCGTCCGTGCCATTGAATATATTATTCCCATCTCCTGTTCCAAGTTCGTCACTATCGTTAGCATCAAAAGCAATATCCGCAATCTCACCAAATAACTGCCCCGAATCGTTTGTTACATTCTCTATGGTAGGCTTTATATCACTGAAATCAATCTTAAATTCTTTTACATTATTGGAAGAATATTGATTCTTAAACGAATAGAAGTCATTTGTACCTGGTATCTTATACGTGTCGTTAAGCGCATTGTAGAATCGTTCCGCTCCCCCACTCTTTCTATAAATGGAAGGCATAAGATTTTGAGAACGTTCAATTGTACCTTTTTCATCATCATTGGGATAATAGAAAGGAATATTATCAGAACTTCCAATACCCGTGACGCGGTTTACTATTTTGTAATTGGCATTTATCTTCTTGATTGATACAAGCCCCTTCCTATACTCAAATGGAGTTGAAACAACATGTTCTGTGTATCCAATGTGACAAACCTTACCTACAAAGTAATAAGGAAGTTCGTATATGGTATATATGGACTGTAATGCTTCTGCAAGGTATACATTGTCAAGAGAAACAAGTTTGCTTTCAGAAGTAATATCTTCATCAATCACTACCGAATATCCGATACCCGATTTTGCCATTGAAGCATTAAGACGACCAACAAACTCGTCTATATCCCCCATGAACTTGACGGAAGTGGAATTGGAATGATATGTGTCTTCCCCAGCTGTCACCACGTCCATGAAATATACGTTCTCCAGCATGATACGTTCTGAAACGAATTGAAGCTCATGCTTGTACATGATATTCTTGTTATCCTTTGAAGATGTAGGCACTTGGTCAATATAGTATTTTTCCCCCCTGAACTCGACAAACTCCTCTCCTGTCCACAGTTCATCTAAACATGAAGGATAGTTCAGGGTAGCAGTCAGCGTGGGAGTTCCTGCCATACGCTGTGCTGTATAGGTGTACTCACCTAATTTTGCAGGTGCATCAGCATTCGGGAACTTAACTTTACTTCCTTGCGTGTCAAGTTTTAATATGTACAGACTTTCCTTTTCCATTTATTCTTTTGCCACATCAATTTGTTCCGTAACTCCTTTATTCTTTTTTTGCTGTTTCTCCAACAGCTTTTGAGCCTCTTCCTTCTCCTTTGCTATACGTTGTTCTTCGTCAGGAACAGATTCTGTGTTCTTCTCAATAGCCGTTTTTGTGGAAAGAATGCCGGCTTGTTTCATTGAAATAAGAATGTTATTGTATTCTGTTGCGCTGAACGGTTGCCATATCTTGAACTTGCAGCTGACACGAAGTTTGTCAAATTCAGTAATGGCGTTTACGTTCTCGCCTTTTTTCACCAATTCTTTGGCCAATCCCTCCTTGAACAGACGCATCATCTTGTCTGCGAAATTCTGCCATTCGATTACGCCCTGTTGGGCATTTTTCAAGTCCAAATCACGGGTCAGCGTAATAGCCAGTCCACTAATGTCGCCACTTGACTTGACATCTTTCGGCAAAAGGAAAGTACAGGAAGTGTTTATCTGTATCTTCTCAAACAAGTCTTGCAGACTGTCAAGCATCCCTTGCGGACTTGGAGGTGCTTTGAACTCTGCACTTCCGTTACCATCCATTGACTTGTCTTGCAAAATGATACTCCCGGCAAGTTTCTTTGTAGTTTCTGACAAATTGCCTTTGATATATAGAATGCCCCAGCCGTTCCGTTTCTGAATGACAAAGAAGATGTTGTAGATAATCTCGTAAATCTCGATAAGGCTCTGACCGTTGTTCCACGCCACATCACCGCGTTTAGTACACAATGGTATCTCGCTGAAACCGTGCAATATAGGAAGTTCTCTTACAAAACCGTCCTCGCCTGCTTTTTCACCGTCTATCGGTGTGTGCATACGGTACATGTAGGTATCATCGTAACTGTCAATGTATTCCACACCGTCCGCATCGGCATAGTAGACACTTTCAAGAAGTCTGTCACCGTTGTTGTCGCTGTGTGATATGATTACATAACCATCTTCATAACTTATCAGGCGGCATTTGATACGTCCTTTATGGTCATAATAAAACAGAAGTCCTGCATCTCCTGTCGCAAGTTGCGAACGGACTGCCTTTGTACGCCATCCATCCATATTCCTGTCTACCCAATACTCCTTGATTGTGGAATAGTTGGCTTTATCTTTCTCGGAAGGAGCGCCACCTCTCAAAGACAGAGTACAGGGATTTCCGCACAGGTAAATTACGTGGCTCGCCAGTATCTGCTCTTGGAAAGCCAATGCCGTGCGCTGGAACTTGATTTCCTGATACCCTCCATCTTCCAACTTCACGCAAATGCTCGGTAAGTTTTGGTCAAATAACACCTCATGACTCATCGGGTCAAGCTCTTTCAGAAACTTTTCCTGCGAAACGATATTCTTTTTTACATTCGGAAGCCTTGCCGTGCGTGTTTCGGTAATGGATGCGGACTGGCCGTCGGAATAGTCGTCTGTAGAGCAAGTGTTACTTCCTCTAAAAAACGGCTTCTTCTGCAACAAGGCATTTACGTTCCGCAATAGATATGTTTTTTTCTCTTCCCGTGTCATTTTTCCGCATCAATTAGGTTGTAATACTTCATGCAAGCTTCCTTGCTGGGCATAGCAGAACACTCTCTCGAAGTCCATTTGCAGATAATGTCGTGCTTCTGCGGAACAACGATTATTCGCTTCTGCCCCTCTTCCTCTTCAATATTGAATTTATCGTTCAGCTTCACACGTGCATCCAACACGACCTTGCTTGCTTTGATGAAAGTATCTGAATCTCCACTTGTTTTCGCATCGTCGGCAATCTGTTTCATCTCCGATATTTCTTTCAGCAACGCTTCTCGGTTCTCATCTTTAGATATGGTAGTGATAGCACCGATGCCGAAAGGTTTCAGTTTCTCGGCAAGCATGGATAACACCTTGTTTGAAGGCTTTTCATCTTCTTGGTAAGCAACCTTTGCAGCAAGAGCCTTATCTACGAAAGAATCACACATTACCAAATAGGCAACATCTCTTACCCTTGCTTCAATTCCTTCTGTTTTAAGGGAATTGAGAATATCCTTTATATCATTGTAACTAATCATTTCCTAACCTAATACCATAAATGTTCATCGTAAATACTTCCTTCTGTCTGTGCATGGAACGCTTGTTTGGTTTCTTCTTCGTGATTGTAATACCCTGCTTGAATCTCATTCCCGTATTCAATGTTAGCGCACGGAAGCATTCTCATAGCGCATGGGTCTAACAAGTCCATCGACCTGCCTTTCCCTAACATCTGATTCATTTTCTTCTTGTTCCAAAGCCGTTTCTTTCCGCTCTGCATATCGTCAAATCGCACAACGGAACATTCTTCCATAAACTCGTTCTCAACCGTCACTTTGTATTTCAAATTTTGATGAGTGTAAGTCTGAACGGCAAGTTTATCGTCAAATGTCAAGTTACCTTCCTCTATCATCTTGCATAATCTGATATAGCACATATCCTTGACTGTCATTGCGGTAAGTTGGTAAAGCCCGAAAGGTTTATTTAGTGAGATATAAGGTACTGCATCGGGAATGTAATCATTGAAATACCGTCCGGCAGTCGCGTCAAAAATAATATGGCTTTCGGCTGTTCCATGCTCAAATGCAAATGTCTTCACTGCCATAGCGTTTTCTCTCGGAGTGGACTTGCTAAGAATGAGAATGTCGTATGCGTGAAATCCATCCCATGCAAGTGCAACAAGGTTGTCTGTGCCATAATCCGCCAAATCCACGGTAATCCATTTATCACCGTTCACGGCAGGGTTGTTGTTGAATACGCCTTGCGCGGAAGTGGAAGGGATAGGAATCTTTTCGTCAGAATCTGGGTCTGCATTATAGTTTACACCTATAAGCCCAGCAGCAGAGCGTGTACCAGAAGCGGCAACTGAACCAACGTATCCTGCATTGCCTCCCATCAGAGCTTCATTTTCATCAACTGTGCCCTCGTATAGGGTAAACGATTTGATAAAGTCTTGATATTTCGCTTTACCTTTCAAGTCTTTAATCAAACTGTCTATCTGTATCTTGCACTTGGCGTAAACTTCTTCTTTTGAATCTCCCCAAATCACATCATCAACGGTAGACCCAGCAACAAAAAAGAATCTGACTTTCCCTATTCTATCAGGGATACCCTTCCCGTCAACTCCAACATACCAACCTATGAATTTTCTCGTCCAATGGGTGCGTTTAGGATTGAATGTCGCACGGAATTTCCCCGTGAATGTCTTGCTTTTTCCACGATTACGGGATTGAATGTACGTAAATACCTCCCAAGGCATTTCGGTAAGCTCATCAATGGCAATCGCATCGTACTGCCATCCTTTCGCACGCTCCCTCATTCTGTCTATATTCGTTGGGTCTATATAAGTCAAATCGCAGTACGCTCCACTTTGGAATGATATACGTGGCGTGTCTGCCTCTTTAACTTTTACATATTCCCCGAATATGTCCTTGAATGTATCAACAAATCCTCCTCCTGCTTTTTGGTTCCCAAGGCTTCTACGACTTATTAAACATCTAAAATCAGGGTCAAGCATTAACGGTTCAGCGAATCCAAGAACAAGAGAGTATGACTTCCCGTTTCCGACCCCGCCGGCACCGAAACATATATCCACGTTCGTTGAAGCAAAGTAGGTTTGGAAACCTGGGAAAGGCTTTTTCACTATCGCATTATGTACTTCTTGCTCTTTCATCAAAAGCAAAAATACCTCTTAATAATAAGGTAATATATACTTAAACCAATATCTATTTATCATAGTGATAAATACAGTGATTTTTTTATAGTTATACCTTTTTATTAAAGCATTACTTTCGCATATAATCATTATAAAACATATAGTGTATGAAGTTTACGAAAGAACAGTTTTCAGAAGCACTGAAAGCAGGAATCACCAACAACGGCAAGAAAAACTTGGCGATGAGTGAGAGAAGTTTCAACGGCAAGGTGGAAAGAATCTACAAGCGGTTGGAGAAAGCGAGTGGTAATGACGAGTTGGAATTGGATGATGCGGTTGCCGATTATCTGGAGGACTTCCAAGAGGATGACAACAACATCAGGAACGACAATTCAAAATTCGTAAAGGAGTGGGAAAAGAATCACCCCGCAAAGGATGATAAGGGAGATAAAGATGATGACAAGGATAACAAAGGAGACGAAAGCAAACTGGATAAGCTACTCAAAGAACTCCAAGACTTGAAATCAGAGCGTGAGGAAGAGAAAAAGGCAAAAGCTATCTCAGACAAACGCAATCAACTCAAATCAGCCTTGAAAGGGAAAGAAATCAAGAATGAAGATTGGATTAATGACCAGCTCGAATTGATTCATATTGATTCTGAAACAGATGTTGATGCTCTCACAGAAAGACTGGTCAAGAGCTACAATAAGTTTAATGCAAGCACTCCACCTAACATCACTCCGGGCGGCGCAGGAGGCGGTACTGAAAAACCCGATGACTTTGCCGATGTGGTTGCTGTCGTAAAGAAGCAATCGCACAGAGAAGAAAAATAATAATCATTTAAACCCAAAAGAAAATGGCAGATTTTTATCAGCAAATTCTATTGAGCAGTGGCTACCTTCCTGGTAGGGCGCTGGTTCAAGCTCGCGGAAGCATTGGTGGACATCGCTATGTATTCGTGAAATTACAGATGAGCGGAAAGGATGCGCTTGTATTTCCTACCAGTGGCGGGATTGTTAAAAACCCATTCAAAGGCAATGCAAGAGCTTTTGCCGGAACTCTCGCAGAATATATCCCAAGCAATGGAGAAAATGGTAGTGAAGTACGTATTTTGAAATCGTATGCGGTTGCCAAAGCCACATCCGGTGGAGATGAAACAACTATTTACTTGAAAAGAGACGGATATTCTCTCATTCCGTTTGTAGGGGATATTCTTATGGTAGCGCCTGCCACATTGACCGGCAAGGGAACAGCAGTTACGGTCACGGCGGTTGAAAAGACAACTGATGGTACAGCCGGGGATGTCTGGAAAGTAACGCTCAGTGCAACACTCGGAGCACTAACTACAAGTTCTGTGCTTGTTGAAGCAAAAGAAGTTGGAGCGTCCAAATCCCCAATGGTTACTAATCCCAATTCATACCTCCCTTGTGACTTTGACTTTGTATTTGACCCAGCTGCATCCGAAGATGATTTCGATGGAGCAAAATACCTTATCACTCCTGCATTAGCATTAGGTGATGTATTCCTATATGAAGATAGAATGCAACCGCTTTCGGCTGCATTAAAAGCGCTAAACAAGAGCAAGGTTAAGGGTTGGTTTAACATTTAAAATTGACAAGACTATGCCTAAATTTGATTTTAATAACAGTAGATACGCAAAGTTCTTCTCCGACAAGACGAATCAGCGTTTCTTGCAATCCTTTATCAATACAGAAGGTCTGCTATATACTAATTATGGTTGGTACAAAACTCAGGGTGTCAAGGCTGGTGCTCCTACCCCTACTGCCCCAAATGGTATCGCCACCTTTTCTGTAAAAGGTCGTGATTTAAAAGCTGCTCCTTTAATGGACTTACGTGCTCCACTTGGCGACAGTAACCAAATGGATAAAGACGGAATATATTGGTACACCGCATCTATACCTGATTTTATCGCTCCAGGCTTTGTTGAAACGGCTATGGAGCGTGAAGCAAAGGAAAAACAGTTTGAATTGTTTGGAAACGATGCCGATTTGGTAGCCGCTTGGGTACATACATTACAGTCCCAGATTGATAGTGCGGATGCGACCATGAACTTCATGACCGCACAATTGATGTCAAAAGGCAACATTGATTATAGAAACATTGCGCGTGGTATTCAGATACCCCTGCATAAAGCCGACATTCCAGAAGATAATTTTACGAAAGCAGGATGGGTGGCTTGGACTGACCCCAGTTGTAAAATCCTTAGTCAAATGGCTACAAAGGAAAAGGAATACCGTGATAAATGGGGGTATGAAGGCGCATTGGTATGGCAGGTAACACGTAAAATGTTTTACGAAGTAGTGTTGCAAAATGCCGAAGTTAAGGAATTGATTGAAAGTTTCAAGAAAAATCCTTTAGCTTACATCGCGACAACCACTACTGCGCCTACTACACGTGAGTTGTTCTTAGCAGCTTTCCGTGATTATCCCGGTGTATCTCCAATTGAAATTGTTGAAGAGCGTGAACGTAATCTTACCAATACCGGAGACACATTCGTGCAAGGTTGGGATGATAAGATTGCAGTTCTCCGTCCTGCCGGATATGCTTGTGAGTTTGAATACACCAATAACTTAGACAAACAGATGTTTGACAAGTATGGTTCAAGCGCAATAACCAAGATTTTTGCTCAGGCTAATGATGGTCTCTGCACGATTGTGAATACAACAACAAACAACGGGCTGTATAAGGAATGGCATACTGATGTAATGATGTCGGCTTGTCCTGCACTGAAAACATTCCGTAATCATGTGATTGTAGATACGAGTCAGGCAGATGATTAAATGTACATCACATTGCAGTAGTAGTTATGGAAAAATCATTTGACCCGATAGCATACCTCAATGGGCTTACAAGGTTTGTCTTTGAAGATGATGCGCTTGAAAATATCGCATACGAGAACGGTTTGATGTCTATTTCAGGCCGTTCCAAAATAGACGAATACATGAAAGACCATTGCCTTATCGCACTCTATGAGCTTGTCATAAACGGACCGTGGTCTGTGGCTTCATCGTCACTCCAGCACGGGAATTACAGACAGGACATAGGTAGTGAGACGGTAACAGCTGCCACAATCCAAAACTTGAAAGACCGTCTGAAAGCACTGTACAAAAAGTATGGTGAAGAAGAAGCGTTGAAAAGCATGGATTCTGGTAGTATGAGTTGGGTCAATGAAAATTCATTAGATGTGTAGCTTATGCGCCTCAAAAGAAAAGCAATAACCGAATATCCGTTTCATGGCACATTCTATACCGTGATAACGAAGAAGCCGGAGGACGGAGACCTTCTCAGTGACGGCGATTTGCTTAGTGATGAAAAGATGGATAGCTCTCCCGAAGTCCCCACTACGGGAGAAACCATTCTTCTTGAAACTGAATGTGACATACAGCAAGCTGCAAAGCTGATTAATTCTGGTACTATCATGGCTGATTATAAAGTGTTTTTCCCGTGCGAAGTTGGCGAGAAGCTACCTATACGTTTCAATACCAATTTTAAGTGCGAGGATTATGCAATACCAATCCAAGGCAGGGTTATAGGACTTGAATATAGTCAACTTGGTGGTTGCTCGGTTGACATAAAAATGAGCGAAGTGTAAGCTATGGCAAAGAAGGTTAAGACAGATTCATTGAATAAACTTATAAAGTTCTTATCGGAAGAAGCCGACAAAATAATTGCAGAAGAATTGAATAGGGTTACTTATAAAAATGATACAAACAACCTTCATGATAGCTACGGATGGGGAATATATGTTAATGGCAAACTATCCAAAAGCGGTTATCAAACGAAATACGCGTTAGCCCCAAGAATTTGGAAGAGAGAGCCGCTATACGGACGTGATGCGATAACGGATTTTCTTGAACGTAAATATAAGCCCCATGATGGAATTGACCTTGTGATAGTAGCCGCAATGCCATACGGACAAATATTACAGGAAAAGTACAAATATGAGGTAATCGCCATTGCTCAAAACCAACTCAAAACATTAAGCAACAGAATTAAAGGTTCAACTTTTGGAATTATAAAGAACGGTAAATACTGATTATATGGATAGCAAATACAAAACAACATCAAAAGTGGAAAACTTTTTTTCCATGCTGCTGACAAAAGCGGCTATATCCGATAACCTGTTCATCGGGAATATGCCTGCCACTATTGAAAGCAATTGGAAAGAAATGGTGCTTGTTGATGTGCTTTCCATGAAAGATTACGGAGCTTATGCCAAAGGTTCTGCCAACGTGTTCTTGTACGCAAAATCAGTTGACAGCCACGGCACGAAACCCGTGAAGGAACTGTACAAGATGGAACTTGCGCTTGACAAGGCTATTGAATCATGCAAAGACACCCATTATGTGATTGATGTAAATTTCCGTGATGCAGATTATGACCAAAATAGGAACTACTACTACAATGTGATAAACATAGAAGTGACAATAAGGTAAACAATTTATTAACAGGATAATACTTTAAAATTATGGCAGTAAACAATACTGGCGCAACAGCCAAAAAATTCATCAAGCCTTCTTACATCGTGGCAACTCTGTTCACTGGCTCTGAACAAGACGATACGCCAAAGGGTGACTCTTATATCCTTGAAGATGTAGTTGAGGATACCACTTCAATCTCTCAAGACGATAACGATGTAAACGACATCGAATGTGAAACATCCGACAGTCCTATTCTTTCTATCGTGAAGCTCGGTAAATACCAGTTTACAGCTGAGGTTGCAGATACACAAAAAGACCTATTGGTAGCTCTCATGGGATTTACGGCAGGAACTACTGTCTCTACTAAATACTTTGCTCCGGCTCAATACAAGAAGTTGTATGCAAAGATTGACGTAGTGTTCGAGGAAGGGGAAACGATGACCGCATTTGTGGTTCCTAAAGTTCAGCTTAACTCCAGATTGATGCTTGAATCTCTAAATTCCAATATCGGGCGTATCAATCTCGCAGGAACAGCGTATGATGCAAATATCGCTGATGGAGCAAAGACTATCAGAACTCCATTTTATGTAGATTCTGCTTATACACTACCTTCAGCAGGATAACTGAATGATAGATAAAAAGATTGTTTCACAGGGCGGTAGGCTTATATGCCGCCGCCCTTTTTATTTCAAATCATGGCAGTATATAGAGCGAAGAAAAAAGATACACAGCTAAAGAAAAATGTTGTGACATCTCGTACTCCAGTTTCTGATGAATCAATGGAACGGCTGGCAAGGATAATGAATGACAGCCCAAGCTTGGTAAATCTTCACGGCACAGAGTGGTGCATAAAAGGGCTGAAGCCCGGTGTTCAATGGCTCATAGCCGAACAGGCGTGCCGGATTGTGAAAGGAGAAAAACTAAGTATGGGTGATGTGATAAAAGAGTTCTCCGTAAATCTTCCTGCGGTGGTGAACGTAATAACCCTTGCACTACTCAATGACAAGGACAGAATATTTTCTGATTACGATAAGAGAGAACTTTCCGAGGAGTACCATCAAATATATGACCTTCTTATGTGGGGAGAATACGACATGAAAGACTGGGCTTTACTGCTGGGTGAAATTCTTAACCTCATAAGTACGGATTTTTTTTTCGAGAGTACCAATGTGATTCAGACCGTGAGGGAAATGACATTGACGAGGAAGATGAAGAAAACGGAACAAAGCTGATAATATCCCGTACCGAATGGGGACAGATGGTTGATTTTCTGCGCTCCAACACTTGGTGCTCTCGTGACGAATATTTATGGGGAATGACAGTTGGGCAGGTGCGGTTAAGCTCATTCGATTTCTCCCATGTGGAATACTTGAACAAGGATAAGAAGAACAAGGTCAGCAAGATAGGCAGTGCTGACGATTTGAAGAATTTGAACGACTTGGGATTACCGATAATCAATAAATAACAGGATAACGATGACAAATAACGAAGCAGGAGCATTCCTCAATATAACACCGGATGTATTAAAGAAGTTGGATAGTTTCGATGAGAAGCTGGAGAAGATAGAGAAGCACGCACATACGGCTGCGGATGCGTTGAAAAACGGGTTTGGCAGTGTGGTAGTAGATACAAGCAAGTTAGAGAATGCTATCACTTCGTTAGCCAAAAAGATAGATGCTATAAAAGGTAATCCATTTGAAGGGGCAGGAAAAGGTGCGGAAGAGACTACGAGAAAGACTACTTCTCTGAACGAAAGCCTTTCACGTGCGGCAGATTTGCTAAACAGAATAGGAAACAATAAAATCGGAGAAGGTTCATTCGCTAACTTTAATATATCCGGATTGAAGCAAGGGTATTCGGATTTGAAAAAATACGTTGAAAACATGGACTTGTCAAAGCCGCAACAAAAGGCTGCGGTAGAAGCCATGCGCTACATGAAGATGGAGCTTGACGAGCAACGAAAGACGGACGAGCAACGTGCCCAATCTAAAGAAAAAGAGACGGAAAGAAGAATAGCTGCTGACAGACGTGCTGCAAAAGCTGCTGAAGATGCAAGGAAAGCACAGGAATATGCACAACGCACGACACCGCAAGGGGCTTTGGATTATTCGAGAAACACTAAATCACTACAACAGAACGTACAAGCAATCGAATATCTGAAAAAAGCCAGACTATCTTTAAATACCACCGATGCCAACTATAAAAACACGCTTGAACAGATAAACCAAGCCATCGCCAGACACAACCAAGCGCTGACAGAAGCAGGAGTTAAATCACAACAGCTTGCCACGCGCCATCGCAACCTAATGGATACGGCTGGGCAATTAAGCCGTCAGCTTGCTTTGGTGTTCTCCGTGTCACAGATTGAAGGTTATATCAGCAAGTTGGCAAAAGTGCGTGGTGAATTTGAATTGCAGCAGCGTTCGTTACAAGCAATCTTACAAAATAAATCACAAGCAGACCAAATTTTCAACAAGACCGTCCAACTTGCTGTGAAATCACCATTCCAAATTAAGGAACTGGTTACATTCACAAAACAGCTTGCAGCATACCGTATTGAAAGCAACAAGTTATATGACACGACAAAACGACTTGCCGATGTGTCCGCAGGTTTAGGTGTTGATATGGGCAGACTTATCCTTGCTTACGGGCAGGTCAAAGCGGCAGCGTATTTGCGTGGTACGGAAGTTCGTCAGTTTACGGAAGCTGGTATCAATATGTATGGGGAACTTCAAAAGTTGTTCAAAACAAGAGACCAAGCAGATTATACCACGGCACAGATTGTAGATATGATTTCCAAACGTAAGGTTACATTTGAGGATGTTGAACAGGTGTTTGAAAACTTGACTTCCAAAGAGGGTATTTTCTACAATATGCAAGAAATCCAAGCCGAAACTTTACAAGGTAAAATTTCCAACTTGAAAGATAGTATTGACGTGATGCTCAACTCCATCGGCAAGGCTAATGAAGATACGCTAAAAGGCTCTATTGATTCTGTAAAATTGCTTTTGGATAACTGGGAAATGGTCTTAGAAATAGCTAAGGCATTTGGCGTTGTTATTGGGTCAATGGTTTTATTCCCTAAGATAAAAGCCGCTGCAAATGGAGTTAGTTTACTCTCTTTTGCTTTCACAAAAGCCGAATCTTCATTACGTTCTTTGGGGTTAGCGTTTAAGTCATCATTACCATTAATGGCTCTTGGTGCAGCCTTGCAACTTGTTAATGAGCTGTGGAACGTACATACTAAATATAACAAAATGTTGAGGGAGAGCAGCAATAAATATTATGTCGCTCAGTTAAGAATAGGAGAAATAGACGATATAGCTAAGAATGACGCAAGAAAAGCATTATCATCACTTGTCAAAGAGATGAATAATGAAGGATTTGAAATAGAGATAAAGCCCAATATATCAGAGGAAGAAGCAAAAGAACAATTCGAAGAGTATAAAAAAAAATATACAGACTTCTTAGAAGATATTAGAAAGATTGAAGCGAATTATGCAGAGAATAGGAGGAAAGGGTGGCTGATTGGCGACGATGATATTGAAACCGATTTAGACGAGTATGAGAACGCTTTCAATGATTTTATCGCAAAGGGCAATAAAATACAAGCCGAGTTGTTAAGAATATCCGAGGAATCTACTCGTTTGGGTAGTGGAGCTAAAGAATATATACAAGAACTTGTAAAAGGAAAGAAAGAAGGTGAAAGTCTAATAGATTACTACAAAAGGCTTGCTGACTACTTGGAAAGAATAAAGGATGGTGTGTTTTTTGCTGGGAAGCAAAGCTCTATCGCCAGTTCATTTTTGGGTGTAAGAAAAGATTTGGAAAAAGAAAAGGAAGCTGCCATTAAAGAAATTCACGAAATCTTTGATACTGTAAATGATGAAGTAATAAAGGGTAACAAGACGAGAGAACAACTAAAATTTTTAATAGACAAAAAAGCACTTGAAGAACAGTGGTCTGAGATAAAAAAGGAACTTGCGTATAGCACATATAGTTTAGGAGATATAAAAATACCTCTTAGACCTGATGCAAGCGATGGCAATCCTGACCCTCAATCAGACTCCAAACATGAACGTGACATTTGGTCAGAGCGTATCTCCGTCCTCAAAGAAATGCAGTCACGATACGAGAAGCTGAATCAGCTTATGGGCGAAACCCGTGCCATAGAGGAAACACGCTCCGCTTTCAAAGGGGCTTTGGACTTTACACAAATGGGAGAAGTTATAAATCCGGAAGATATTATTCCTACCAAGCAAGGAATGATTGATGCACTTGAAAAGTTACTCAAACAGATTCCTAATGACGTAAAGAATGCCGCAAAAAGAACTGGGATTGAAAAGGAAATTGCGGAACTCAAAATAGGTATTCAGCAAGACTATCTAAAAGAGCAGCTTGAAAAGACCAAGAAGAACATTGAAGATATGTTCAACCAGTTGGACTTGCACAAGAAACTGAAAGATGCAGGACTGTCCGAAGCGGAAGTGCAACAGTTGTTTCCCGGACTTGCAAAGACGTTGGATGATGTAGAAAAAGAAATGAAAGCGTCATACGAAAAGAATTTCCCAAAAGGAGAGTACCTTGTTGCAGATACCGACGCAAACAAGCAATATTTAACAGACTTAAACAAGCTGAACCAGCAGCGTATAAAGGACAGTCAAGACCTTGTTATCGAACTGACTAAAGCTTATAAAACACAGCTTTCAGACCAACTTCAACTTGACAGGTGGTATTATGAGGAGAGAGCAAAGATAGCGAACGCTAATCTAACAGAGGAACAGAAAACACAGTATAATTCCAATCTTACAAGCCAGTACAATAAGAAGTCTGACGAAAACGCTTGGAAACAATTCCAGGATTCGGATATATATATTTCAATGTTTGAGAACATTGAAAGTTCTTCTACTCGTATGCTCGAAGCAATGCGTGACAAGCTCGCAAGTTTACGTGAGAACTTGAAGAATCTTCCTGCCGACCAACTGAAAGCTATAATCAACCAGCAGGAGAAGATTGACGAAATGATTTCCCAAAAGAATCCTTTCAGCGGTCTTACTTCTGGAGTAAAAGAGTACATTCAATTCTTAAAGCAAAGGAAGGAACTTGAAGAAGAAAATATTAGAGCCAACAATGCAGTTGCTTACTATACCGAACAGAAAAATGCGCAATCACAGATTGTTCAACAAAAGAAGCAAGAATACGATGCAGCAGTAGAAATATACGGTGTAAATTCGGAGCAAGCAAATCAGCTACGCATACAATGGTTGTTAGAGAAGTCAAAACTTGATGCAATACTCGCTCAACTTGTAGCAGAAGGGAAAATAACTGAAGAAACCGCCGAACAAATCAGAAATGGTCAGAAATTAGGTAAAACCCTGTCCGATAAATTCAGCGAAATTGGAAATAATCTCTCTGAATTTTCATCCGGTATCACTGACGTAGCAAGTAACCTTGAAAATGTGTTTGGCACTATGTCTGCCGGAACAGCAGATACAATTAGCAGTATAGCAGAGATTGCTGGAGGATTAGGTCAAACAGCAAGCGGAGTTGGAAGGATAATATCGGGAGATGTTATCGGAGGAGGGATTCAAGCAATTGGAGGATTGGCAAAAACCATAGGAAGTCTTTTTAATATTAAAGACAAGAAGAAGGAGCGTGAAATCCAACGGCAGACAAAGAATATAGAAACACTTGGTAAGGCATACGATGAGCTAAAAGAGAAGATGGAAGCCGCTTGGAGTGCAGATGACCTTCGCACACAGACGAAAGATACCGTAGCCAACTTAGACAGCCAGATTGCTTCATACCAAGCTATGATTAAAGCCGAAGAGGATAAGAAGAAAACCGACCACGCTCGTATTGAAGAATGGCAAGATGCTATTGAGGAACTTAAAAAGACCAAACAAGAAATCCTGAATCAAGAAAAAATTGAAATGGGAGGCATCGGCGGTGAATCCGAATACAAAGATGCTGCCTCTTCATTTGTTCAAGCGTGGCTGGACGCATTTAATGAAACAGGTGATGGACTTAAGGGGTTGGAAGAGAATTTTGATGATTTCATAAACAATCTCTTCTTGAAACAAGCATCCATGAGAATTGCCAATAAGTTTCTTGAACCGTTATTTCAAATGATAGACCTTGCTGTTACAGAAGGAGAAGAAGCTATAAGAAAAGGATTTGACGGTGATACAAAAGTAACAAGGCAAGAGATGGACAAGATTGTTGAAGAAGCAAAAAAGCAATTCCCGCAACTTAGTGAAGCATTAGAAGACCTATACAACGCTCTTGGGATAAAAGATAATAAGAAAGCCGAACTATCGGCTCTCCAACAAGGTATACAAGCTATGAGCGAAGAAACCGCTGGGGAACTTCAAGCCCTACTGAACTCGATACGCTTCTTCGTCTCCCAGCAAACAACCGACATTTCCGCAATCAGAACGCTGTTGGATGCCCGATACGGTCTTGAAACCGAATACTCTGATAGTAACCCCATGCTCGTTGAATTGAGGACACAAACGGGGTATTTGGAAATCCTTTCGGACAGGATAGACCGTGTGTTTGCGCCAAGCGCAAACTCAAAAGGGGCAGGTTTGAGGGTGTATATGCAGTAGTCTTTAAACCAATTTATACCAAAAGGCACTCCGCTTGCGATAAGTAGAGTGCCTTTTGATTAATGTTAGAGAAAACTATCCTGCATTTACTCTTTCAATCTTTATTCCATGAACTTTGAGATATTCTGTTAATGTTATAGTATTTATTTTTAGAAATTCACAGATACTTGGTAGCTTTTGGAATAATTTACCGTCATTTTGTGATTTTGTTTCTTCTGTAAGAACGCTTATGCTGGTTGGCATAACTTTATATTGCTCCTTGCAATACATGCAATATACAATAATGCGCCCATCGCCAGATTTTAAAAACTCCTCCTTTTGCAAAACATATTCTTCTTCCGTAAGTTCATTTTTTAGCAGCCTTACACAAAAATTATTATCAACAAGGTTATGAAATTTCTTAGGAGAGGGGAGAAAAATCTCTGTAGTATTTACAGCATACTTCACTTCTTTTAAATAAGGCATAGCTTTTATTGCAATACCTTGCGATGTATATATAGCTTCCTGCTGGATAGCATCCAACAAGATGATTTCACCAGTCTCCAAGCCTTCCTTAATGAAATTTGTTAATATTCCATTTATATCTAATGGCAAATAGTATCTTGCCATTGCTACCAACGAACAAGTATCTATTACTATTGCCATAATGTTTTTTCAAAATTCTCAGGTTTGATATTTAGACGCTTACAAAATGTCATTTCATTAACTATTCCCTTAAAATAAGCATACTGCATGGATTTTAAGAATAAGGGAGAAAGAATTGGTTTTGGGGGCGTTCCAAACCTTTTTTCTTTTTGTGATTTTTCTTTTTCTTTGCGTTCCTGATATTCTTGAATAAGGTTGTTTTTAATTATATCGTATTGATTAAAGGTCATTTTTTTATCAATATACAAACGAGTGAAAATTGCCAATTTGCTAATATGAGTTTGATTACTTATATTGGCGATATAATCCATATAGTAATCGTTGTCCGCATTTACTTTGGAAATGATTTCTAATTTCTTTGCAGCTTCTCCCATTATAAAGTAATATGCAAAATCATTGCACCATTTCTCTACAACGTTTTGTCTGTTTTCAGTATCTATATTCACTATATCTACCTGCTCTACTTCTTCTTTTCCAAGCATATAATGCCCAAGTTCGTGGGCAAATGTAAATATTTCCCTCTTATAGTGCTTATGACGCTTTAAGACTATCATATTAGGCTTCAAATAAAAGCCATCAATATTGGTCTTCTCTTTTTTGTTCCAACTTTCAATATACTCAAACACAAAAACATTATGCTCAGCACATTTATTAATCATTGCTACAAGAAATTTCTTTGTGTCTTTAATATTTCCCGGATAGAAGTAGTTTCGTGCAATATGAGCTATTTCAATAGGGTTGTCTTTTATCGAATAATGAGCTATATTGGGTTGGATATTTAATTTTGAAAGTTTATTGTAAGCGTCAATAGTCTGTTTTAATGTTTCAAATCTATGTACTGTACGTATTGATTCATTATTTAACTTTATTCCAAATTTACTTTTTCTGAAAAGTATGCTGTCACTTTTTGATGTAGTCAATGGAGAAAAATCTGTGTAAAAGTCTAATCCCTTATCAAATATTTTATCAACTTTCTTTAGTAAAGGCAAGTCTATCGCATTGCAGAAAATATTATCTTTTTGGATTTTCCTTTTTCTTCCCTCGTTAAGTATAGATAATAAAGATTCTTCCGACATTCTATATAATGCCAGCAAATAATGTATTCTTTCTTTATTTATCCCTACTTTCATCTATGTTTGATTACATTTGCCTACAAATATTACAATTAGTTTCATTTGCGATATCTGGCTCCTTGTATGCCATGATACTAATGATTTAATTGTAAAAAAGCCCAAGGGGTAAGCATACCTATTATTCAAGGATAAGCAGTAAATACAGCTTTAAGGTATGCGTAGCCATGAGCGTAATTATAATGCAAATATAGAGGCTAAAATTTGTATTGCAATGGATTTATTAGTTAATTTATAAATGTTTAATAGCATATTGTGAACTACCGCTAAACTAAAGATTTAGGGGTTTTCAAATGCGAATCCTTATAAAAACTCTGCGACAGTACACAATGCCCCCAAAGAAATCATCGCTACTTATACCTTCCTATCACTACTTGATTGATGCAATCGGCAGCAAAACCTACCAAATAAGCTTGTGCCTCATCATTGTAAAAATCACCTTTAACGCCAATGTCAGAAAAAATAAAGGAAGATACATGAAGAGCTTCATGCGCTATGTCCTTAATTCCCATTTTTTGTTTTATATATACAACAACACCTAACCAATCACCGTCTTTTATCGAGGCTCTAAACGTAATAGCCTTGCATGATTCCAACATATCCTCAACCTCGTCAGATTCTTCAATATAAAAAGTGCGTTCTATATCTTTAAAAGAGCCTCCCTTTACAACCCATAGCTTACGTGGGTATATGGTAAGCTCAAACTGATGTATCTGAAATTTACTGTTCATAGCTCCACTTTCGCCTCAACCACATACTCTTTCCCGACTTCACGACCTAATTCGTCATAAGAAACCCTACGGACAAATCCAACATCAGAAACCTGTACTCCGGTCTCATTCTCAAACTCATTCAGAAGAGCGGCTATCTTTTCGTTCAACTCCTGCTTCTTTTGCTTTATCTCTTGAATATCCATAATTATTGTTCTGCCTTAAGATAAATATTCTTCAATTCGTCCTTTTTCAAAGCTCCGTACTTTATTGCACGGTCTATACGCTTACGGGCATTACCATCCTTAGATTTCACACTATTCTTGGAATTATCCTTAGATACAATCAGTTTAACCAACTCGTTCAGAGGAATAGGCTCTACAACAGCTCTATCCCAAATAGAACTGAAAAAATCTTTTGCAGGTTTACCCATAAGTAACTTCTTTTCCGTTTCATCCCCCACTTTTTCAAAATGCAAGTAAGGTTCGGCCACAATATTGAAGTAAGGCAGCAAAGACTTTTCGTCCGGCTCACTCACCATACGTGTTTTCAGAAGTTTCAGGTATCTACCCCCTACCCTTGTGCGGCCAATGGCAAATACCCCGTCTGCAAAATTGGAAAGTATCTTGCTCCCGGCCATGTTCGTCTTAGACAAGGGCTTCCATTCCTCAATCTTAGGCGTATGCGCAATTACCATGATACTGATTTTCAGCTCACGCTTCAATCTTGTAAGACCGTCCATAATAGCACCTGCGAACTCCGCTTCTGCTGTCTGCGTAGAAAGATAGGAAAGATTATCAAGTATCATAACCTTTGCACCTGTATCAATCAGCTTATCTTTTATGCCGTCAATCACGTTCATGTTAAAATCTTCGCTATCCACTTCTTCCGATATGGTGCATCGGATAAGCGACTTCGGGAAATCAGCGTTCTTATAACGCCTTGCAAGTTGTCTGTCAGAAAGCTCAAAATCAAAGTACAATACCTTTTGAGGACTTACCTCCACCTCCGTACATTCGCTTTCCCCTTTGGCTATCTCGTAGGCTATCTGCGTGGCAAGAATGGATTTACCTATTCCGCTATCGGCAAATAAGAATACAAGCTCGTTCTCCCACCAAAAATCGCCCCAAAGCCTATGAATAGGAGGCTTCTTCTTACCATCCTCAATGACTGACTGCATATCGGAAGAGCTGAACAATGGTATTTGTTCAACCATATCTCCATCATCGGGAATATCGCTACCTATTTGCTCAAACCGTTCTATGTCGGCTTGTATTTGCTCTTCTTCTATATAATTCATTGTTTTTTAAGCTCCGTTTTAGCGAATACTAAATTTTGTACTTCTTCTTCCCATATATCACCTTCGTTCCCTTCAAAGTCAAGGTAAACGGTATCATTCGGGCTTGCCCCATTGATGCTTGAAAATATTCCGACTATCTGCATGGGGATGGAAAGCCTTTCTCCTTGTTGGGAGCGGAATTTGATATGAACATAGTTGCCTATTTTTAAGTCTGTTGTTTTCATAATCTGATTTTTAAGCAAGGTGCGCCAGCATTAACCAACGCACCCGTTACCTTTTCTACACATGGCAGATAGGCGATTGTATAATTTCACTATCTTAGGAAATATAGTAGATACAATGTCTAACATGAACGCATCAAAATTCCTGCGATTCCTTACTAAACAATATATCAAAGTATACATATCATACTTGTACTATTTCAAATTCATCCGCATGTTTCTTTCCTATCCAATCCCGTTTCTGATTTTCAGTTGCAGTTTCATAGATTCTTCCTCGTTTAGACAAATTCCTTTTCTTAAAAATAGCTTCTTCTCCAAGTTCATAATAATCTTTTCTCGAAGGGGATAGCCCTTTTGCTCTACAAAAGAACAATCCAGTTTCCTTATGTCTGAATTTTACTGCCATTTTTATTCCTCGCTTTCTTTTTTCTTAAACTCAGCGCAAGCATCTTTAAAAGGAGAAACTATGAATCCTGAGATACTAAATTTATAATTATAGCACACGTAATCATATCCCCATTTTCTACAATAAGCACAATCCTTGCAACACATAATCAATTACTATTTAACCCATTCAGACTTAGTTATACAATTCATAGACTTAAACCTACTTATAATCATGATTGATATGCGGTTCAGAGTTATCCACATACTTCTCATGGACCACACCATTACCTTCAGTCGTGAAACTACAGTCTTTCCCATAGCGTATAACGCAACAGTGACCTTCACACATGACGCGTACTTTCGATTTTCCGCTCAGGTAAATCTCACACACAATTCCTTTGCCGACAACAACATCACACTCGCAATCAACAAACAATGTAAGCGTGGAGTGTATATCAACATTCCCTCTGTGGGAAACATACATCTCGGATGTGTAACCATCCTTGTTTCTCTGCCACTTCCCGTTTATGTAATCGGAAAAGTTCTTTGCGATATAAGATGCTGACAGCCCCCAGCCGTTAGATATGCTATCAGCAATCATATCCATGCCTTTTGCGTCAGTGGCAATCTCCATCAACGCCTCTTTGCTCGTAGCTTCATCCCACTTGTCTTTGTATGACGTGCACAATCCGAGCATCATGGCATTACGTTTAAAAGAAAGCAAATCATTCATTGTTTAAATATTTATTTCTTTTCTCTTCTGTATTAAAATCGTCTGCACGGCCAATAACCTTTTGTGATAAAATAGTTAATCCACTTTTATCTTTTCGAAATACAGTTTCTACAGCCATATCCTTTTTATGTCCGAAATCAACAGATATGATTATGTCTCCACACTTTTCAATGAAAACATCTTTGTCTTTCATACAATAGGGAATTTTTCAAGTTCTACCTCGATAAGTTCATTAATCCTTTTCACGTCACTATCTGAACAAGGAATGTCCTTATACATTCTGACAGACCGTATAATGTTACGTGCATGAATATGAGAATGTCTTTCCAATGCACTGTATGGCACCCCGAATCGGTCATGCGCAATCACAAATACGGCAGGTCTTGCCATTCTCTTTACGAACGGTATATTTGTCCTCCCTTCGTATAAAGACAAAGGAGAGACAGGAACATATTTGTCATTGCAAAATGCTTTATTTACGCAATCGCAAACAATACGCTCAATCTTTTTTATAACGTCCGATTTTAAGCAATTTTCTCCTTCTGACATACTTTTCTATTATTTTCTTTTGGTCTTCATTAAGAATTTCACCCATAACATACATATTGCCAATAGTAGCCTTTCTAAAATCCACTTCCTTTTTCCCACATTTACCCATATTACAATCTACACCTTTTGAAACATTCGGTATTATCACATGGGTATTGGTGCATCCTTTTACGGGTATCGCCTTAAAGCTAAGAAACATATTACCGTTTCTCACCTTAATGCATCCTGTTTCTACATCGGGAATAAAAAGCCCCTTTGTCACTTCTCCGGTCTGCTTGTCCTTGAATGACACCCATTTCACACCAGGATGCCGTTCCATCTTTATATAGATGTGATATACATTGTCAGGACTATACCTGTCCTTCCTCGGCTTCAACACTTCCATCGAATACCTCCTTAGCCTCTTCTGCCATGATAACCTTCTGCTCAAATTCAGCATTCACCTTTAAATCTTCTTCGGGCGGTGTAGTGTTCATAGCCTCATCCAAATCCTTCATCTGTCCTTCCATCCACTTCATGTAGTTTCCAGCCTCTTTCTGCGCCTCATTAATATCTGTGAACACAGCCATAGGCTTGATAAGGTTCGCTTCGGTAAGCACCTTCATACCGTCCAAGAACTCCTTGTTGGTGGAAGTAGTTTCCCCGAACATTTCATTCTCCTTGCCTTTGATGGATTTCTTGAAGTCCACCATATACTTCAACCACGCATAGAGAGATGTTTCATGCGCCACACCGTCCAATCCTACTGCGTATGGAGTAGTGAACACCCGGAATCCTGTGTAATTCTTAAAACAGGCATATCCTTTCGTGATTACAATCTCAAACGAGCCGAAATTCTCTCTCTCCAGCACATCGCTTTCTTTGATGATGAACTCAAAGCCTTGTTGTTTCTTGTTCTTTGCCATAGTTATTATGCTTTTTCGTATGTTTTTTCAAATATGTCTGGCTTGCATGGGTAGAACTCTCCATTTATACCTTTGATAATATAGTCCCCAAAACTTGCAGTCATAATACCTTCAAGTGTTTCTATTTTTATTCCACCGTTAGAAATAACTTGCTGTATTGTAGATTTTCTACCGAATACTGATGTTTCAGTACCACATCCAAGAAAATCAACACATTCCAAAATGGAATTTTCATCGTGTTCTAACCTAACCGCTTCAATAACTACCGGTTTCTTCCTGTACTTCATAATTATTCCTCCGTCTTAGCCTTTCTACCTCTATTCGGTCTGAACGCCGTCTTAGCGTCCTCTACCTCGATAATACACTCTCCCTCGTCCTCAACGGTTGCAACGGTCTCATTCTCCTTCAACTCCGCTCCAACGACAGGATTAGCCTTCTCTTCCGCTTCGTCCACAACCGACTTACCGAATCTCGGCTTCTCCTGATTCATGTTCAACTTCTGCATATCCATAGCGTACTGCAATTGGTACACCTTAAACTTCTCATCATCCGAGTCAATGATTTCATCCGCATAACCAGGATAGTGCATGGCGATAGTTCGTCTGTTAGCCTTCATAGCCATTCCCAACGCTTCTTCATCCACGTACATATACGGATGGATGGAGATAAGACCGTCAATGGGAGAAATGCGCCCGAAAGTCTTCTTGTACTGGATAAGACCGTCTGCCCTTTGTTCAACAATGGCATAGGCATTCATAAGGTTCTTCTTCTTGATAAGGGCGATAGCCAATATCCACGTCAGCCCCAGTTCGGGATTGAACTTCTTTGGCAAATCCTTGCACTTCGCGAAGGATAATGCTTCTGATAAAGTTTCTTCTTCCAAAAACATATCGTTATTTTGTTTGATTGTTATTCAAATATCCATTTTCCGCACACCAGCAAAGCAAATTATAGACTTCAACAAGAATATCTTCATGCCCTCCAAAACAAACCTCATAATCACGCTCATCGTTCATATCAGTATAGGAATACCCTGCATAATCTTTTCCTAGTTCAAGACATGCCTTACCTAATGGATAACGCGCATATTTACATGGAACGTATTCAGGTAACATATTGATAATATCCTGCAAAGCGAACACCCCGCAATCCTCCCGATATGAATGGTTGTAATAGGAAGAATCCGCATCGAACAATTCAAAACTGACCTCATACAAATGTGTAGATATTTCAGCCAAAGCGGTTTCCCAGTCCAATGGGCAACTATCATCGTCTGTAGCGATAAGCACCATGCTTGCCTTGCTCGTATCAACTCCAAGCTCTTTCAAATGGAGCATTTGTTCGATAGAAAGTGTCTGATTCTTCATAATTTAATTTTATTCGTTAGGAAAAGTTTCGTCATATCCGAAGGAATGTCCGTACACGTTCTTGAATGTAAACGTCACCTCCTTATATTTCTGCCCGTAAAGGGTGTCGCTTTTAGGCTCTGTGGCTCCTGAAAGGTACATAAGCACTTTTCTCTTCCTCGCTGTATCACGGTAGGCAATCTTATAACCAGTAATGAAAGCCATAAAGTCACGGTAAGACTTATCATCCTTGGTATCATCCTCCAAGAATATCAATGTCAGTTTTATAGTTGTCTGCTTGTGTGCCGGTGTGCTGGAAACATACACCTCTGCCTTACTTGTTTCGGCAAAATCCTCTGCATACATATTGGTAGGCTCTCCATACGAATTAAGACCTGTACATTCTTTATACCTCAAACCGGGAAAATCTGTTTCCAAGTCTTTCCAAACGGCATCCGACTCACCGTAACGTATCATATAGAATTTGTATTCTTCCATAAAAATAGAATATAACTACTGCAAAAATAGAAAATTATATTGATTTATTCAAGCTTTACTTTAATATTTATCACTGTGATATCTGTCTCTTATACACATCTGACGCTGCCGACGACTAGTCGAGTGTAGAT
>ENA-OYYG01000189-OYYG01000189.1-human-gut-metagenome-genome-assembly--contig:-NODE-189-length-35267-cov-20.068812_pt1 | contig 35267 bp, 48 predicted proteins | sample MGYA00244061_ERZ653444 | MGnify/ENA primary metagenome ERZ653444 (study PRJEB26926, sample SAMN06165059) | human gut metagenome | biome: ENVO:00009003; feature: ENVO:2100002; material: ENVO:00002003... | reverse complement strand
TATATGCATGAAGGGAATTGACTAAACTTAATCCCCCAAGAATTACAACTGAGCCGGCAAAAGCATTAAAAGACGGAAGACATAAGATAAGAATTGCACTCCGTCACAAGCATGAAACAACATATATCGTCACACGATTCATTATTTCAGAGAACCAGTTTAAGAACGGTCAGGTCGTGAAGCATCCAGAGGCATCTGCGATAAACCGGAAACTTAGGAACATCCTTGATGACCTTCAAGACAAACTGGACTCAATAAAACATCTTGAACTTTATTCCTGCCGGCAAATTAAAGAAATCATTTCTACAGATAATCTTTCCGATGAGCAAACCTTTTCATCAGCATGTAGCAATTTTGTAGACTATCTCAAGTCTGAGGGAAGAGATTCATACGCATTATCTATTGAAAGGGTGGGGAGGTATTTTCGTGACTTTGCAAGAGGTGACATACTTCTCTCTGATTTAACCCCGTCATTAGTCCAGAATTTTGCCGCATTCATACGGAAACGGAAAGTGACTGAAACTACAGTAAACACAATGCTTGCCCAAATGAAATCTGTCGTCAACAGAGCGATAAGAGAGTGGAATATATCTTACGATATACATCCTTTTGTAACGACTAGAATATCTGCAGCCCCTATCAGGAAGCTTGATCTGACAGTACAGAATTTTAACAAGATTCGTGAATCTTCACCAGAAAAGAGAAAGCTGATTATGGCACGTGACCTTTTTTGCCTTTCTTTTTACTTGGGAGGGATGAATCTTATAGACATTATGCAAACTGACTTTAGAAAAGACGCATTGGAATATTCACGCTCAAAGACTAAAGGACGAATGCAGTCGGATAATGTAATCACATTTACAATACCGTCTCAAGCAAGAGAGATAATATGCAGATGGATGGATAAACGGACGGGAAAGCTCGACTTTGGGTATAAATTCACATATCACAACTTTTCTCAGTATGTTACGTATTCTCTTGGAGATTTGGCTGAAGAGTTAAATATTGATGAACGTGTTACATTTTATTCGGCCCGCAAGTCTTTCGCCCAGTACGCCTCTGAGATAGGCATTCCTGACGGAATAATAGACTACTGTCTGGGCCATTCGGACAAATCAAAGGGAGTTATCCGATACTACACCAAAGTCCGACAGAAACAGGCTGATATGGCCATATCTCGTGTGATTGATTACGTGGACAATCCTGAAAAGTACAAGCAATACATTGAACTTAGGTCTGATATTATGATGATGAGAGGATAATGGAAAAGCCCCTTCCGGATATTAATCTGGTCGGGGCTTTCGTTTGCTAATAAAAGCGAACTTCTACACTGCAAAGATGTATATAATTTCCGAGAAAAGTTGTATATAATTCTGAGAAAATATTGTATATCAGAATTGCCATAAATTATAATTGACAGTAACAGCCAATACCGGAGTGATTCCGTTCCTTCCTACACCATATCCGGCTGACAAACCAAGACCCCAGCGTTTTGGCTTACTGACAACATCCCGATAAACATACTTCGTTTCATATATCGTCTTCGGATAAACCCTGATTTCATCAAGCCGTGGAGACACGCCGCTGATTTTAGCATAGTAGTTGCTATCCTGATACTCTTTATATTCACGCAGGTGCCAGCACGTGTCACCCACATGGATTGTGTCAGAATTGTCAATCCAGGCAAGATAAGGTACAGGGAATAAAATATACTGAGTATCCACATCAACCTTTGTAACCACATGGAGAGATGTAATGGTATCAGCTATCCCAGATTTGCCTTCAGTTGACGAACGGCTGCACCAACCTAAACAGAAAGCCAGTACAGCTATTAAAAAATATGGTAGGTATTTCATAAAATTAGACATAAAAAAAGCGGTGAACCTGCTTGGAACACCGCCTTATATAAATTTTAGAAGCGATTAGGACAGCCACCTATAAATTTATAGATATTAATTCTTCACCTAATTTGTGAAGCGCTGTTTCGATTTTAATAACTTGCTCTGGTCTTGGGTTACGACTACCAGAAGCATAATGCCATAATTGTTTTTGATTAATACCTGTTAAGCGTTCAAGTCCAGATTTTGTAAAAATCCCTGTGTAAAATTCAAGAAATGATTTTACATCCATTTTAAAGGTCAATGAATAGTCTCCCTTAAGCTCTTCAGGAATTTCATCTCCATACTCTTGGCAATCTTCAAGTAATGCAGCAATAGCATTAACAATGTTTGCTTTGATTTCATCAATATTGTGCCCAGTAGCGACAATACCATCGACCTCTGCGAGATAAGCTGAATAATTGTTTTCAGTTTTCTCAATGATAACAGTCAAAGCTTTCATAATTCAATGTGTGTAGAAGTTTCGCTTTTATATATAGTTTCAAATAAGTAAGTAAGCCTTTATCACCTATTAGACAAGCAGGATGTGCTAATCTTCATCCTGCTGTCCTAATCGGGTGTCAAATCTTATCGAAATCAGACTCTTTTAAACCAGCCTGTCGTAAGATGCTCATCAGTGTCCCAATGGCAACCTCATCATTATCTTTACCAGGAATTGGGATGGAGCGAGGAGCACCTTCCTTCCGGTATATAGCATGGTCACCTTTGGTTCTTGAATATTTCCACCCATTCGCTTCTAATAAATCCTTCACGGACTTTACTTTTTTTACCTTCATAAAAAAACTATTTATTATTTAACGAAATAGCATTACTGCTATGTGGATGATGCAAAGATAACTATTTTTCTACTATCCGCAAATAAATTGATAACTTTTTTTCTACTAAGCAAATAAAACGGTGTTCCAACAAGTCAAAGAACGCTCTCAAGTTTCACAATTTTATCATCATGCTACAGCAAATCCTTATATTCGCTCCGCACATCGAAGCAAGGACACATCTTCGTCCACTCTTCAGGTTCCACGATACCATCACCGTCCAGGTCAGGCGATGTGTCACGATGCCCCAGCACCTCGACAATCTGGTACTTTCCGCAAAGCTCCTTAATCAGTTTGGCTAACGCTTTCTTCTGTTCCGGTGTTCGGGTGTCAGCTGCCTTACCGTGCGCGTCCAGACCGCCCACATAGCAGATACCGATAGAGTGTTTATTGTACGACACACCGGAAAACCCTTTGCTATTACAGTGCGCCCCGTCTATCTGCCAACTGCGGCCAACTTCTACCGTACCATCCAGCCGGATAACGTAGTTGTACCCAATACACTGAAAGCCACGGGATACGTGCATCTGATTAATCTCCTTTTTACCTATGTCCAGCCCAGCACGTGTGGCTGAGCAGTGAATTATTATTGAATCTATTTTGTTCATAATAAAATTACATCTATATTTGTGGAGTTCTACCAATGGTAGGATGGTTAATAAAAAATTTATTACAAGGAGTGCAGTGGCACTCCTATTTTATTTTAGTTCAGTTTCTTTTCTTCAGCACGCTAATCCGTTTCCCGTCTTTGGAATACATTCGAGACATGTTCTTATCACGAACAAATCTTCTGTCCATCGAAAAATATCCATGCTTTCCGTCACTGAATACAGCCCTTTCGCCGGTCTTAAAGCGAACCGGCATATTAGGCAGTCCATTATTCATGGCCGCCAGTATAAGCAATCTGCGTCTGAACAAGCTCATCAAGCACCTCCCATCACAGCTATATTATTAAGAATACTTACCTGATACGTCCTGTTAGCCCTGACAACACTGCTTCCTATCCACTTTACTTCTTCAGGTAATGTCAGAACAGTAGGATTAACGCCACTCGTGAACTGAAACATATATTCATTCATCATATTGGGCAGGCCTTCACCGAAAGAGATATTAAGAGCAGAAACTTCACCGAACACATGAAAAACATTTGGGATAAGTTCTGCTGTTATTTCTCCCGTACCGCTGTTTACACTGGTAATACACCCACTACCATAATATTCACCGTGAGTATATATGGCACGTATATCTTTAATGAAAGATATAGAGTCTGCCAATATATTTCCGGCTTCCAAATCTCTCTTAAAGGTGGCTTTTCTTAAATAATTATTGAATTTCTTTTTTGCCATACCTTATTGTTTTATGGAGGTATTCGCTCAGAATACCTCCTTGGTTTTTTACTCCTCTTCATGCCATGCGAATGCGCTGTCAAGTTCTGCTTTTGTCGCATAAGACTTCAATGTCTCATTCGTAGCATAATTAGTAAGTTCAGCCTTGGTCGCATAAGTGGAGGAAAGCCCTTCGATAGCCTCACTCAGTGCAGCTTTTGTGGCATAGGTGTTCGCCACATCTACAGCCTTGGCATATCCGGCCAAATCCTCTTCGGTAAGAAATCCTTCGAGGTCAGCTTTCTTTGCATACGCTGTCAAATCGACCGTACCACCCAAGGAATCCCAGTTGGTTTCCACACTTGCCTGATTGGCCGTTTCTCCGATGTAGACGAAGTTCGTTTCAGCCGGATATTTCTTGCCGTTCAGGGTAACTTCTGCCGTAACGTTATATACGTGGCCTTTCGATACAGAAGACACTCCTTTCAGGGCACTAAGGTCTGCCAGAGTACCCTTTGGCACATATACGGCACCAAGAGCGTTGACCTTGTTTGTCAGTGTGTCAACCAGACCTTTCAGAACTTTACCCTGCTCGGCGGAAAGTGCCTTATTAGTCCCGCCCGTTGTGAGGTCATTGATAATCTGGATGAGTGTCTGTGCACCGACGTCAAGACGAATCCATCCGCCATAATCAGCCTGAGTAATCTTTGTCATGTCCTTCAGGACATACAGAGCCGGTTTGCCGTCCCCGTTATCTCCAACAACGACCAACATGCCGTTATAAGTATTCTTTCCTGAATAGGTAGCTGCGGCAATAAGGTCTGTCTTGTTTGGAACAAGCTGACGGGCATCCAGTGGCGCCTGTCCTCCAGGCTCAAAGTTCACGGCAAAGGAAGCAACACCCGCAGGACGGTTTCCTGTTGTCGAAGCCATCGGCATGACATTGTTCATCGGCATGGCAAAGGGAACTTCACGGCTGTTTCGTGCAAGCATGGCTATCACTTCATCCGTAATTTCCTCGCCATTATATGTGTCCGGCTCGTCTACAAGTTTTTTCCCGGCATCGGAAACTGTGAAGCGAAGTTGTAATGCACCGGACATGGCACCTGTCGTTGTCAGCTTCTTGTATGCAATCTGAACACTTTGTACGGTCTTGTTTCCTGCATCAGATACGGTGTACTTGTCCGTTCCGAAGACTTCCCACTTTCCGGACACCGTATTATAGAACTCGACTTTTGACACATTCTTTTCTGAAGGGAAGTAGAATTCAAGGCGGGTTCCGGTTGCTGCTTCAGAAGCAAATTTCGCTCCAATTAATGTATCAGTCCATTTCTGCAGCGGAAGCTTTGTATCAGGAGCTGCGGCAGACGGGAAATTGGTATCTCCGGCAGAGGTAGAAGCTGAAGAACCATTACAGTAAAACGGATAGGTACCATAAAGGTAGACAGCACCTGATTTCACAGTACCTTCAGGAAGCGGATTAGGGGACACGGTCGCCTTGTTTCCTTTTGAAGTGAGCAAGGTGTCACCTGCGCCATGATGAGCCTGGTAATTGTACTGCATCGTACCGAGTGTAACTTTCGTCGGCAATGTCTTGTTGCTTGTACTGTTTCCTACATAGATGAAAGACTGGTCATCGGAGATAAGTTCTCCTGCGCGGTTCTTGTTTGCCTGGCCAACAACCGTACAATTACCACGGTTAAATCCTGTCTGAATCTGTTCTGCGGTAGGTGCGCTTTCACCAACCTCCAGAATCTTGTTGGCGGTAAAAGGAGACTTGAATGATATTGTTGCACTTGGTGCCTGTACCGTCGGCTGGATTTCCTCAAAGAGAATATCCTCGAAAATCTGGCTCAGCGTCTTTGTCTTCAAGGTCTCGACCTTTGTCCCAGCCGGAAGACCTCCCAGTTTCGAAGGAGTGGCAAGGCTGTCTGGCAATGATGTCTTGAACCTGATGAGTTCCGTCAGATCATATTCGGTCTTGCCTGATGATTTGGTAACGATAAGTTTATTGCTGCCTTTGTCAAAACTGACATCTGTGACACCGCTTCCTCCATAATTCACACCGTTCATCAACAGTTCTTTGGTGTCGGTTGCAAAATAGATAGCATCCAGATGTTTTGACGCTGCATCATAACGGGCCTTTAAGCCCCTATAGAATTTTAATTTTGTTGTTGCCATAAAAGTCTGATTTTAACTGTTTGTTTCTTCATTCCATACTGCTTCTGTTATCTCCTCCCATTCTCCATCCTTCCGGCCGTATATCTTCCCGTCTTTTGGCGCATCAGGAATGGGAATGCTTCCACCGGTTGATATGTCAATGGAAGAAGCACCAAGGTTGACGGTGGCCATTTCAAGGTTAGGGACACTTATGCTGTCCTCTTCACAAGTTGTTGCAACAAGCCTGAAAGCCTCACACATGTCAACGGCAGTCTGTCCTTCCTTACCATAGTTCTCCCACAAAGTCAGCGAATACGTACCAAGGTGTTTGTGGTCCGTTCCATGAAAAGTAAATTTCAGCTTGTTTCCCTGGTATATCTCAAAATGGAAATCGAGAAATCTGCCTAGAGGATTCTTCAGCATGAGTTTCAAGTCCCTTCCTTCCAGTGGAACAGGCTCCTTGTTCGTGAGTATCTGCCAGGTGAAGTATATATCTTTCCCTATCCTTATCTTTCTCATATCAACTAGGTCATGAAACTTATTGTCATAAGTAATATTATGATTACGGAGTAGATGATTTCCGCTATCAGGCGTCTATCTGTCTTCTTCATCCTTTGTAACTTTTTCGATAATTTCGCCAGCCGTTGTGTACTTCTTTTTAATGTAGCCCACCAGCAGGCGCTTAATGGAAACCTTGTTCTTGATACCATGAATTGTGCATATATGCTCCATAATACTGTCAAATTCGAAAATGAAAGCCAACCCCAGCCCGCAGATAGAACTGATTGTATAGGAACAGATGCCAACCGGCTGAAGAATTGCAATGCCCAGCATGAACCCAACAACAAGGTATGAATTATACTCAATGAACTTGCACACGGTACGTCGGCCAGCACGGGAAAAGCGGAAATCCTCGCCCCGCTTAACCACGCTGTCGATGATTCCCAGAACAAAGTCGGCCACAATCATCACAACGATAAAAGCCAGCATCCAACGAAGCTCGAAGACTACTTCCTTAATTTCTCCAATGAAGGAGTAAGCCCCGGCAACAAGAATCTGCGGGGCTATGACGGTTATAAAGTTCTGCATCACTCCTTATTCACTTTACCACCGAACAACTTGGCCAGCCATTCGCTTGTTACAACCGACACGATACCAGTAGATGCCAGGGCTACGAACAACGCATCAATCATCACAACCCAGATACTTGCGTCTGCCGGAGGAAAGCCGAGATTCATCCACCAACTGAAGAAAGTAACGATTACACCAACTACAGCAGTTACCCACATGCTGACCCACTTATTCATAGGATTGGATAGCTTAGAAGCGATGAAGCCTACTACAGCAGGTACCACGACCGTAACAAGCCCGGTGAAGCTGGCAAATCCGGTCAGGAACTCCGGAACGGAAGGTTCAACACTAACGGAAGGTTCCGCAAAAACACTCACTACGCACATCAGCAGTGCGGCCATCATGAAAACGAATCTTTTCATACAATTAAGGTTTTTAGTTAAACAATATGTCTTTTATATATCTTTCAATACCACTAAAAGTGGTAGCACTTTTAATAGGATAAAAAAGCCCACAAGCGCATCCCCGTTTCAGGAACACGCTCATGGGCCTAACTACTATTTCACACACAAAACTACTCATTTACCATCCTTTTTCAGCGAAGGTAAATGATATAAAAACGAACAAAGAATAAAAGGTTTCAAAAAGGCTGACAGCTCTTGTCAGTAAGTTGGTAGAAGCCGGGTAGAATAAGCAAGCTAGTTACTATTTTCTACCCAATTTCTACCACTCAAATAATTTTCAATATAGCTTCCTTTATTTCAGTTGTTTTCATTCATACCCATAAGTCCTGGCGGGACTGATGGGAGTTGGGTTTCTCGAAAAAGGTAATTATCACAATATTAATGAAGTGGGCACATATACGACTTATTCTAATACGCCACAAGCTGGCCCATTTTTCTCGATTCAATGTGGCGATTCATGCATTCAGGAGTCAATGTCCTATGGTGGCTATTCTTTAATGATTAGATCTTACAATCATGTTGACGGGAAGTGGAATGAATGGAAGAGCATTGCCATATAACGCATGTTATACTACGGCTATTTAATACCCAATACAGTTACAAAAATATATGCAGGATTTGTACCTTCTCCAGCTTTTATGCGAAAATAGCTATCTGTATTTTCTTGATCTATCTGACTCAGACAGCTTTTCATTTTAAATTTGTTTCCATGATGTCCAACTATTATAATGCATTCTTATATATGCTAATCCATTATCTCCACCTGCACATAATTGCATACGAATCCATCCGTCACAAGAAAATGCCACTAATATGCCATAATTCACGGGCATATTGTCCTGTTGTGAGTCAAATTTATAAACTCCGTTATTTACGGTATTGGCATCACCTTCCAAATTTAATCCAATGGCACTCAGGAAACCTGATTTTGACATTAATCCATCATTTTTTAAAGTAGCCGTTCCAATAAGTTCCGCCAGAACTGACGCAACCTGTTCTTTTGTCATCAATCCGATTGCATTTCCGGCGGCATTCACGGCCACAAAACTGGAGATGTCTTCCAAAGCTGGAAGAGCCAGTGTAGACTTCTTCAGTAGCTCCGTTTTCGACACTTTATGCGGAACGCCGTTTGTATCGTACACCTGTACCGTTTCACCATCTTCTTCCGTTGTCTGATTCTTCATACTTTCTGTATGCTTCAATAGATTGTCAGTTTCTTCATCTGTAAAGCTTAATACAAAATCTTCTTCTGCTGCCATAATTGTTTTTAATTTATAGTTATTAATGATATTACCAACATTGTATATTATAATTATCTCATTGCATCATTAAGCCCAGCAAGAAACCATGGAAGAAGCGACGCTGCATGATGTCTTACCCTGTTAACTTCATCATCTGAAAATTCGGTATCGTCATCGCTGGAAAAAATTTTCTCAGCCAATTTTAAATCAGCAATACCAACTCCTGTCACATTGAAAATGTTATCTGCAAACATTTCTCTGACATCAATCTCCACGAAATCGGATTTATCTATCTTCGTGTACTTCTTAAATTTCTTAAAATCTATTTTCATGATTAATCGACTAAAATTCCATTTTCAAAAACCAGTTTATACGTTGAAGGTATCGAACCATTCTGTATAGTCCATGATATTGTTCTCGTTGCTCCTTTTTTGTATGTATATGATCCATCGGCTTGCAATGACCATCCGGTACCGAACTCATTAGACAATATCGTATTGGTATAAAGATTTCCGTTTACATGTACTCCTCCGTCAAAATATCCGGCATAAGTATTAGAACTATGTGGCTTGCTAGTACCGTTCCTTGAAGCATAGATGCATGCTCCACCGTCATTGCTTCCAATTACTTTAACCCCAAATTTCCCGTCAGTCGCACCATTGAAATTTATGTCAATCATACCACTGTTATCATCCGTAGGAACACCAATCCGTATACTCCTGCTATCATTGCCGAAAAAATCCCTTCCCTTCCAATTCAAGGAACCGTTGTCTATAGTGAAACCTCCAATCTTAGCACCATCGGCAGATATTGTTCCGGAAAAAGTACCTTTAGCGGCTTTCAGTTCACCCGAAAATGTACCGTCCGCACCATCCAGATGTTTCACTTTTAACGAGTTTACATCTATGCACTCTGTAAGAAGAAGTGGTTTCCCATTTTTAACCGTAAACACGGCTATTCCTTTCCCTTCAGAACTTTTAATTTTAAACTTATCTGAAGAAATAACAATCTCATTTTTTTCGATGTCAATACCCGTAGCACCAAGTTTAATTGAGATATTTTTCTCTGCTACATCTACAACGCTTTCACCATTTGACAACAATATTCTTGCTGCACGTACCTCTATTTCTCCAGAAGCAAGTCTGATATAATTTGTCTTGTCCCTATTACCGATATATGTCTTTCCATAAACATTAAAGTATCCTTCTTTAGTTAGACGATCATATCCGATTGAAACTATATCTTTCCCTGAGAGGGAGTAAGAACTTATCCCCTGATAGAAGGTAAGAGAAGGCGCACCGTCTCCGTATGCAGACAACACGATTGCAGCCTGATAGTCCGGGTCGGCTATGTCTCCAAGTTGTACCATCACGTCACCCACTTTGGGTATATCGCTTCCTTCGTCACAATGATTCACGGATACATCTATCCAGTTATCACCAACATTTTCCACCAGACGCCACCAATAGTGATTGGATACGCCGTCATACGCGCCTTCCTTAATATTAAAGGACTGTGAGCGTACTAAATTCCCTGGCTTAAAACGATTTTCTATGGCTTTCTCACCATCATCTGCAAGGAAGTAACAGCGATAAACAGAACCATAAGTTCCAGGAGATGAGTAACCTCTTTTCCCGTCTGAGAACTTGACTCCTTTACCATCCTTGAAACGAATTCCTTTTTTTTCTATAAACTCGACCTTAGTAATCGTTGCTCTGGCCCCGCTGGCGTTGAACATGAAGGAAGCTCCGGCCAGCTCGGTCTCCATTATTGAAAGTAACTGGAAGATAGCTTTCTTGCGCACGTACAGTTTGTCAATCCATCCGACAGACTCGCCGCCCTTTTCTGAAGAGAATGACATACCAGCACCCATCATACCGGTCACGAAGTCAATTGATTCCAGGAAAGGAGATATGATACCGCCAAGAAGCTTAATGAGATAGTTTGTCTGGTCTTCCTTGTCCTTTCTCAATAATGTTGCAAGTGACCGTTTTGCCGAAAATACGTTACTGTCCGATGGGGCAGTAGAATCATTGGTCTTAATCACATATATGCTACTACCTCCGCCTCCAACATAAGTATGCCCTTTATACGTAATCGACTCCAGTTTCTCTTCCACATCATTAAGGCGAGAGTAGGGCATACTTTCCCCAATAGTATATACCGGAGAATCCCATGGAATGTCAAGGTTAAACTCCCATCCGAGAACACGGCTTTCACGGCCATTCTCAAAAAAGGCTTTATTGACCAGGTTTATCTTTTGCCCGAACTCGAAAAAGCGTTTCAGCTTGTCTTCATTAACCCATTCTGACCGGAGGGTAGTGTAGTATGTACCATCGTCCTTTTTTCGCTGGTCTGCTATCTTCTGTGCCTTCTCTTTCAGTTCCTGCTCCGCGTCCGGAATCATTTGTACAGAAACAAACCTTGGATCAAAACCGGAAAGGATATACTTGTCATCATTTTCAGGATATATGGTATCATCCGGCAATGGACGTCCGTAGTCTTCGCTGCGGACAATTTCCCAAAGCTGGCTTCCGTTGTTGTCCGGGTCAAAAATAACACCGAACTCCAATCCATTCATTTTGCCGGACTGAAAGATAATTGTCAGCTCTTGTCCCGGAAGTCTGTAGGCCTTGGAGAAATTCAGGCCAGTATCACGATAGCGATAGTAAGTCACGGTTTCCTGACCTCCGTCTTCATTTGTAACGGTTTCCGTCCTCGTAGATACACTTGACATCGTACTTTCAAGTCGGGGATATACCTCGTCAAATACCACGATGTCTTCAATTGCTTCTTCCTGGCTCATGTCAGGATACACATCTATGTATGGTGTACCAGCGGGAAGCATAAGTCGTCTTTGCACAACTCCGTTTACTACCGTCTGCTCTTCAATGAGACGGTAGTTCTCAGGTATGTTTCTTGTAGATCCGAATGCATAAATGCGGGTGGCATAAGTGCCTTTGCTCTCACTGCGAGTCATGGCAGACGCTTCAACCCCTAACTCGATTTTGACGGCATCACCGAATTCGTTTCGCCCAAAATGAATTACGTTGTCCGTTATCCAGCAATCACAGTTCCACTTATCCTCACCCGCCATTGTGAATAAGGCATCCAGCAGGTTCATATTGTCATACGTCATTGCAACTGCCTTATTCTCTACTGTTGAATCTATTTCAAATACGAATTCTTTTCCCTTATAGGTATATCCCAAAGCTTTCAGGTTACGTAAGAACACACCAAGCTGTACATCAAGGGCTGCGGTGAGAGACCATGACGCTTCATATCCAGCATGTTCAGGAGTGTATTTGAAAATTTTGTTTTTCCACTTCCAGTAGTAAGCATCCAGTTTCAGCTCATAATCATATCCACCGGTAGAAGCATTGAAAGAAGGTTTCTGCAGGTCTGTTACCTCATATACTTTTGAAAGTAAGCCGCCCAGTGAATCATCCAGAACCCCAGAAAGGTCTACATAGTCTCCAAGTTTAAAATATATCGGTTCAGGCACGGAGAATGGGAGAACGATGTAGTCCTCTTTCATCAGTGTAAACTTTCCCTTCGCCCCTTTGTTGATAGGGGCGGAGAACCTCGTCTTTCCGGATATGTCCTTAATTTCAATCATATCCCCAAAGTTCATAAATAGAAAATGGAAGCCCTAAAAATCCGGACTTCCATTTGAAACAATAAAGGAAATGTTCGTTATTCGCTTCTATCCATTGGATTCGGTTCGCAAAACTTACTTGAAACCTTACCGAAACACCTGTCAATACTCAACCCGTAAGAAATGCTCTTACCCAGGTAAACCAGCTTGTAGACTTCGTTTCCAAGAGTTGGGATTTTGATGTTTACGGTTCCTTTCTCCAGTTCTGACTGAAAAGATTTCTTCTTTGTCCGATAGTCGCCTTCTGAGTTTCCTTCTATGGTGAACTGGAGAGTGATTTCACGCGATGCTACTTTTGCATTGTCGGTTATTATTCGCTTCCCGTGCTCCAGACGGCTCTCATCTTCGATGTAGTCTTTCATCTGGTTGAATCCGTCGATAGCATCGAGAAAACTGTCACCCATGCGGACACCCCATGTGCTCCAGGCATCCTTCCCGTTAATAAATAAATCTCCTGTCATAGTCTTGCTGTATTACGTTTCACTTCGGCAATGTCGGCCTGCATCTGTTTGATAGGTTTGACAATTTCGCCTGTGTTCTCTCTGATTTGCTGTAACTCCAAATAGGAATTGGCCAGGATAGTACGTGTCTCGTCGGCAATGTTGTACAGACCGGTCACTTGTGATGTCAGGGAGCCGATGGAACCTCGCAGTTCGGTAATAGCTACCGTTTGCTGCTGTTCTGCCGTCTCAATACGAAGATTGGACTCATACACGGCTGTAAACCGCCCACTCAGTTCCCCGGCATCCTCGTGCGTCATTTCTGTACCGAATCCGCGGCTGGAGGCCGACTGCTTGGAACTGCTGCCAGCCTTGTCGTATCCGGTAGCTGCGGCAAGTTCATCCCGTAGTTTCAATGCTTCATTCACGTACCCCATATATTCGTTTTGGAGTGAATTACGTTCACTCTCACTCAGGTTTCCGTCCTTCATACTTTCACCGAATCTGTTCCACCAGTCTTCCAGCTTCTGGCTGTACATGTTACCGATTTTATCTGAAAGCATGGCACGCATAAAGTATTCTGATAGGTTATCCGCAAAATCTTCCGCCGATGCATCCATATCCATAAGGGTATCGATGAAACTATCATACATGGAATCAAAACTTATTCCGGTAAGCTGTTCGAAAAGTCCCTCTTTCAGTCCTTCGAGGTTTCCGGCCAGATCTGCATATTCATCTAGTGCATCAACGACAGCATTTCCATAGCCTCCTTTTCCTGAATCGGCCATTTTCTGCCACAAGTCTACATTCTGACGTAATAAGTCCATCTGCTCCGGCGACATCTGCCACAAGGAATCTGTACCTGTGAATTCTGCCATGACATTTTCTCGAATCCATTGTATGTCACTTTCCGACCAGCCCATGTAATAGGCCCAGCTATGATGCTTACTGTGATAGTCAGCATTTGCCTGCGCTTTTGCAAGGACATTCTTGTTGTATTCCTCCTGATACTTGATGGCTTTATTGTACTCTGCTACGGATTTCTCGCTTCCCTTGCTGGACTTCATTTCTTCCGTAAGGGATTCGATGGCAGACTGCAACTTTTCGTTTCTGTCCGTGAGTCTGTTGATGGTATCCTGCACCTCTTTTTCGTTTCCTCCAATACCGAAAAGTTTGCTGAATCCGCCGAAAGTCAAAGTATCCCATATTCCACCTACAGACTTAAAGACACTACTGAATATGTTACCTACGAAACCATCCAGCCCCTGTGTCCCGATAGCATCTAAAAGAGAAAATGCAGCTCCAATTATACCTCCAAGTTTCTCGCTCTCTTCTGCAAATATGTCTACTATATTTCCGGCCAAATCACCGACCTGAGAGAGTGAAATTTCAGAATTTGAACCAAGCTGGGTAATGACGTTCGACAATGTGACAAGGTTGCTTGTCGTTTTATCTGTCGACTTTTGTACATTGACCTGAGCGTTCTGCTGTCTTTTTTGGGCATCATTCAGTTTCTTCGTGGCCGCTTCCTTCTGCTCATCTGTTCCGCTTCTCATGGCTTCGTTGTATTCCTCCTGAGCTTGTGACAGTTCTTCCTGTGCCTTGGCTAATTCGCTTAACTGTTTGGGTAGGTCGGCCAGCAATCCTCCTTTGTCGATAAGGGTTGACTGGATGTTGCTTAAAGCCTCGTCAATGACCTTCTTCTGGTCAACAGCCATATTCTTGTATTCTTCGGAGTTCTTGAAGTCCCTAAGCTGCTGCTTTACCTTGTTCAGGGACTTTTTGGATACCTTGTCCAAGTCACCGAAGATAAGTTCCCAGTTGATTCCCTGTTTCAGCTTCTCAAGATCAAGGGAGGAGAGTGCCTTATCCATTTCTTTCTGGAGTATGTCCTTGTCTCCCTGGGTAGTGGCTTCCGAGATTTTACGGGTGTACTCGGCTATGATTGCATCACGTTTCTGCATGAACGTACCGTAGCTTTTCAGGTAACGTTCGTTGGCCTCGATTGCAGCTTGATTTTCAGTTTCTGTAATTTCGGCCAGACCTTTTTCACGCGACGTCATGGCATTAGACGCACGACTTCCTAATACTTCCCGCTGTTCAGACGTAAGCTTTCCTCCTTGCGCATCTTCCCATTTTTTGCGCTGCTTCCTAATTTCATCGATTTCTCGCTGGTAATCCAGCTCAATCTGTCTGCGCTTCTTTTCAGAACCTTCTTCCATCAGGTTGATTTCTTCCTGCTGATTTGTTCTGCGAAGCTGAAGGAGTTCTTCTGCAACCTGTTGCTGCTCTTTCTTTTGTCGCTCGGCATCTTTCTTCGCATTATTCTCTTGTTTGGCCAGAGTGTCTCCTGTTACACCACCGAGCGATTTATATGATTTTTCTGCTGCTTCCAACTCTTCTACAGCTTTCTTATAAGCAGATTCAGTGCCTTTTTTAGCATCCTCTACGGCCTTTAATTTTGCTTCGTAAACAGCTTTTGCTTCTTTATATGCTTGCTGATACGTCTTTTCCGATGCTTCTCTTTGCGATTCCAGGCCAGATATGGTGCCGTCAATCCCTTTTAACGCTGCTTGCGCATTATTGAACCGTATTTGAACGTCAATAGGAATTGTTGCAAAAGGAAAATTCTTAATTTTTTCTTGCTCTTCCTGCAATATTTGTCTTGCTATATTGTATTCGCGTATAATCTGCTCACGATTACTTCTTGCTTCCATCAGCTTGACTTCAACAGGTTTCGAGTTTTCCTCTGTTTCCTTTTTCAGTCGATTATATTCGCTCAGGGCTGATTTCCACTTGTTAAGATTTGCTTTTGCTGATTCTATTTGTGAAGCAATTAATGGGGCACCTTGCCCCGCATTTTTTAAAGAAGCATTTAATGATTTTATTTTCTCCTCCCATTGTTGTATATTCTTTAGTATGTTTTCATAACTGTTCTTGTCTCGTTCCTTATTCAGTTCTTTATTTGCTTCTGCAAGATTGAGTACAGCCAGTTGTTCACGGGTATAAGCAGAAGAAAGTGCAGGAGAATACCTTTGCAGTTCCTCATAGGCCTTTATCTTTGAAAACTCTGTTTCTGTCTCATCTTGGATAACACGTATCAGCTCTTCTATCTTTTTCTTGCGTTCCTCTTCCAGATTCGCAAAATTCTTTTGTTCTTCATTGAATTTTTGTTGTGCCTTTTCCGATGCGGTTGTGCTGTCATGAAAGGCCCACATAGTAGCAACAAGCCCGGCAACAGCTGTAGCCACAGCCACATACGGATTAGTCAGCATTGCGGCATTAAGAGCCATCTGCGCCTTCCTGGCCAACACTCTTGCGTTTGTCAAAGCTATCTCCGCGATAGTATGCTTGCTCGTTGCAGCGGTGGCCAACATAACAGCAGTCCGGTATGTTCCATAGGTGGCCACAAGCCCAACCAAGACCTTTCCTACCGTTTCGTAATTCTGAATGAGCGTTGTAGTAAGCTGTATGCCTTCCATGATTACCCCCTCAGATGCTTGTCCCATCTCGTTGAAAGCATTGTCCAAGGCATCCTGCATCATGGAAAGCTGCCCATTGATAGTCTTTGAGGCATTTTCGGACATCTGATAGAACTTACCTCCCGCGCTTGTGGCATCAATGAATGCCTGTTGCACCATCTCGGCAGAAACGGCACCCTTTGACATCTCGTCTTTCAGGGTGGAAATAGATTTTCCGGTCTTTTCAGCTATGATTTGCAGAGGATTGAACCCGGCATTAATCATCTGGTTCAAATCCTGGCCCATGAGTTTTCCTGCGGCGGACATTTGGGAAAACGCAAGTGTAAGAGACTTGAATTTAACACTGTCCCCCATGGAAATATCGCTCAATGCCTGAAGGTATCGTACCGTGTCTTCCGCTTGGATATTGAAGCCGAGCATCATCTTTTCGGCATCGACCATATCTGTAAGAGTGAGCGGAGAAATCTTGGCCATTTCTTTAAGTTGCGACATAAGGCTGTCTGTCATATCTTTACCCACCATCGTTTCAATGGCTGTCTGCATGGATTGGAACTCTCCACGGACACGGACAATTTGCGAGACTAATTCCTTTATACCATAACCTCCGAGGAATTTTTTCCCCATATCGGTCACAGCTTGTTTAATTTGTTTGGTTACATCAACGGTTTCTCCTGCCTCTTTCTTATAGAGAGAATACTCATCCCTGAGTTTTTTCACCGAAAGCCGAGCTTCAGCTTGTTGCTGCGTTAATCCAAACAATGCCGCTTTCTCTTCATCGAGTGCCTTGCGGGCAGCGTTGTATTCTGCCAGCTTGCCGGATGCTCCGATAGGATTATTCTTCAAAGCCGTGCGATAAGCGTCTCCAAGACGTTTCACATCAAACTCTATATCTTTGATGACGGCGCGTTGGGCAATAATCTTTTCAGACAATCCGTTCACCGTCTGGGAAGCATCATAGATTTTCTTCTTGAAGCCATTTTCCATCTCAGCGCCTGTCTTAGCCGCCTCAGTTACCAGCCCCATCATTTGCTGACGGGTGGATGCCAGTTTCGTTTCTAAAGCTTTTGCTGCAACCGGGGATTTGTTTACGTCCATTTTTTTGAGCTGGGCTTCCAGCTTAGAGATTTCCTCTCTTAATCGTATAACGGCTTCATAATCAGCCGCAATTTTAAATACAAGTGTTGGCATATAAAAAAACTGAATATTAATTGCATGAAGTTAGCACTCAGTTAATTAAGATTCAGTTTTTACGATGATTAATACCAAACAATAAACCTATTGTTGCGTATTTGTGTTTTTCAGTGTTTTAATAAAAAAGGCGCATCATAATGATGCGCCAAATTGTCAATTTGTTCTTTAATTTATATCAAAGCCTCACGGCTGGAATATCAAAACTTGACAAGTTCCATTCTTTTAAGTATTTCATCGTATTTTGATTGTATATATGCTTTCTGTTTCTCGGAAGGCGTCACAATCTTGCCCTTGTATTTTCGCATTACAGATTCATTTAAACCTATTTCCTTTGCAAACTTACTGGCATTGATGAACGGAAATGCCTCAAAAAAACCGCTTAAGTCATACACATACTCCACAGAATAACCAGCTTTATACCAATTGGGAAATTCACCATGTTTTTCTTTGTAATATTCCGCCTGTTCCTCTAAAACAGAAATAAAGTCCTCTTTCGCTTCCTGTTCTGTAAGCCCAAAGCCATACGCACCGTTTACATCTTCAGAATAGATAGAGATTCCTCCATCATCTGCTTTTTCAATAATAGCCTGAATCTTCTTCATAATCGTGTATTTTAAGTTTTGTCAATTAAATGCACCCACCGAAGTGGGTGCTGTTCTTTTACTTCTTTAACCCCGCCTTTTTCATCATGCTGTCAAGAGTACCTTTAGGTATCTCTTTGGCCGGATGTCTGCCTACAGGGATAAAGTAGTCAAAGTCGGGATGAACATACTTGTGATGTTTCTTTCCCTTTTCGATTGTCCAGCCTGCTGACTCAATCAATTTGTAAAACTCTGAAAACTTCATAAATCAAAGAACTTTTAATTGACAATGCAAAGGTAACATTTTCGTTACTAATAAGCAAATTTTGCAACGTTAAAAAGTAACGTTTCTGTTACTTTTAATATTCTATTGTAGCCATATCTATTTCTTGTTTCTTCTTCTGCGTGAAGCCATGTCCTTACCCTTCACCTTTGTAACCTTCGTCCCGGTAACTATATGGAGCTTGTCACGCTGCATTAATACTAAATTCCTGTATGGTATCTCATAGACCACTTCCCGGTATGACAGATGCAGATTTTCCATGAACGAAGCTATCTGTCCCAAGAGAGTATCATTTCCTACAACCTCGGTTTCGCTGCCAGCAGACTTACGTTCCTCGCCAAGCTGACAGCTTTGAGAAAAACCTTTGAGTCAATCATAGAGAGTGCTTCATCCAATGCGTCCACATTCTCTTCGTATGTTCCTTTTGCCAGTTCTTCACTTAAACTTTCGTCACCAGCTATTAGCCAAGAGAGAGCCTTGCTGTAGGCCTCACTTTCTCCCAGGGAGAGCAGAACTTCTTTCAAATTGTCTGCTTCTTTTACGCCTGACAAATGGGAGATTGCCCCGGCCAGCTTGTGGATAGTAGGAGGGTAGACCGTGTAGGCTTTCCCAGCGACAAACACCGTTCTGAAATCACTTCCGATAATGGATTCAGTTACTATTTTTGCTCCTTGATTCATTCTGATAAAAGATAAAAATTAAGGGGTGAAGCCATAAAGCCCACCCCTGTTATGGAATTCAATCTCTACCTATTGGATAGGCATTAAACACCTGCTGTTACTTCAGATGAGTCAAACCAGTATTCCGGTGCAACTTCTGCATTTTGTGGTTCCAGTTCCACCGCACTTACAGGAATACCGACAGCCTTGTCTGTTGTGGCTTCACGTGCACCGATGTCAGCACGTGGAATCACACAATACTGGTCATCGTCAGTTAAAGCAACAAGTAACTTCTCAATGTTTACCTTACCTCTTGCACGCTTCCAACCTTTGTCGGTGTTGATGACATCGCCACCCATAAGGTCTTTTTTAGTAGGATAGTCGTACTCGCCAATGGTAAAGTTGACGGTCACGTCACCCATTTCCTTTTCACTTCGATAGGTCTGGCCGGTAAGCTGGTTCTTATAGTTCGTTCGGCTTGCTTCTGCCTCTTCGAGTGTCCACGTATCCTGGTGGATATTCTTTACCTCTTTCAAAGTTTCACCCTGTAAAAGAGTGTACAAAGTCTTCCCGGTTAGATCTTCTGCTATAGCACTTGTTTCGCCATACCAAAGTTTCTTGATATTTACAGCTGTGATTTTCTTTGCTTCTGCCATGTTATTTCACATTTAAAACTTCAAACAAAATTCTTACATTCACATAGTGACACTTTAAGGCTGTGTCCTCCTCAGTTCCGATTGACTCGATGGAATAATGATAGGTTGTTCCGTCATAGCGTCCGGTCACTCCGTCAAACAATTCTTGCGCCTGTTTCTCCAGCTCGCTCAGACGTATTGTGTTAGCTTCACCTTCTTTCAAGTTAGGAACACAAAGATTCACCTCAACGAAGGATTTCTTCCAGTACGTCCCCGGCTGCTGTTTCTTGGCGTGAATGACAACCCTTTCGGACTTCATCGGTCCCGTCAGCTTCTTGCCATGAGGGACAACATCAATGCCGATAGGCTGGCAATCACGATAGAGTATGTTCGCTATGTCGGTGGTAACTATCATTTTATTTCCTCCTTTAATCGTTTCTCAGCATATAATGCCCCTCCACTTCTCACTCTGAAACCCTTGCTTTCCACATTGGACGCATAATGATACCCTTGGGGGCTTGCTGCATCATTGTACAATGTCAGACTACAATCGTCCTCAACATTGTGTTTATTTGACCTACGGAGTGTTTTTGTCCTGTCCTGATAAGAGCCATCCTTCACATCGTATTCATCAGCCTCATTGCCAACTTTATCTACGATGTCACGAATTTCACTTATTCCTTGCTCGAAAAAGCTATCCACGTCCGAAAAATCAAACTTTACAGCCATATCTCTGAGTAACCAAAATAATTCGTATTCTTCACCATGTAAACCTTGCCAGTTCCACGGATATTCTCACCATCCATACATCTGACCTCATCACCAGCCTTCAGTGAGGTTTTCTTTTCACAGACTACGTGATAGTTCGGTCGGTACACCTCGCCGTTCTCCGAAGTAAACTCCTTGGTGGAGTTATCATCACACCGGCACTTACATACGTCCTGCCAGCTTTCTCCACCGGTTCCGGGAATGGGCCGGCCGAACTCGTCTGTTTCCATCGGAGTAATAACCTTGACTTGTAATATATGGGGAGCGAATATCATTGACGGAATCTGACTTTAGGTTTATCGCTTAACGTATCTTCAAGACCATACTTCTTGCACAAGAAAGAATAGTACTCCTTTACGCCTTTTGTATCCCATGACATAGAGAAACCGTTCTCACTGATGGAAGTGGCACGGAGTAATAGAGAGGGGATGAACTTCGCCATAGCCACCGAAACAAGTCCGATGTTTGACGGGCTCATCTCATCCTCTCCGCTTACTTCTGAAGACAAACTTATCTCCAAAAGGTCAGCCTCCGACAAGTTGATGCCGAAGGTCTGAAACTTCTGTGATATGTAGTCGTTTACTGTCATTCGTTCATGGTTGACAAATCAAAGTTCACAATCAGGTTCGGGTTCGTAATCTGCGGAATCCACTCGGCGGTGTACTCCAGATAGCGTCCGTTGTCGTCCTTGTAGCCGCAAATCAGCATACCTCCGTCAGCACCGGAGTAGTTGCGCCCGGGCGTCGGGTCGGTAGCTTCATACGGGGTGTGCCAACGCATGTAGCCAATACGGTCTTGCGGCAAGAGGGTGATGCGGTCGTCCGCGTAGATTTGTACGTTCTTTCCCGTCTGGTCTTTCACGTAGTCCTCCTTGATTTCGATGGCCGGAAGCCCGATGCCGGTAAACACCTGCGATGCCAGTTGCGATGTAATCAATCCGGTGGAGAGGTACATCTCATTGCCGGAAAGCTGCATCTTGAACTTGTCGCCGAACTCCGCAGAGCCAATGATGTTCTTAATGAATGTGCCACGGGACATAATCATTTTGGGGAACATGCCGTAATCCACACGCAGCGCATTGATTTGCTGTTGCAGGTAGGTGATGAAATTCGTCTTATCACCTGCATTTGGTGTGATGACCTTGAACGGGAGTTCGATGTTCAGCAAGTCCACTCCGACGGCATTGTCGTCCTTGTTCTTCACCGTGGCTTTTCCGGTCATCAGCAACGAGCCTACCACGATGTCCATGCGCTTGTGGGCGGCAAGGAGCACTTGGCGGTAGTCGTCGTAGATGAAGTCCACGATGTCACGCATTGCCTGTACCTGGTCGGCTGTCTTGGCTGCGTTATATTTGTCTACCAAGTCCTGAAGGTCAGAAAGACGGTCAATGGAGATTTGGTAGCGGTCGCCCAAGTAGGCGATTTCACCATATCCATAGCCTATATTCTGACGCTCCCGGATAGGCTTACGGGCATACTGCGAGTTGATGGAACCCGCCATCACGCCCGTCACCGTACCGATATAGTCCTTGAACACACGGGTTGTCACCTGACGGAACGTGAGATACTGTTGCCAGTATATAGCATCCTTACGGGTCTGAAGGACGCGCTGAATGACCGCGTTTACGATGTTCGGGTCATTAAAAAGTGTATGAATGGTTAGTATCATAATCTTGTCCTCCTGACTTTAAGATTTGGCAATTACCCCGGCAGTTCTCAATGAATCTAACAGGGCATTTAATTTAGCTTGAATATCTTCCGCGCCAGCATCTGCCACGGCTGCACCTTGTTTAACCAGCCCTAACGTACTTGCACTTGCAGCATTGTACGTCGTGTTGTTGTCTGTCCAAGGAACTTCCACATAAGCCTTATTGCCTTCAACCGCAACCGGATATTTCTTCCCGGTTTGAGTAAATCCAAGCTGGATTCCACCCAATGCAGAAGATGAAGCTACAGGAAGTGTGTACTTGTTGGCGTTGGCTGCGATACCGTCCAGCTTCTTTTTGTCCGTAGCACTCATCAGTCCGCTCGCCGATTGCGCGGCATCCGTGTAAACCGTGCCGCCTTGCGCTTTCACATCGGGAGCGTTGAACTGGAAGTGTGGCATGTTTGCCTTGTCTACGTCAGAGAAAGGCATCACCAACTTGGAAGGTTCAATCTCGTATGCCCGCATCAAGAGTGCCACCAGTACGATACCGCCCTCTACCTTCGCCCGCTCATAGAGTGCGGAGTTAGCGACAACTTTCGGGGTTGTCCCGTTAACGTCGGTAGCTTCGTACAGTACAGAGCCAGCTTCAACAGCTGCTCCCAAGTCCTTGCTCAACGTCAATTCGTCATAATTGGCATTTTGTTTATTGATACCATTCACCGTTGCCCCTTTGGCTCCGTCACCAAGGTGCATCCCAACATAAGCCAACGATTTCTTCTTCACTTTCAGGGTTGTTCCTGACGTGAATTTTTCTGCTACCTCCACACGTATGGCTACCTTGGCCGTCTTTTGTACCAAGTCAGCCGCAATGGGCGTGAATGAAGGCAAATACTCACCGACGGGAAGATTTGCCGTGTCGAGCTTGTACGGACTGATTCTGCGGCGGCCGCTCTCCACGTCATATCTTTCCTCTACGGAAGGTTCGGGTTCGATTTTGTAAACATAGCCTGCTGCCATAAATTACTTTTTTTGTTGTTCTACAATCTGTTTCGTGTCGTTCTCAATCATCTTTGCGAACTCACTTGTCTCTTTCTCCAGTTTCTGCTCAGCAGTTTCTGGGGATTTGTTGAACTGGAATCCCGCGTTGGTCATTTCCTGCTTCACGTCCTTCATATAGGTGTCCAAGTCCGTGTTTTCGGGGATTGTGCGGTCTTTCAGCATGAAATCGGGAATACCGTACTTCTTGGCCACCGATGAGATTTGCGCCATGCGTTGTGCTTGTGCCTCTTTGGTTTCAAAAGCCGCCAGCTTGTCGGAGAAAGGCTTGATGCCTGCGGCGATGCCGTCGGCTATCAGCTTGGCGATGTCCGGCTTTTCGTCCGGCTTTGGTTCAGGTGTCGGTGGTTCAGGTTTCGGGTTCTCGATTGGCTTTCCGTCCTTCAGTCCATGCTTCTTCTCGTAGTTTGTAACTGCGGAGGTTTGCGCTTGTCCTGCACGGAAATCACCATAGTTTTGCATCACGTCCTGAAATGAGATACCCTCCACGATGGAGTTTACCTTCGTCTCGTCCGTTACACCCTCAGCCTTCTTTGTGGCGATGCGGGTAAGTGTGGCAGTATCCACCCCAGAAAACTTTTGTTGCAGTCCTGCCAAAATCATTTCAAAAATTGTCATACCGTATGAGTTTGATTAATAATTTCATACGGTAAATTTACTTATAGAGAAAGGGAAGGGGAAATTTAAAGGCTAACGATACGAAACAATTAGGGAAATGTTCGTTTTTAGGTAAAAAGAAAGCGTGACTACCTAAATAATCACGCTAGATCATCATCCAATTATACTTTTAAAATTTCAATATAGCTGCTTCTATTTCTTTTTTGTCAGAATCTTTTACGTTCCTTAAAGCATTCAGAAAAGGTAATATTAAAGAGTCATCAACGATGAACCAGACTGGGTTTTTAAATAATTTAGGGTATCCGGGATCATCTCCATAACCATTCCATCTCATTGCCATTCTCCTATCCCCATTTTTCCAAATACCTATCGTTATAGAAAAATCATCATTTTCAAATACAACATTCTCAACCTTAAAATTACTTGGATTAACATCTTTCGCTTTCATTGTATGTACTATGCTCCTTTATATTTAATTAATAATCACAACAAATTTATAGCTGCCAGTTCCTCTGTCAGCGCATTAATACCTTTCTGAATCTTCTCCAATTGTTGTTTACGGGGTTTGTGTACCCCAGCTGCATAATGCCACAACTGGCGCTCATTGATTCCGGTGATCCGGCTCAAAGCGGCCTTTGTGAAAATACTGCTGTAATAGTTGATGAAGGTAGCAGCATCTATTTTGAACTTCAAGGTGAACTCTCCCTGCAAAATTTCCACTGGAGCGATGTTCATCTCCTTGCATGACTCCAGATAAAGTTCAACAGCTTCCTTCATGTTTTTCTCGATTTCCTTCACGTCGTTACCGACAGTAATCACCGGAGCACCTTCAATATAGGCACTAAGATTATTTCCAGCATGTTCTACAATCACTTCTACGGTTTTCATACTGACCTCCTTTTTATCGTTAAACAAAAGAGGCGGGGGCTATTTTAGCCCCGCTTGCCTCAGAATGTTGTAATAAGTGCCTTTCTCAACGCCTTTCTTGCCGTGGTCTGGGACAATCACTACATGGCTACCATCAGTGTAAACCATGTGACTGCCTTTCTGCCTCACGAACCAAAAGCCATTTTCAGTAAGCAGCGTTACAACGTCTTTAACTGATTTGTAGCTCATAGCGTTTAAGACTTAATTACGATGCAAATATAGTAAAATAACGAATAATTACAAAGAAGTATTCATGTTTTTACTATGATAAAGAAAATAGCGATACCTCGAAAGATACCGCTATCCAAATAGTCAATGTTTTAGATTTATATCATTCTGTTTTGTATTATCCCCGTAAATATTCTGACTGAATTGTTCTATTCTTCAGATTTGCTGCTGGAACTTTTAAGAGAGGAAAGCTGTTTCTGTTTCTCAATGTCGTTCTTCTGCTTCTCAGCCTGCTCTTCCTTGATGGCTTCAATCTCATCCAGAACTGCATCCACGTTCCCCACAAAGGTAATGGCCCGTTGCTGCGACCAGATTTCGCCGTCCTTAGCCTTGATAGCAGTGTCTATCTTGTCTTTGATGTCCTCCAGTTTATATGGCTGCATCTGCACATCCACATCAATAGTCTCGGAGGCTTCTTCTAGGGTGGAATTCACGGAACCCAACGCAGAGACAAGAAAGTTTACCCGTCGTTGCATGAACTCGCCGACGGTTTCATTCAGGTTCTCCACATTCAGGTGTGTGGACATGAACACATAATCGAAGGTAACACCGGAAACGGCGTTTCCTGTACCCTTCAGGGAGTCGAAAGAGATTCTGGGCGTATTGGTCAGTCCGTATATCTGACTTAACAGCGTCTCCACCTCGAACTTGACAGTATCTGGTACCTGTGACCAGGTAAGATACTGGGCATTTGCTCCCTGGCCGGTCAGCTCGACCACCCGGTTTTTGAACTCACCGGAGAAGTTCTCCACGTTACCAAATAGCATGAGAATAGGGAAGAAGTGGTAGTCGATACAGTCTGCATAGTTTGAAAGAAGTTTCTCCAGTCTTACACGGAGGCTCTTTATCTTTTCACAGTATGCTTCCGGACGGTACATATAAATCACTGGCATCTTCTTGAATCCATGAGCAAATGAGCCTTTGTCGGACCAGCTGCTCGTTAGCTCCCACTGGTAAACCATATCCTTGGTAATGGTCATGAAACAGGTAATCTCTACATCGTTCAGGTCTTTTTTCTTATATTCACGGGATAGGGCTACCAAATCCCCCTGGTCATTGAAGAAAGGGTAGAGTTTGTCGCCACGGAACGGGGACCAGATGGCACTCTTCAGGCGGTACTCAGGCTTAGATTTACCGAAAATTCCTGAAATCTTTCGTTTGAGTTTTGCCCAGAAGCCGTCATCCTTCACCACATACCAGTATTCGGCCACTTCCTGCTCGGCCAGCCATGCCCTGACCACCTTTTTGTTCTGATATTTCAGCTTGTTTTTCTTGAATACCTGCTTTAATGTGGAAAGAAGGTTCTCCTCCGACTGGTCCGGCTGGCAATCAAGGACTGGTTCTGTTCCCACGGTGAAGGCTGTCTGAATATTCACGATGTCCTGCTCGAGAGGAAGCGAAATCCTGTTCGGTTCAACTTCTTTCCTTACTGCCGGCTCAATATATTCTTTCCCGGTTGTCGGGTCTGTAATTCGTTTCTCAGGCTGGGTCGTGATTTTGATTTTCGGGTATTTCTCTTCATCTATCACTATCTCGTGCTTGTTCGGATTCCAGTCGTTGTAAAGAGCGTGAGCGTTTGGTTGCTCAGTCTTTCGTCCTTTCTTCAGATAGTAGATTTTTCTCTCTACTTCCGGCATAGCTAAAATTTCTTCTATAGTCATATCTCAAAGTTTAATGTCCAAATATTCCTGAAACGTCTTTAGGTTTCATAATTCTACCGAGAAGTTCTCCCAGCACATAGTAGCGTGCAGCATCTATGCCATGATTATCGTGGTCTTCCGGCTCGTTGATGTAGTTTCCGTCCTTATCCTTTGCCCAGACATAGTTTCTGAACTCCCTTTGCAGGTTATAAGAACGCTTGGTGATGAATATTTCCATTCCCTGCATCTTGTCAATACCGGCATTGACAGAACCTTGTCCTTTCTCTACCGCGTATATTTTAATCCCTCCGTTATGAATCTCCTGGATGAGTCGCGGGTCCGCACTGTCGGCAATCACTCTCAAATTCCACGGGCGTAGCGTCTTTATAATATCCCCAGAAAGTAATCCAGTTCTATAATCCACTTCATCCAGATAAAGCGCATTGTCAATGATTCCACACCGGATAGAAGCCGATGGATCATTGGTATAACCAAAGTCCTGTCCGATAGCCACCTTCTTGCACCACATGGGGAACTCGTCCACAATACCCCATTTCTTGAACACGGCACCTTCGGCCACGTCCGCCCAACGTCCGATAACCACATGAGCGTATTTCTCCGGATTCTTCTCTTTCATTTCCTTGACTTCTCTCAGGAACTCAGGAGAAAGGTTCTCGATATTGTCGAAGTAAGTCGTATGGATATGAAGTACATTCGGATGGGTGGAAATTTGCACCTGAACGCCGTCAATCTCCACCAGCCGGTGAGTATTCTCTATGTATTTCTTGTAGATGAAGTGATTGGAGTCACAGGGATTCATGATAATGATAATCCGGTTCTGAATTCCCTTCTTACGGATGGAGAGCATAATCTTGTCAAACTCTTCCTCACTGGTCCATTCCTCTGCTTCATCACAGACAAAGGTGGTGATACCCTGAATAGATTTCAACTTTGCCGTCTGATTCCCGGAAGAAGTCTTGATACCCCGGAACATGATACGACTGCCGGTCATCCGGTTTACAATATCGGTTTTGGTGGTCTTGAAATACTTCGTGGTTCCGTCCAAATCTATCTTTTCCATCATTTCTGGAATGATAGACATCCCGGCAGATACCATCGTGTAACGGGTATAAAGAATCTGGTGGACTATCTTCTCTGTGGGAGTCATTTCGAATGTCAATCGCTCAATGAAGGTGGAAGCGTTGAAAGACTTTCCCGATCCACGGCCACCGGTAATGAGAATAATAAACTTCTCACCATCAGTGTACAAAGGATGATATATCGTCTGGGGTACAATCATTTCAGTTTGTCTTTAATCCATGAGTCGATAGAAATTCCGTGGTTAATATCCTTTGGAATATCTGCGTCTTCGTCCTGACGGCGTTCAACCTTCCTCCATTCATCGTCGTGATGATATAGCCAGACAGACATTGCCTGAAGGTTGGGAGCCAGCTCGCTTTCACTTACCTGAAGCTCTTCTTCGCCGGTCAGGTTTCCGTCCTGGTCTTTCAGCTTTCTTACTACAGTACTCTTGGTCTTGATACCGCCCAAAGCTACAGCAAGGAACTTGGCACGTACAGCTGCAGTGATGGTCGCACGCCCGCGCGCTAATACTTCGCATAATTCAGAGTGCTCATTCTTCTTCTCACAGAACGTTTGGGGAGCCAGGCCTAACGCAAAAGCGATTTCTCTGTCCGTGAATCCCTTTTTGGCATACGTCTCCACCTGAGAGAGGAATTCCTCACTCTTGTAATCGAATTTGGGCTTTCGTCCTGTATGTTTGCTTTTTTGAGATTCACTTTTCATAATCAATCATCCGTTATTGTTACCCATATAAATGCGGCGAGAAACAGGCTTATCACCATAAATATCAATCCCTCTCTTTGAGAAATAGCTGTCTATCCTTGCAGCATATCTTTCTATTATCGACTTCGTTCTGTTTCTTATACTTCTTTGTCTGTCTGTACCAAGCCCGTATTGCCTTCCGGCGTTGTACATTATTCGTCTTGACTGTTGATACAACTGACTATATGTTTTTCTTCTGACTCGGCTTTCCTCCTAAAATTTCATGTTGTCATTCAATTCTTTCTATCTGTTCATCGAATACCTCACCCTTGATAAACTTGGAGTAGGGGTCGTAACCGAACCTTTCACAGAAGGCTGCTTTAGCTTCGAACGTGTCAAAGGAAAGCATCAGATAAGCATCCATATCCTGAGCCTGTTTCTGGGCTGCATTCTTCACCTGCTGCTTGACTTCCTTCATGTGGGCTACCTTTTCAGCTCTTTCCATCTGCTTTGCGGCTTTCTCAGCTTCTTTCTGTTCGGTGACTGGTGCCATCATATCCTCCAAAGCATCAGCGATAGAACTTTCTTCTTCTGTCTGCAGTAAGAAATCACAGCCTATCATATTCAAATCGGCTGCCGTCAAACCTGCATCCTGATAATCTATATCAGGAACCAATCGGGCCAAAGCGTCATAGTCCCATTGCCCTTGCGCGTTAGGATTATTCATCAGGATGTTCAATTCCTTCTCCTGCTTTTCGTCTACATCAATGATATCAACGCGAATTCGGTAGTCGTTTTCAGGAAACTTCTGTAGTTCATCCATGACTGTCAGACGCTGGTGGCCGGAAACAACGGTTAATCCGGTCTGCTTGTTGACTACGATTCCACCAACTAAGCCGAACTTCTTAATGCCTCGCTTCAATGTCTTACGAGATTCATCAGACAATTTGCGGGGGTTATAATCTGCAAAGTGGATGGCGGAACGGTTAAGTTCCACCGATTCACTCTTTATGTATTTGCTCAATTCCATATCATCCGTTTACATTAGCGAATCGGCCTGTACCAATCCGAGTCGTTCTATCCCTCAATTTCCCTGATGAATCTCTTGCTCCAAGAAGTCCCATTCCTCGAACCCTTCTTGCTTGTGCGGCTGCTTGTGAAATTCTTGCAGCTCTATTACTTCCATCTGCATACCGTTGTGCTCCTTGTAGCTGAGCTCTTAATCTTGCAGCTTGAGCATTAATATCATTTAAACTTTTTCTTCTGACTCTACATTCCTCCTATTAATTTTGTTTGTTTTTATGTTCCCAAAGGATTCTCTCAGCCATCGGGAACACCTTGTAAATTCTCTGTAAATCCTGCGGGTAGTTCTTCTCCAGCCATAGCATACAATCCAGATTAAAGCCTACACCCGAACTGGCCTTCAGCGAATATCTGACAGGCTCCGGAAGGCTGTTCTGCTTCATGTAGGACAGGATGTCTTTCTGAGTCCAGTCGGCCAAAGGATAACACATACCGTTGTTCTCATACCCGTTTGCTTCATAGCCTTTCAGCATCAGGCGGCGGTTCATGCCATCGGCCTTCTTCATACCCAAGAACGTGTAGTAAAGTCCGTATCTTAGCTGCATGGCCTTCACAACATCAGCCAACTTCAAAAGCTTCACTTTGTGGTTTGACACACAATACAGGCCACCTCGAAGAATGTAGGTAAGGTTCCAGTGGGGTACCTGAACAAATTCTATCTTAGGATATTTGGCTTTTACCCATCCAATCCATCTTTCGATGTGCTCTAAACCTTTGACGAAGTACATGAACACGCAGACTATTCTATCAAACTTCGGGTAGATCATGTCCAGCAATACCAAAGAATCCTTACCCAGCGACAGAAACAGCAAAACCCCGTCAGTCTTCTGTCTGACGAGGTCAATATGGCTGTATGTCCTTTCTTGCAGTGTCATTATCCGCCACTCATGTCAAGTCCTGTGCGGACGTTATAATACTGCTGTCTTCGGGTGATAAATCTGCCACCCTGAGAGAGACCACCATTCTCTGTAGTCAAACCTCTACGGCCACCACGGTAGCCACCAGTTGAAAATGTGCTTCTGTTTGTTCTGACTCAACGAAAATTTAAAGGGTTAAACATGCTTTTCAATAATTCTGCCAAGGTCATAAACGACCTGTGCTGCCAGATATATCTCACCCTGATAGGTGTATTCAATCAGATTGTGATTTTCATCTTCAAACAGCTCTATCTTTGCATCCTTGACTTCTACCAGTGCGCTGGCTCTGTCTTTATTGTAGCCTACAAAAAACTGGATAGCATCGTAATGCTTAGGCTGTAACACACCGTCTTTCTCGACACAATAGCCATCAGCGTCAAGCTGGCAGTATTTCTTTTGTGTTGTAGGCCTGATTTCTCTGAATTCTTGTGTTTTCTTGCCTGACAAGATTTCGTCAAAGAACTTCTGTTTGATGATAAGCGTAAGTATTTCCATAATCGTGTAAATTTAAAATGTTAGTTGCGGAAACAGGACTCGAACCTGTGACCCCCACCAAGTCAAAGTGGTAAGCTAACCATCTGCTCCATTCCGCGATAGTACCTTTATCACAAAGATACCCCATTATGAAGACAATTTTGAATAACGATTCAACGCATACGAAACAATTTGCTAATTGTTTGATAATAAATCAGGGTCGTGTTTATTGATGATGCTTTCAACAATTTCTTTTGCACATTCTATACCTGATTTATACCCTCTGGCATAGTCTGTTCTTGTAGACAAGTAGCTGGTATCATTACCCAGCCACTCGATTATTTCTTGCAGGATTTCTTTCTCATTCATAGTTTCAATAATCTCTTAGTTACTTCAATATCAATAAAATTAGTCCAACCTGCATTGTAAAGCTTTACAGCTGCTTCCGAAAGGGTTATTTTACCGCTTTCTACTTTCTCTCTCAGGCTTTCTAAAATGTTCTTTATCATAACCATCTCAAATTAGAATAATACACACCGTTTAATTTCGTGTAATCGCCATACAGCTTTACTTTTCCTTTGTACATCATGGCGAACTTAGAACTGCCAGCGGCAGCCATCATCATGGATTCTGTCACTTTCGATTCATACCCGTATTTCATTACAAGGGGGTAAACTTGGCTTCTGAAGAAGATTTCACTGTCTGTCATATCATTTACTGACTGAATAGGCAAAACGCCATTATGGGCAAAATAAACGCCATTCTCGACAAACGGGTGACAGTTCTTTCTACACTTAGAACCATGCGTTGCCCACCTCATGTGAATGATACATTCTTCTTCAATACCCACCTTTGAAAGATGAACCAAAAACTTCTGATAATCCATTGTCTTGCATCTATGCTTTGAAGAAACAAATCCGTAACCATGATGATTGATTCTCTGAACTTTATTCAAGGTGTTCAGAGTTGGCATCTGAACACCCTTTGGCTTATAGATAATACAGCACATATTCTCTGATTTTAATCGTGCGAGGCTCATGCAAGAACCTCAGCACGTGATTTGAAGAACGACTTTTCTTTCTTTGTCAAGAAAGGTATCTCGTCAATTGAATTAATATCTGAACTCAGCACGTTCTTCTTTGACCAGGCAACCAGCTTGGCGCAAAAGTTAACCCAGTTAGAAATCTTTTCGAAGTCTGTAGAACCCTGATGTTGTCTGAACTCTATAGTCTTGTGACGGGCATAAGAACAGGCATTCACCTTAAAATATCTGTTGCCTCTCATTACATTTAGAACATCATATCTCGTTCTGCAACATTCAAAGCTTATACCTTGAAGAGTCTTGCACCACTGGCTGTTGTTTGCACGTCTTGAACGAGCCATAAAAGTATCAATCACCTTCTCTAGTTTCTGATAATTCTTGAACACATTTACATAGGCTTCGCCGGACAGAGTTGCAGCCCCGATATGAACATGTAAGCCTGTAGAGATATTCACTTGTGCATTTGCTTCATTTAAAGCTTTGCAGCATGTTTCTAGGCTTTTCATACCCCCTTTACCAGTAAGAACCGGTGAAACACATTCAATAGGGTTTTCACCTCTGATAGAAGAATCAGATACAAACTTGTAGTAGTGGTTGTTGTCAACGTGATTATAACCCTCATACTGAAAAGGCATTTCGTTTCTTGTTGCACTTTCTCTCATAAGGCTTGCAGCTACCAGGCATTCAATCTCAACACCAAAAGTGAACTTGTGTGTTTCTCTGATTGTCTTAGGCAGTTCAGACATAAGCAACTCAACTTCATACTTTCTCAAACCCAACTTGACGAAAGCTGCTTTCTTTGCTGCCTTAGAACCTTTCATGCTCTTAATCTCTTCTACTTGTTCTTTTAAAGCCTTCATAATCGTGTGTATTTAAATTATACTACTTCGTTTTATTCAACACAACAAAGTAATACTATTTAGTTTAATTATGCAATATTTATATGCTTAAATTATGTTAATTGTAAAACTATATAGATTTATTTTAGGACTTTCATTGTATTACTTAGTATAAAAACTTATATTTGTGCTATAAAACTATATAGTATTATGGATTTTAGAACAAGAATAAAAGAACTTTGCCAGTCTAAAGGTTTTACCCAAAAGGAATTAGCTGATAAGATGGGCATATCAGATATCAGTCTTAACAAGACTTTGAGAGGTGATTATCCACAATTACAATCTTTAGAGCGTATTGCAAATGCTTTAGATATAGACATTTCGGAACTATTTGTGAGAAACACACCTGACTCAGAAGTAAACGGTTATGTTAAAGTGAAAGGAACTCTTTATGAAGTTCACTCATTTGAAGATTTAAGGAGATTACTAGAATTGAATGTTTAATCTATTATACTTAAATGTAAGTCCATTAGTTTATTGACATAATTATTCCCATAATAATATATGATAGAATCAAACTTAACAGATTATTTTGTTGTTCTATCATTAATAATAAAAACTGAGATTTATGACAAAATTAATAATTAGGAATGTAGGCCCAATAAAAGATATAAATATTGAATTAAATAAAATCAATGTAATTATTGGGCCACAAAGTTCAGGTAAAAGTACTATTAATAAAATAGCTTGTTTTTGCTCTTGGGTAGAAAAAAAAGTTTCATTAGAGCAATCATTTAACTATTTTCTGAAAGATGATAATTTTATATCAAATTTGACTATTTTCCATAAATTGGATGGATATTTCCATGATGATTCTGAAATATGTTATGAGTCGTCTGTTATGAAATTTAGTTTTAAATACAGCAATAAATGTCCTAATTTTGAGTGGATTAATCAATATGATTACATCAGAACTAAAATTTCATACATACCAGCTGAACGAAATATAGTATCCATGATTTATGACTGGAAACAAGTAAATTTACCTAAAAATAACATTTTTAATTTTATGTCAGACTGGAATATGGCCAGAAAAGCATATACATTAGACCATACATTAGATATAAAAGCCATTAATACAAAGTATTATTATGACGAAAGTCAAGATATAGATTTTTTAGAAACACCTAGTGGAAATAAAATTCAATTAATAAATGCTTCGAGTGGTCAACAGTCTATGATTCCTTTATATATATTATTAAACTACTTTACTGAAACAATATATAATAACAAAAGTCAAGACGATAATATTGAAAACAAGGAAAGAGATGCTAAATTAACATACCAAATTTTAATGAGATCAATACAAAATACTATTTCTAATACTGAAATTGATATAAACGACGAAAAAGGAATAAATGAATATTTGAACTCTATATTAAAGGTTACCAAAAACAATAAAGGTATACATATTCCTAAAGAAGGTATGAATTTTGTAAAATTAGTATCGGGATATTTCACACATTTTATCAAAACAAATTATACAAGTTTGTATATTGAAGAACCCGAATTAAATTTATTTCCTTCAACACAAAAGGAATTATTGTATTATATACTGAATATTATTCAACAAAAAGATCACAAATTATTTATTACAACTCACAGCCCGTATATATTATATGCTTTAAATAATTGCATGATGGGATGGCTAGTAAAAGATAATATGCCTGAAGAAATAGCAAATTCTTTAGAATCCTATAAATCTTGGATTGATCCTAAATTGGTTTCAGCTTGGCAAATCAATGATGGTCAAATTGTTTCCATACAGGAAAAAAGTACCAAAAGTATTGGGAAGCATTATTTTAATAAAATAATGAATGAAACAATGAACGAATATTATACGATGCTCAACTATTTCAATCCAAATGATTATGAAAAATAGGTTATCTTTTGCATTCAGACGAGTAAGAAATAGACATGCATTTGTATATATTTATAATCCATATCTATATATTGCAGATTGGGCTAAGAAAAATGATGGAAATGTTGAGATTTCTGGGGCTAAATCGGGCTTAATAAATAGTGTATCTCTGAAGAATGATCTAAATATACAGCTTTTTTTTGATGGCTTTAAGAAGAATGCTTTACCAATAAGCAGAAGTAAATATTCCAAACAATGTGAATGCGTTTTATTTCCTATAAATTGTAACACAGAAGAATGGGTGTTATTTATTGAAACAAAATATGCGGAAAATTTAGAAAAAGCCCAAAAAAAGGAAGCAGACTGCATATTCCGGCGGATACCCGTTCAGCATTTCCGGTGATATCCGTTCAGTCCCC
>ENA-OYYG01000159-OYYG01000159.1-human-gut-metagenome-genome-assembly--contig:-NODE-159-length-38218-cov-13.910882_pt1 | contig 38218 bp, 27 predicted proteins | sample MGYA00244061_ERZ653444 | MGnify/ENA primary metagenome ERZ653444 (study PRJEB26926, sample SAMN06165059) | human gut metagenome | biome: ENVO:00009003; feature: ENVO:2100002; material: ENVO:00002003... | reverse complement strand
CGTCTCTTTTCTGAGTATGTCCTTTACGTGGCACGTTACTTCCCTCCTTAATCATGATATTTGTGGATTAATTCATCGGTACTCACATGTGTCTCTCTAATGTGTTCGTGCGGAATTGTATTCATAAAGTGAAATCCTGCATCTGCAGGTCTAATCCCAACACTAACCTACTTTAGTTCTGTTTGTGATACACAATGTTGCTAAATTATTTAGCAGCTTTTGGTCTCTTTGCGCCGTACTTAGAGCGGGCCTGTTTTCTGTTTGCAACACCTGCAGTATCTAATGTACCACGGATGATATGGTAACGTGTACCTGGTAAATCCTTAACACGGCCACCACGAATCAGAACAACGCTATGCTCCTGTAAGTTGTGTCCCTCACCAGGAATGTATGAAGTTACTTCGATTCCGTTTGAAAGACGAACTCTGGCGATCTTTCTAAGAGCTGAGTTAGGCTTCTTAGGAGTAGCTGTCTTAACAGCTGTACATACACCACGCTTCTGTGGAGAAGAAGTGTTGATTGGCTTCTTCTGGAGAGAGTTAAAGCTTCTCTGAAGAGCTGGTGCTGTAGACTTCTTTACAGATGTCTGACGTCCTTTTCTTACTAACTGGTTAAATGTTGGCATTATTTTCACCTCCTGTTTTATTTTAAGCAGTGCAATCTTATGCACGCTAAAATATTATACAAATCCTTGTCTGTTTTGTCAAGACCAATTTTGTTTTCAATATAATACAAGAAAGAAGTCCGGTTTCCCGGACTTCTTTGTTTTTGGTTTGTAACAGCTTCTGTAGCTTAAGTACAAACATCAGTAATTATTCTTCATCAACTGATTCAGCATCTTTATCAATGACTCCGACTGCCTCTTCCTCTGCGAAATCCACAAAATCATCATCATCAAAATCAAGTGTATCGTCATCGTTTACATCGCTGTCAAGCTTGATGTTACGATAAATCTTCATACCTGTTCCTGCCGGGATGAGCTTACCGATGATTACGTTCTCCTTCATACCGATAAGCGGATCAACCTTGCCCTTGATTGCTGCCTCAGTAAGAACCTTTGTGGTCTCCTGGAATGAAGCTGCTGACAGGAATGAGTTGGTTGCAAGAGATGCCTTTGTGATTCCAAGTAATACCTGTGAGCCAACTGCAAGCTCCTTGCCCTCTTCCTCAAGCTTCTCGTTGAGCTCTAAGAAGTCAAGGGCATCAACCATGCTGCCCGGAAGTAAATCTGAATCTCCCGGCTCCTCTACGCGGATCTTCTGTAAGCACTGACGAACTATAACCTCGACATGCTTATCGTTAATCTCAACACCCTGTAAACGATAAACACGCTGTACCTCGCGGAGCATGTAATCCTGAACCGCACGAACGCCCTTAATCTTGAGGATATCGTGTGGATTTACAGAACCCTCTGTAAGCTCGTCGCCGGCCTCAAGCTCCTGTCCGTCTACAACCTTGATACGTGAGCCGTAAGGAATGAGGTAAGCCTTTGTCTCGCCTGTCTCGTTGTTTGTAACGATAACCTCACGCTTCTTCTTTGTATCCTTGATTGTGGCAATTCCGCCGAACTCTGTGATAATAGCGAGTCCCTTAGGCTTACGTGCCTCGAAAATCTCCTCTACTCGAGGAAGACCCTGTGTGATATCTCCACCGGCAACACCACCTGTATGGAAGGTTCTCATGGTAAGCTGTGTACCAGGCTCACCGATTGACTGTGCTGCGATAATACCGATTGCTTCACCAACCTGTACTGCCTGACCTGTTGCAAGGTTTGAACCGTAACACTTAGCACATACTCCCATGTGTGAACGGCAGGTAAGTACTGTACGGATCTTAACCTGTGTGATTGGATTACCGTTCTCGTCAACACCCTCTGCCATAACCTTTGCTGCACGCTTTGGTGTGATCATATGGTTGGCCTTAACGATTACATTGCCATCCTTATCGCAGATTGTGTTGCAAGAGAAACGACCTGTAATTCTCTCCTGAAGGCTCTCGATTTCCTCTCGACCCTCCATGAATGCCTTTACAACCATTCCCGGAATCTCACGTCCTGTGCCTGCACAGCAGTCTGACTCACGAACGATCATATGCTGTGAAACATCTACGAGACGTCTTGTAAGGTATCCTGAATCGGCTGTACGAAGCGCTGTATCTGAAAGTCCCTTACGAGCTCCATGTGCTGACATGAAGTACTCGAGTACGTCAAGACCCTCACGGAAGCATGACTTGATAGGAAGCTCGATTGTACGACCTGTTGTATCAGCCATGAGTCCTCGCATACCTGCAAGCTGTTTGATCTGCTTATCAGATCCACGGGCTCCGGAATCTGCCATCATGAAGATGTTGTTGTACTTATCAAGACCTGTAAGAAGTGCCTTTGTAAGGGCATCATCTGTATCCTTCCATGTCTCGATAACCTCTTTGTAACGCTCCTCATCAGTGATAAGTCCACGCTTGTACTGTCTTGTAATCTTATCTACAGTGTCCTGTGCATCAGCGATCATCTGTGGCTTCTGTGGTGGCACTGTCATATCTGAAATTGAAACTGTCATGGCAGCCTGGGTCGAATACTTGTATCCCATAGCCTTGACATTGTCAAGAACCTCTGCTGTTGTTGTAGCTCCGTGTGTGTTGATAACCTTCTCAAGGATCTGCTTGATCTGTTTCTTACCAACGTGGAACTCAACCTCAAACTTGAGTGCATTCTCAGCCTTTGATCTGTCTATAAAACCAAGATCCTGTGGAATATTCTCATTGAATATCAAAAGTCCTACTGTTGTCTCTGTAAAACCTGAAACCTTTGTGCCGTCAGCAAGCTTTACTGTACGGTGTACAAAGATATTCTGGTGAAGAGTAATCTCCTTGTTCTCGTAAGCGAGCATTGCAAGATTAACACTTCCATAGTAACGGCCGAGAAGATCTATCGGTCTGCAAAGCACACGACGGTTTCCGTCTGTGACATCCTCAAACCAGATGAGGTCATATAAGCCAAGCTCAGCCTTTCCTGTATTTTCATCAGGAGTTGTGAGCTTTCTAAGCTCCTCAATATCATTGTATACAGTGTCTGATGACACCTGTGCAACCATCTTTGGATCATCCTTGTAATCAGCGAGCTTTCTCATTGTGAGGTAGTAAACTCCAAGGATCATATCCTGTGAAGGAACGGCTACAAGTCCACCATCGGAAGGCTTAAGCAGGTTGTTAGGTGACAGAAGCATGAATCTGCACTCAGCCTGTGCCTCAGCAGTCAGTGGAAGATGTACAGCCATCTGGTCTCCATCGAAGTCAGCGTTGAACGCTGTACATACGAGTGGATGAAGCTTGATTGCCTTACCTTCTACAAGGATTGGCTCGAAGGCCTGAATTCCAAGTCTGTGGAGTGTAGGAGCTCGGTTAAGCATAACCGGATGCTCTTTGATGACGTCCTCAAGGACATCCCATACCTCCGGCTGAAGTCTCTCAACCATCTTCTTTGCACTCTTTATGTTGTGTGCGGTTCCGTTAGCAGCAAGCTCCTTCATAACGAATGGCTTGAAAAGCTCGATAGCCATCTCCTTTGGAAGACCACACTGATAAATCTTAAGCTTTGGCTCTACGCAGATAACTGAACGTCCTGAGTAGTCAACTCGCTTTCCGAGAAGGTTCTGACGGAAACGTCCTCCCTTTCCCTTGAGCATGTCTGAAAGAGACTTAAGAGCTCTGTTTCCAGGACCGGTAACAGGACGGCCACGACGTCCATTGTCGATAAGTGCATCGACAGCCTCCTGAAGCATACGTTTCTCGTTACGAACGATGATATCCGGTGCTCCAAGATCAAGAAGTCTTCTAAGACGGTTGTTACGGTTGATGATTCGTCTGTAAAGGTCGTTAAGATCACTTGTTGCGAAACGTCCTCCATCGAGCTGAACCATTGGACGAAGATCCGGTGGGATAACAGGAATAACCGTCATAATCATCCACTCAGGCTTGTTTCCTGACTCACGGAAAGCCTCTACAACCTCAAGTCTCTTGATGATACGTGCACGCTTCTGGCCTGTAGCATTCTCAAGCTCAGCCTTAAGCTCTGCCGAATCCTTCTCGAGATCGATTGCTGCTAAAAGCTCATGGATAGACTCAGCACCCATTCCTACACGGAATGCTGAACGGCCATAAGTATCGCATGCCTCCTGGTACTCTGACTCATTGAGAATCTGCTTGTATGCAAGCTTTGTCTCGCCCGGGTCAAGCACAATATATGAAGCAAAGTACAGTACTCTCTCAAGTACACGTGGAGATAAGTCAAGGATGAGTCCCATACGTGATGGGATACCCTTGAAATACCAGATATGAGATACAGGAGCAGCAAGCTCGATGTGTCCCATACGCTCTCTACGAACGCTTGACTTTGTGATTTCTACGCCACATCGGTCGCAGACAACACCCTTATAACGTATCTTCTTGTATTTACCACAATGACACTCCCAGTCCTTCGTTGGTCCGAAAATCTTCTCGCAGAAAAGACCGTCTTTTTCAGGCTTTAATGTTCTATAGTTAATGGTCTCAGGCTTTTTAACCTCGCCATGTGACCACTCTCTGATCTTTTCAGGAGATGCTAATCCAATCTGAATCGCATCAAACTGCATTGCCTGATTATTTTCTATATTATTTGTTTCTGGCATTTTGGCACTCCCTTCTAATTATTCTTCGTCGTCAAGAACTTCATCAGCAAAAATATCGTCATCCGCTGTCTCAGGAGACTCTTCCTCTTCTATGTCAACAAGCTCTTCGTTGTCATCAAATTCTTTCTTTGAGAAACCATGCTCTGCGAATGACTCACTGTCCTCGAATGCATAGTCCTTATCGTTTCCGATAATTGAGTTGATATCTGTATTACCGTACTCACTTGTCTCGATAAGCTCAACCTCTTCTCTGTTCTCATCAAGTACCTTGACATCCAGACCAAGTGCCTGAAGCTCTTTGAGAAGTACCTTGAATGACTCTGGAATACCAGGCTCAGGGATATTCTCACCCTTGATGATAGCCTCGTAGGTCTTGACACGGCCAACAACATCATCGGACTTCATTGTAAGGATCTCCTGGAGTGTATATGCAGCACCATATGCCTCAAGAGCCCAAACCTCCATCTCTCCGAAACGCTGTCCACCGAACTGTGCCTTACCACCGAGTGGCTGCTGTGTTACTAATGAGTAAGGACCTGTTGAACGTGCATGAATCTTATCGTCAACAAGGTGATGCAGCTTAAGGTAATGCATGTGTCCGATAGTTGTCTTTCCATCGAAGCACTCACCTGTTCTACCATCACGAAGCTGTACCTTTCCATCCTTGGAAATCGGAACGCCCTTCCATAAGCTTCTGTGAGCTCTGTTTGTTGAAAGGTATTCCATAACGTCCTCACGGAGTGTATCAACATATTTATCATAGAAGATTTCAGCATCTGCGCTCCAGTATGGATGCTCAGCCTGTAAATCCTTCTCAAGCTCTTCCTTATCGAACGGAAGATTTACGTAATCATTTGCAAGCTCAAGTGTATCCTCGATATCTACCTCGTTTGCTCCGTCAAATACAGGAGTTGAGATATTGAAGCCAAGTGCCTTTGCAGCGAGACTCAGGTGAATCTCAAGGACCTGACCGATGTTCATTCGTGAAGGAACACCGAGTGGGTTAAGTACGATATCCAGTGGACGTCCATTTGGAAGGAATGGCATATCCTCAACAGGAAGCACACGGGAAACGACACCCTTGTTACCGTGACGTCCGGCCATCTTATCACCGACAGAAATCTTTCTCTTCTGTGCAATGTAGATACGTACTGACTGGTTTACTCCCGGAGAAAGCTCATCGCCGTTCTCTCTTGTAAATACCTTGGCATCAACAATGATACCGTAAGCACCATGAGGTACCTTAAGTGATGTATCACGAACCTCTCTTGCCTTCTCACCAAAGATAGCACGAAGAAGTCTCTCCTCTGCTGTAAGCTCTGTCTCACCCTTTGGTGTAACCTTTCCTACAAGGATATCACCGGCACGAACCTCTGCACCTACACGGATGATACCTCTCTCATCAAGGTCCTTGAGTGCGTCGTCGCCGACACCAGGGACATCACGTGTAATCTCCTCAGGTCCGAGCTTTGTATCACGTGACTCTACTTCATATTCCTCAATATGAACTGATGTATACACATCATACTCTACGAGACGCTCTGAAAGAAGAACGGCATCCTCGTAGTTGTATCCTTCCCATGTCATGAATCCGATAAGCGGGTTCTTTCCAAGAGCAAGCTCTCCCTGACTTGTTGAAGGACCGTCTGCGATAACATCGCCTGCCTTAACCTTGTCACCCTTAAATACGATAGGTCTCTGGTTGTAGCAGTTTGACTGGTTAGAACGAGAGAACTTTGTAAGGATATACTCTCTCTTGTTTCCGTCAGTTTCTTTTATGATAATGCGGTTTGACTCTGAAGATAATACCTCTCCGTCTGCCTTTGCAACTACGCAGACACCTGAGTCAACTGCGGCCTTTGTCTCAATACCTGTACCAACTACAGGAGCCTCTGTGGTCAGAAGCGGAACGGCCTGACGCTGCATGTTTGATCCCATGAGGGCACGTGTAGGGTCATCGTTCTGCAAGAATGGAATCAGCGCTGTAGCTACTGAGAATACCATCTTTGGAGACACATCCATATAATCAAATGCTGACTTATCGTACTCCTGAGTTTCCTCTCTGTAACGACCTGAAACTGAGTTACGTATGAAATGTCCTTCGGCATCAAGCTTCTCATTAGCCTGTGCTACGTGGTAGTTGTCCTCCTCGTCGGCTGTCATGTATACAACCTCTTCTGTGACTACCGGGTTCTTAGGATCAGTCTTGTCAATCTTACGGTATGGAGCCTCTACGAAGCCATACTCATTGATTCTCGCATAGCATGCAAGTGAGTTGATAAGACCGATGTTTGGTCCCTCAGGAGTCTCTACAGGACACATACGGCCGTAGTGAGTGTAATGTACATCTCGAACCTCGAATCCGGCACGGTCTCTTGAAAGACCACCAGGTCCAAGTGCTGATAAACGTCTCTTGTGAGTAAGCTCTCCAAGAGGGTTGTTCTGATCCATGAACTGTGAAAGCTGTGAAGAACCGAAGAATTCTTTAACAGCGGCAGTTACGGGCTTTATATTGATAAGTGACTGAGGTGAAATTCCCTCTAAGTCCTGTGTAGTCATTCTTTCACGAACAACACGCTCCAGTCTTGAGAGACCGATACGGTACTGGTTCTGTAACAGCTCTCCAACCGCACGGATACGTCTGTTTCCAAGATGATCGATATCGTCATCTGTTCCTGCGCCCCACTCTAAGTGCATATTGTAGTTGATAGTTGCGAAGATATCTTCTTTAGTAATATGCTTTGGAATAAGGTCAGATATATCTCTCTTTATTGCCTCGATTCTGTCCTCAAGAGAATCATACTCCTCGAGAATCTGAGCGAGTACCGGATAGTAAACAAGCTCGGTAACACCGATAGACTTAGGATCCTCAATCTCAGGAATCCAGCTTCTGATGTCAACCATCATAGAAGAAAGAATCTTGACATTTCTTGTCTCTGTCTGAATCCATAAAGCAGGAACGGCAGCGTTCTGGATCTGTGTGGCAAGCGCACGGTCAACAACAGTACCTGCCTCAGCGATAACCTCACCTGTAGAAGGATCCACTACGTCCTCAGCTAAAACCTGTCCACTGATACGGTTCTTTAATGCAAGCTTCTTATTAAACTTATAACGTCCTACCTTGGCAAGGTCATATCTTCTAGGATCGAAGAACATTGCTGTGATAAGGCTCTCTGCACTCTCAACTGAAAGTGGCTCGCCCGGACGAATCTTCTTATATAACTCTAATAAACCAGCCTCATAGCTTCCCTGTGGCTCACGCTCTGTGATTGCAGGGTCCTTGCTGAATGATGCCTGGATCTTTGGCTCATCTCCGAACATATCGAGAATAGCCTGGTTTGTACCTACTCCAAGTGCACGTAAAAGTACTGTGATAGGTACCTTACGTGTTCTGTCTACTCTTACATAAAAAACGTCGTTAGAGTCTGTCTCATACTCAAGCCATGCACCACGGTTTGGAATAACAGTACAAGAATACAGGGTCTTTCCGAGCTTATCATGAGCAATTCCGTAATAAATACCAGGAGAACGAACTAACTGACTGACAATAACTCGCTCTGCACCGTTGATTACGAATGTACCGGTCTCTGTCATTAAAGGCAGATCACCCATGAAAATTTCATGCTCATTAATCTCATCTGTCTCTTTGTTGTGAAGTCTGACTTTAACCTTTAAAGGAGCTGCGTATGTTGCATCTCTTTCCTTGCACTCAGGAATTGTATACTTTACATCATCTTCGCATAATGTAAAATCTACAAAATCAAGACTAAGCTTTCCGCTGTAATCTGTGATTGGAGAGATATCCGCAAAAGCTTCCTTGAGACCTTCGTCTAAGAACCACTGATAAGAATCCTTCTGGACCTCAATCAGATTTGGCATCTGCAGAACCTCTTTTTGTCTTGAGTAACTCATACGCATGCTTTTTCCGGATGTGACCGGACGTATTCTGTTTTTCTCCATTGACGTTTCACCTCTCGTTTTTATTTTAATCTAGCAAGTATCTAGATAATGATTCAAAAACCACCCCAGTTACTATATCTTGTGGTTTTTCTCTTGTGCACATATTTGCGAATGCATTTTAGTGTAATTTACCTATTGACAAATTTGCATCATTTAAAAAATTGCATAAAAATGCCACTGCACCACAATAGTGCAACGTATACTATACAACAAATCCGGCACGAATGCAAGTGTTTTTTTATTTTTTGTAAAATATTCAAAGTATTTACGCAATAATTTTACAGAGCATCAGATAGGCTACGAGCAGAGGTCCCAAAAATGCTCAGGCATTTTCGGGACGCGCTCCGACTGTCGCGCAATAAAAACATAAAAAAGAGCCAAGGCGCAAATAGAATTTGCCCTTGGCTCTTTTTTATGTTTTTACTCCGCTCGTAGCCTATCCGACTATTTAAGAGTAACCTTAGCACCCTCTGCCTCAAGTTTAGCCTTAGCATCCTCTGCTGAAGCCTTGTCAAGCTGCTCTTTGATAACCTTTGGTGCACCATCAACAGCGTCCTTAGCCTCTTTAAGTCCAAGACCTGTGATCTCACGAACAACCTTGATAACCTTAACCTTGTTTGGTCCAACCTCTGTAAGCTCTACGTCGAACTCAGTCTTCTCCTCAGCTGCTGCTCCGTCAGCTCCTGCTGCTGCAACTACAACACCTGCTGCTGCAGAAACACCGAACTCTTCTTCACAAGCTTTTACTAAATCATTTAACTCTAATACGCTTAACTCTTTGATAGCATCAATAAACTCTGCTGTTGTTAACTTTGCCATTATAATTTCCTCCATTTAAAAATTTAATTATGATAATAAGGTTCAAATATAATATTTGAATTATTCTGCTGCTGGAGCTTCCTCTGCAGCATCCTCTGCTGGTGCTGCCTCTACGGCTGCATCTGCAGCGCCACCCTGCTCTGCAATCTGATTGAGTACACGAGCAAGATTTGTGATAGGTGACTGAATGCTTCCAAGTAATTTTCCAAGAAGCTCATCTCTGCTAGGTACAGCGGAGATTGCCTTCATACCCTCAGCATCATAAAATGTTCCCTCAACTACACCTGCTTTAATCTCTAAAGCCGGAGCTGTTTTAGCGAACTTAGCTAAGACTCTAGCTGGTGCTGTTGCATCCTCTGTTGATACAGCGAATGCGCTTGGTCCTTCAAGGACATCCTTTAATCCCTCGAACTCTGTTCCCTGGATTGCACGGTTTACTAAAGTATTCTTGTATACCTTGTAAGTTACACCGGCTTCTCTTAACTGTTTACGTAACTGAGTATCCTCTGCTACTGTGAGTCCTAAGTAATCAACAACTACTACTGACTGTGCACCATTGATAACACCGGAAATCTCATCTACGATTGGCTGTTTAAGTTCTACCTTTGCCACGATTCATTTACCTCCTTTTAGATTTTCGCATAAAAGACATGAGGTATTTGATTTATTAATCAAAGAAACCCTCCTGCCTGTCGACAGAAGGGTACAAGTCAAAATTCAAGATAAATCTCGAAAATTCCCTCGGTAGGTTCTACGTTTACGCCTTGCGGCACCTACTGTCTTCGGCAATATGCATTGCAATTATATCAAACTATATTACGGATGTCAATTACTTTCCGCAAAACTTTTGCTTGGCGTTTGATAGGTCTTGTAAATTGTTTTACTGTAACTGTTTAACTATCTTACTGTGTAATCTTAACCACGTTTAACTTAACGCCAGGTCCCATTGTAGATGTAAGAGTTGCGCTCTTAATGTACTGACCCTTTAAGCTAGCAGGTTTTGCTTTATTAATTGCACCCATAAGAGACTGGAAGTTGTCGTTTAACTGCTCGTCTGTGAAAGATGCTTTTCCAACTGGCACATGGATAATGTTTGTCTTGTCCAATCTGTACTCAATCTTACCGGCTTTGATATCGTTAACAGCTTTTGTTACATCCATAGTAACTGTTCCTGCCTTTGGGTTTGGCATTAAGCCCTTTGGTCCAAGGACACGTCCTAAACGACCAACAACACCCATCATATCAGGTGTAGCAACTACAACGTCGAAGTCTAACCATCCCTCGTTCTGGATCTTTGGAATTAACTCCTCGCCTCCAACGAAGTCAGCTCCTGCTGCCTGTGCCTCGTCAACCTTAGTTCCCTTAGCGAAAACTAAAACCTTAACTGTTTTTCCTGTTCCGTGTGGTAATACAACCGCACCACGGATCTGCTGCTCTGCGTGACGTCCGTCGCAGCCTGTTCTAAGATGAAGCTCGATTGTCTCGTCAAATTTAGCTGTAGCATTTTTCTTTACGATAGAGATAGCGTCAGCAACATCGTACTGCTCTTTCTTATCAAATGCCTTAACAGCGTCTTGATACTTCTTTCCTCTTTTCATGAAAAAATAACCTCCTGGTGGTAATATCGGGAGAGGGCCCTCCCACATTTACGTTTCTTTGTTATTATTTTGGGTTGCATAAATTTGCAACTATTTTAGGGGTATGTTGGTTTCGCTAAGTGTTAGTCAACCACCTCAACACCCATTGATCTTGCTGTACCAGCGATCATGCTCATTGCAGACTCAAGTGAAGCTGCGTTTAAGTCAGGCATCTTAAGCTCAGCGATTTCCTGAACCTGTGCCTTTGTAATCTTAGCAACCTTCTTCTTGTTTGGCTCACCTGAACCAGACTGAATCTTGCAAGCTTTCTTGATTAATACCGGAGCAGGTGGAGTCTTAGTAATGAAACTGAAACTTCTGTCTGCATATACAGTAATAACTACAGGGATAATTAAGTCGCCCTGATCGGCTGTCTTTGCATTAAACTGCTTTGTGAACTCTACGATGTTTACACCGTGCTGTCCAAGTGCAGGTCCAACTGGAGGAGCTGGAGTTGCCTTTCCAGCAGGGATCTGCAATTTAATGTATCCTTCTACTTTCTTTGCCATTTGGAATTGCCTCCTTAATTTGTTTTCTTAACATCTGCGAAACTTACTTCTACCGGTGTCTCGCGACCGAACAGTTCTACATTGATTGTAACTGTCTGCTTGTGATAATTCATAGCTGTGATAACACCGACTGTATCCTTCCAGACACCGCCGATAACGACTATCATGTCACCCTCAGCAAAATCAACTACCACGTTTTCCGTCTTAATACCCAAAGGTCTCATCTCGGCTTCTGTGAGAGGAACCGGTTTGCTTCCCGGACCTACAAATCCAGTTACGCCTCTGGTATTTCGTACAACGTACCATGTATCATCATTCATAATCATATGAATAAGAACATAGCCTGGAAACATCTTCTTGGAAACCTGTTTACGAACACCGTTCTTCACCTCTGTGACGTCCTCCAACGGAACACGTACTTCAAGGATCTGGTCCTCAAGATGTCTGTTTTCGATTGTTTTGTCAATATTAGCTTTGACTTTGTTTTCATAACCTGAATAGGTATGAACTACATACCAGTTCGCTTCTGTCATAATCACTTTGCCTCCGTTTTAAAAATGTAAACCAATAAGGAAATCTACGCCCTGCTGGATACCCCAGTCAAGAAGCGCAATAATAAGACCGGTAACTACTGAAACCGCCAGCACTGCAACGGTCTGTCTGATGACCGATTGCTTCTCAGGCCAGATAATCTTCTGAAATTCAGCTTTCAGACCTGAAAACCAGCTTGTTTTTGGAGCCTTTTCGACTTTTTCATTTTGTCCCATAATGTACTCCTTCACTCAGTTCCTAGACTATTTTGTTTCCTTGTGCATTGTATGAGTTCTGCAGAATCTACAATACTTCTTGGTTTCCATTCTGTCCGGATGAGTTTTTTTGTCCTTTGTCATGTTGTAATTACGACGCTGACATTCTGTGCACGCTAATGTAATCTTTGTACGCACGACTTCCACCTCCGTTTAAATTCTTTGTTGTTTGTACCCTTAAAAAAAGGCATAAAAAAAAGACCTATTTCCAAGCCTGTATACTATATCACAGTTGAGCCGTAACCGTCAAGAGCTATTTTAAAATTTATTGTAAATTCTTTTGAACATTGCCGCTGTCTGCACCTTTTTTGTGTGTCCGGCAGCAATTAATTTTTATAAATCTTAAAGATACATAATTAAATATAGTACATTTATCTGAATTTTTCAAGTATTTTGTTATTGTAAATCCTCAATTATGTATGACGATATAATAAAGGAGCAGACGGCTTTGACACAGAGGTCAGACAGCTCGTCGCTCCACAGGTCAATACCGCTGTTGTACTGATTTGGTACAACAGCCGTTATTTTATATTTTTTATAATAGTGGCTGCAGATCTCCAACCATTTTTTCCTCAAGCGTCCTGAGCCTCTCTGCAATTGCCACACTCTTTGAATCAGCATCGCGATATTCATTGAGACTGCCGCTGATTGTCTCTATGCCCATATTACAGCCCTCCGTCAGTAGCTTTGCTGCCTGGGACTGATCATCATTCACTGCCATCTTCATTGCTGTCTGCAGCTTCGCAGCCATCTTTGCAAACACACCCGGTTCCTTAATATCTGCACCTGCTTTGTCAAGCATATCCCTGCAATCCACTGACAGCCCGGTGTGCTCATCATAGTACTTGTCTATCAGCTCACGAAGCTGCTTGTCATCTGTGTGTTCTCTTATATCGTCCATGCTCTCAAGTGCCATCTTACAGCCCGCTATGCAATCCTGAAGCAAGAGCACCGAATCATGATTCTCTATATTTTTGCTCATAAAAACCTCCATACTTCTTTTCTATTTAGTATGGAGGTTTTCATGAAAAAATATTCACTACACAATCGGAAACTCAAGCTTCACCCAAAACTTCCCATGTTCCCTTTTAAAGCTCATGCTTCCATTCATGCGCTGCATCATCGCATCCACGCTCTTAAGCCCTATCCCGGCACTTTTAAGAAGCGTTTTATTGTCACATACGCCATTGCCAATTTCAACGCTAAATGTTTTTTTCGTAAAAGCTGTTTTCATAACAACAGGCTTTTTATTGTCCGCATATTTATATATATTATCCGTCAGATTGGAAAATATTCTAGTCAAAAATGCCATATTAACAGCAACCTTTACCTGCTTAAAGCTTATTCCTTCTGCATCAACCTCATAATTGCTTTTCATAAGCTGAGCACACACATCTGAGAGGTAATCTCCAAATATATACTCAACATCCATTGATGCATCCAATTCAACAGGTCTTTGTGAACCGGCAATTGAAAAATCCAGCAGATTATCTACCTGAGACCTGATATCCAACACCTTTTCACTTATAAAATTAAGATTTTTCATATTCTCGGCATATGCTTCGTTCTCCAGTTTCATTACATCAACATATGTCATAACTCCAGTCAGCGGCGTACGCAGGTCATGCGCCATATTACGCATCAGTTCATCCTTTTCCTGTCGCGCTTTTTTCTCCTGTTCCTGTGATGCTTCAAGCTCCGTTTGATAGCCCGCTATAATTTTTCTGATGCGTAAATACACAAATACGATTCCCAGCATAAGAGATAATCCCACATCAAAAATCATTAAAGCTATATAATATTTTATCGTAAATCCTGTATATATAAATACTTCCGCCTCAATATCGGCGAACTGGACAGGCAGCTCATAGCTTCCTGTAAATCGGTAATCATACATATTTTTAGCCGGAGATATAAGCTTATCTACATTTGATTTATTGTATATTACCTTCCCCTCTTCCTGAACACTATAAAACGAAATATCATGATCCGACATCCATTCATCATATTGCTCGACATCTGTAGTACTTATATTATTATCAGACACATATTGTTGAAACTCATCTATATATGGCTTTTCATTATCGTATATTAAATGAGATGTACCTTCAATATAATTGTTCAGCAAATCAATTCCCAGATAATATAATAGTCCAAAAACAACGCATGTGCCTATAATCGCAATTGCAAATGTCAAAGACAGCTTTTTCTTTACCCTCTTTAAATCATCTCTCAAAACGGTATCCTCTTCCCCATTCTGTGTGTATGCATGCATCACCACACGCTTTTATAAGCTTATTCCTTAGATTTTTAATATGTACCATAACAGTATTCTTTGCATTATATGTAAAAGCCTCATCCCACACCATCTCGTATATCATCTCAATCGTATATATCCTGTCAGGATTTTTCATCAGCAATTTTAGTATCTCATATTCTTTTCCGGTTAATTTTATCTCATTATCATTAAACTCAACCTTGTTTCGATTCGTAAACAGTTTAAGTCCATCTGCCTCGATAGATTCATCCTTGTTTGTGCGATTTGCATTTCCACTGTCATATACCCGATATCGTCTGATAAGAGCTTTAACCTTTGAAATAAGCTCCATGTTCGAAAATGGCTTAGTCATGTAATCGTCACCGCCCACTTCAAGCCCTTCCAGCTTATCCAGCTCTTCCGATTTTGCTGATAAAAACAATATCGGAACACTGTGTCTTTCACGCATTCTCCTGCAGGTTTCAATGCCATCCAACTGCGGCATCATTATATCCATTATTACAAGGCTGAACGATTCATCTATTTTTTCCAAAGCCTCCATACCGTTTTGTGCAATTACCACACTATAATGCTGCAATTCGAGAAGCTTTTTTATGCCACTGTATACTGTTTTATCATCCTCAACAACAAGAATTTTGTCCATTATATGCTCCTATCATATTATACATGTTTATTACATCAAAAAGATTATACCACATAACCGCTCCTAATTATTCCTTAATGTGCGCAAACCCTTATTAGCATAAATGCAGCTTCCAATCATGGTTATTAAAATAACGCTAATTTCCAAAAGCCCGATTCTATACACAAATTGCCAGATATTCATTTCAAAGTTCCATATATCAAGTGAAAAGCTTTTTTGAAAATTTGAAATCTCACAAAATTCAACAAAGTATTTAAAAATATTGACAGAAAATCTATTAAGCAGTCCCAATGTTAATATTCCTGCGCCCACAAGTGCCGGAACAGTTATCATCAAAATCTCATATAACAGAATTTGAATTGTCCTAAATTTTCTCTGTCCAAGTGTATTGTATATTGCAATCATTTTTGAGTGTCCTTTAAGCCATAAAACAGTCAGTAACGACATAACCACAACACATACAATATACATAACGCTCAATGTCACACTTGTCATACTTTTTAACATTGATATTACATCTGTCATTTGCAGTTCCTCATTCAAAACCTGATTGACAACTGCCGAATTCGGAACATTTTGAAACATTTTACTCATATCATCATATAAAAGTGATGTACTTTTATAATCTGTGCTGAAAAAATTTATCCCATAACAGCTTGCTTCATTGTTTAATTCTACATACGAATTATAATCAGTGAATACTATACTGTCAGCCACTTCTTTATAGTAGCCATCGCTCACCTGTGTCTTTGGAGTATTTATTACAGTATAAATCCCAATTACCTTAATACTGATTGTATTATTTTCATACTGTATAGATACATTACTGCCAATTGACAGGTTATTTTCAGAGGCAAGCTTATCTGATATCATTGCCCCTTTATCACCTGACATCGGATATTTTCCTTTTGAAATCTTAAAGATACCGCTACTGAAATATTCATTGTAAGAAGTATTTATGTTTCCACTGACATATATTTTATTTTCCTCAAAATCACTTTGTTTTTCTGTATACGGTACATTTTCAAAATCTACTGCTTCACATATAATATCACTTGTAAATGCGTTATTATATCCTACAACATTTTTATTATTATCTGCATATTCTAAAATATCTTTCCAATCATCTAAAGTAGAAAAATCGTCTAATTCAACAAGAACACAACATCCTGCCATATCTGCAAAAGATTTGTAAAAGCTCTCTATTGCCGAATCTAAAAATGTTGCAATTCCGCAAAACAGTGTCAGTACAAATATGCAAATAGCAATTAGTATATTCCGCCCCGGTCTCCCTAATAATTCTTTGCATGCCTGCCACCATTTATTCCTCATCGTCATCTCCCATTTCATAGCAAATATCACATTTTTTCTTTACATAATCCGAGTGGGTTACTACTATAACACATCTGTCCTGTTCATGAGCTATCTGCTGTAACAATTCGACAATTTTTCTTCGATTTTCTTTATCCAGATTTCCTGTAGGCTCATCTGCCAGAATATATTTTGCATCTGTTATCAACGCCCTCGCTATTGCAACTCTTTGCTGCTGTCCACCTGACAATTCCGTAACCTTTCGGGTTATCTGACTATCATCAAGTCCAACCATTACAAGGCTGTCTCTACACATTTTTATCAATTCTTTTTTGGGTACATCAGGTAAGCTTATCTGGGCTGCAACCATTACATTTTCAAGGGAAGTCATATAATCAAATAACTGATAATCCTGAAAAACCAATGATATACTGTTTTGGCGCAGTTTTCTTCCACCAATATTTTGTATATTTTCTCCATCCAGCAAAATTTCCCCCTCATCCGGTTTTTCTAAACCGGCAAGTAACGATAAGCACGTTGTCTTTCCTGAACCGGACGGACCAAATATTCCATACATTTCTCCTATTTCAAATCTGTATGTAACTTTATCCAACACATGCACAATTTCCTTCTTAGATTTATATGCATACGATACATTAATCATTTCCAACATATTTACCACTATCCCTTCGAATTTAACAGTTTCTTTGCATTTTCTTCAACAGTTGTTACAACAGGCAGTACCATAAATGCAATCCAATTAACCAACGAAATTATTAATAGAATTATAATGTTTTTCAGAGTAAAAAAAGCACTCATTTCTATACGTACCTCAAAGCCTTGAAATATTCCGGGTGTATCATATCCACCTATAGCTCTGTCTGTACTATTAATTATGACATTCTTACCTATACCACTTATAATGCTACATATGAAATTGCCAAGCACACAGTATAATAGCACACCCAAAAGCAAACCACTAATTGCATATATCATTCCTATAAATGCAAATCTACCTATACACCATTTTCTTGACCTTCCGAGTACCATAAAAAGTCCTGTATCTTTTTGGTATTGGATTGTATAAAACGAGAAAACGATTAACAAAATAATTTCACCCATTATAATTATCATCCAGCAAATTATTTTTGATGTTTTTCCCATCAATCCTACGACTTTACATTCTGAATCGAGATAATTGGAAGTATTATCATATATCTCCACATTATCTCCATACATTTTCTTTAACTGGGTTTTTACCGCATCTATATGCTCTATCTTATCAATATACACTTCACTTCCCGTTGACGCTGTGTATTCTAACCCTAATAACTCTACAATATAATCATAATCTACATATATAGAATTATATGGACTATGTATGTATACCGAGGTTCCCTCTTCATTTGAGTCATATATTTCGAAATCACTGTCCACTTTATAAATTCCGCATATTTGTAAAGACGTTACCTCCGATTGGTCTCCTATAGTATATTTAACTTCATCCCCTACCTTAAGGTTATTTTTTTTCGCATATCGCTGTTCTACAATAATTCCTTTATTTTCATATGTTGGAAATTCCCCTTCAATAAGAGATACATTTTTTTCCCATGAAAACAGGCTATATTGCTGCACATCCATATTCGCAACAATCACCATTTTGTCAGCCCGATTGCGCACATCTTTATTCTCCGGATCTATTCCTTTATGTTCCTTTACATTCTCTGTATCCACCGGATCTGCAATCAGCTCTCTCCATGCCCCAAGTCCTGTTACATATTTTACTTTTCTGATTTCGTCATAATCACTCTTTGTAAAGCCTCCGTTATCATCCTCAATTACTAATGCGGCTCCATTATATAAATATGCATCTCTCTCAGATTTTTCTGAGGCATTGCTTAATAGCAGACCAATAATTTCACCCAGGATTATTGTCGCGATAATCAGTATGATAATCAAAGATTTTATTTTATTTCTTTTTATATATATAATAGCTGTTTCTATCATATCCCATCTCCTCAATTATTTTACTATTGCCGTTTCAGATATCCTTTTAAGTTTTTGGATTTCAACATCGGCATCAAAGAAAAGATATTTACCATTCATATACACTAGATTTGCAACTGCTTTATCATCCTGATACAAGGTAATATAACCATCATCGTTCCATTTCCAGATTCCCGTTTCAACCTTATCAGTATTCTCTATCTCCATTTCATATTCACCCTGTTTTTCATCGTTATCATATATAATGGCCAATTTATTGGTACTCTTAACATTTTGATACTCTGAAAAATCAAAAGTTCCATAATAGAGTTCCACTGTCAGATGATTTTTTTGTTGTAATATGTTATATGTAATTAATACACTGATTACACAGACACAAGCGACAATCGCTGCGCAGATAATAATCTGTTTTCTATTTTTTTCCACTACATACTTCCCCCTTCTTTATTGTTTAATCAATGCCGGCTTTATTCTTTAAATTTAAAACTTTTATTATATACAATATCAATATCATCCACGCTATACAAGTCAAACTATATTCTACAATCACTGCAATTTGTAAATAGGAACCTTCAGAGTATTTAAAATAATAGTCATAAACTATTGATGGTATTTTAATATTTATTAGCAGTAATATTACATTAATACATTCTTTAGCTATACTTTTTTTGTTCATATCTCATTTCTCCCATTCCATTATTAAAAGTTTCTTATAGACGCTTATAAACTTATTCTACATGCAAAATCTTAAGAAAACGCTTAAGTAAATCTAAAGAATCCTTAAGTTTTCTCCCTCCATCTCTATACACAATATTTTATTACTTATATCGATTTAGTCAATCGTAATTTAGTTAATCGTATATAACCAAATCGTAAATAACCAAATATTCATCTTTCATTTCGCGTACACAAAAAAGACGGCCGTCCCGGTCCCCACCGGTTCAGCCGTCTTTATAATAAATTTCAATGTTATACTTTTATATTTTACTCTTATTTATACTTTTTTACTAACTTTTATACTTGTTTGGATTTAGCATCTACTGCTGTGCAAGCACTGCCTGTACCTCTGCCTCTGTAGCGCATGCCATTACCTTGTCTGCCAATGCCTTGCATTCTGCCATGCTGCTGTCTGCGATGGTCTTTCTGGTCTTGAGCACACTTGTGGCACTCACTGAGAACTCATCAAGTCCGAATGCGAGTAACAGCGGAATGAGCTTTGGATCTGCTGCTGCCTCTCCACACATGCCTACCATGATTCCCTCTTTCTTACCGCACTCGATGATACGCTTGATTGCGCGAAGCACTGCCGGATTGAAGGCTGAATAAAGGTATGCTACCTTTGAGTTTCCACGGTCTACTGCCATTGTGTAGCCTGTCAGGTCGTTTGTTCCGATACTGAAAAAGGCTGCCTCTTTTGCAAGCACATCCGCCATCATGCAGGCTGCCGGTGTCTCCATCATGATACCGATTTCGAGGTTCTTGTTGTATGCAATGCCCTCTGCATCAAGCTCTTTCATGATGTCAGCTACCATTGCCTTTACACTGCGAAGCTCATCTACGCCTGTCACAAGCGGAACCATTATCTTTATCCCGCCGAATGCACTGGCTCTCACAAGTGCACGAAGCTGTGTATTGTAGATGTCTGTTCTCTGGAGACAGAATCTGATAGCTCTGTAACCTAAGAATGGGTTGTCCTCTTTCTCAAGGCCCAGATATGGGATTTCCTTGTCGCCTCCGATATCAAGTGTACGGATGATGACAGGCTTGCCCTTCATTGTCTCTGCTACTGATTTGTATGCCTCAAACTGCTCTTCCTCTGTAGGAATTGTATCTCTGTCCATGAAAAGGAACTCTGTACGGAAAAGTCCTATTCCCTCTCCGTCACACTCTACAGCTTTCTTTGCGTCCTCAGGCTTTCCGATATTGCATACAAGCTCTACCTTTGTGCCGTCTGCTGATACTGTTGGCACACCCGCAAATTTCTTTAAGAGCTCTTTCTCTTTTTTGTATTCCTCAAGCAGCCCAGCGAATTTCTGCTCTGTCTCAGCGTCAGGGTTTACGATTGCCTCTCCGCTTGTTCCGTTGAGTACCACTCTGTCACCATTTTTGACAGATGTACAGATTCCGTCAATACTGAGAACTGCCGGGATTTCCATAGCTCTTGCAAGTATTGCTGAGTGGGAGGTTCTGCCGCCCACCTCTGTGAGTATTCCTGCGATATTCTCTGCCACGATACCTGCTGTCATGGATGGTGTCAGGTCATGTGCCACAAGCACTGTGCCTGCCGGAGCTGCTGAGATATCGTAGTCCTCGATTCCAAGCAGAATCTTAAGGATTCTGGCTTTGATATCCCTGAAATCTGTTGCTCTCTGCTGCAAAAGCTCATCAGGTATCTGTGCAAATATCTCTGCTGTCTGCTCAAGCACCTGGTCGAGTGCCTTCTCTGCCGTGATTTTCTCACTTACTATGAGCGCTGTAATCTGCTCCTCTATGGTCGGATCCTGAAGCATCTGGATATGTCCGCGAAGGATATCCGCATCCTTTGCTCCGACTGTCTTTTCCATTCTGTCTGCCATGGCGTTTGTATCATTTACAAATTTCTCAATGGCTCCCTGGAGACGTGCGATTTCAGCGTCTGTATCTGTAATTTTCTTATTCTCGATCACTATCTCATGCTCTTCGATAATGACCACATTTCCGATTCCGATTCCTTCTGAGCCGGCGATTCCTTTGTACATATCACACCTCCGATTGACTTTACTGGTTGATTAATCTCCGAAGTTGTCTGCCTCGAGCTCTTCCATCTTTGCAAGTGCTGCTTCCTCGTCAGCTCCCTCACACTCGAATGTAATCTCTGCATCCTTCTTGATGCATGCTGCGATGATGTTTACAAGGCTCTTTGCGTTGATTCTCTTGTCGCCGAATACGATTGTTACGTCTGAATCAAACTTGCCTGCCTCTCTTGCGATAACTCCTGCAGGTCTCATGTGAAGTCCTTCTGCTGCTTTTACTACCATTGTCTTGCTTACCATAGTTTTGTCCTCCTGAATTTAAAATTATTGGTTTGTTTGTTTATTTCGCTCACACATATGATTAACTGTATCGCCCTCTGCTATTCATCAGCCTGTCATATGTCCGTTGCTTTCTATGGTTTTATTGTACTGTGCGGTATGAGTTTTTTCAATATTCCCCAAAATGCAAAATTGCACCATCTCTGGTGCAATTTTGTATTAATGTGATATTCAGTTCCACCCCAGCTCTTTCCGTATAGCTGCACAAAGCTCATGAGGTGAAGCAGCCTCCCTGAGCCTGTCCGTCGCTCCATTTTCATTCAGAAGCTTTGTGAAGTCATGGAAAAATGCCTTTGTCGTGTTGACACTGTCAAAGTTTATCGCAAGCAGAAATATCATGTCTGCCATTCTCTCGCCCCACTCTATCGGCTTGTCGAGACGTATAACAAGTATCTGGCAGCGGTTTACATGCTCAGGCTTTCCGTGCGGTATGGCTATATTGCAGCCCACAGCGGTTGCCTCCACCTTCTCACGCTCCAGTACATCCCTCGCAAACTCGCTCTGCACTATTCCTTTGTTTATGAGAAGCTGGCACGCGCGCTTTAAAACATCCTTGCGGTTTTTCGCCTTTTTCTCAAATATGATAAATTCTTCCGACAGCATCTGTGAAAACTCGCTGACCTCCGCGCTCTGGCCGGTCATGAGCTCAAAGCACTTGTTTCTGATATTTTTCTCATCCTGCGCACTGATTAGTGGAGAAACATACAAAAATCTCATATCCTTGTGGATATCTGCCTGTGTGTCTATTGTCGAGAGTATGAGGTCGCAGTCATACTCGTCAATATGCTCTATGCGGTCTGACGACAAAATGCTTACTATCCTTACATCCGGCACTCTGTTTTCTATTTTGCCCGCTATTATGCTGCCGGTCGCATAGCCTGCCGCACCGATTAACACTGCGCGCACGGTCATAGGATTTCTGTGCAGAGCTCCGCCCACCTGCAAGGCAATAAATGCTATCTCATTCTCGCTCGGCATGGCGCCTGTGTACTTTTCGTAGTATCTCGATACTGTAAAGCATACCGTAAAGAGACTGGCATACGATTGTGTGATATCGGAAAGAAACGGATTGTCTATCTCTATGCCAAAATGAGTCCTCGCAATGGAACCCGGTAAAAAGCTACGCATGCTCTCACGTAGAAGCTCATTTTCAATCAGATTGGCAGCGAGAAGATTTGACAGATACACTATCATCTCATCCTCTATGCTAAGCGCCTCCTCACAGGACATGACAACGCGGTTTTGTCCCTCGGCACAGGAAAAAAGCATTGCCAGATACATGATTTCAGGCTTTGAGAGGCTGATGCCGTGATATCTTTCCAGAAAGCCTGCTGCCTCCTTTGCCATGTTCTCATGCTCTGTCATTATGAATCCATTTTTCTGTACCTGCTGCTCTGTTTCGGTGCCCGCATCCTCACCACTTGCAACATCACACATTTGGTTCGACAAATCTAACTCATCCGGCTTCAGCTCCTTCTCCACATCCACCCTGAAAAGTGCAATGGCTATGTACTCTGCCAGCATCTGAAATGTGTAATCCGTAAAGATTATATCAAAGCGTCTCTCCACATGATGTATCATGTCAACTGCCATCGACAGATTTACGCTTCTGAAATTATTGGCTATCACCTCGGCCGCGCGTCTTGAAAGCCTGTGGTCATCGGTCTTGATAACCTGCTTATCACTGATTGGATATCTGCAGAAATGCCTCATGGCTTTTCTGATATCAAGCTCACTGCCTGTCGCATATATTCCGTAGCCCGCCGTTCTGTGCACCTTAATGCCAAAGAGCACAAGCTCTGCGTCAAGCTCATTTATATCATCCATGATGACATTCTTGCTGACGTTTAACTCCTCCGAAAAAAGTGCATACGTGTATGTATCCCAGCCGCTTAGCAGAATATACGATATGTAGTTCTGTCGCTTCTTCTGCGATACTGCTGCCGATCTCCTTCCTGCCACATCCAGAATCTTTCCTATCTGCGCATCGCTAAAGCACGGCTTCATGCCTTTGCCCGGCTTTCTGTCAAGCGTCATAGAGTTTTGCTCACAAAAATCAGCCACCTCCTTCAGATATGTCTTCACACTTCGCTCCGACATACCTGTGGACGCGGCAAGAGCCTTTGATGTGACAAGCTCATTGTTGTGCTCTGCCAACTTTTCAATTATCAATAGTCCCTTTTCTGAAAGCATAAATCAAAGTTCTCCTGATTATACGTAATTTAACAATTCGACCGGTTCATCTATCAGATTTGTTGCACCATGCTCCTTCAAAAACTCTACATCACGAAATCCCCATGTGACAGATACGCACTCCAGACCTGAGTTTTTCGCTGTGGCGATATCCACATCAGAATCCCCCACATAGATTGCTTCATCTGCACTCACCTGAAGCTCTTTAAGTGCCTTCTGCACCATATCCGGTGCCGGCTTTTTGCGTATACCCTCTTCCTCCATCTCGCCGACTGCCGATGTCATATACTCCTTGAAATAGAGCTGATTGAGCTCCTTTACCGCCGGGTCAAGCTTGTTTGAAACAATGGCAAGCTTTATGCCGTTTAATTTAAGCTCCTTTAAAAGCTCCATGATTCCATCATAAGGTGCTGTATTGTCATTGCAATGAGCCTCATAATATTCCTTGAAATCCGAAAATGTCTTTTCAAACTTTGGATTGTCTGCTCCGTCCGGCACTGCGCGCTCCATCAGAAGCTTTACACCGTTTCCCACAAATCTGCGCACCTCGTCGAGTGTACGCTCCGGCATGCCATTTTGTTTCAATGCATAGTTTGTTGCATTTTTTAAATCCTCAAGTGTGTATAGAAGTGTTCCATCAAGGTCGAAAACGACCGCTTTTTTACGGTTTTCCTCCTCACCCTTTGCTATATGTGTCTTTTCAAATTCTGTCTTGCTTATCATATATGCCTCATTCCTGTCATCATTTGGCAGAACCATAATATCTCCAGGTCTGCCTGATATATAACTGCTGTCATCCTTATTCTTAAATAGCTTTACCTTGTGCTTTAGCACAAATGCTCTTGAAAAATCCTCCTCAACAGGTATGCACACTCTGGCATGTGCCATTCCATCCACTATAGTCTCCGTATCCTTATTCTTGAACTTCGGGACATAATCTGTCTGTTTCACAGTAAACCGCCAGTCCTTGTATATCCTGAAGCTTTTGTTCAGCCTGTCCAGATTTAAAATCCGTACACTGCCGTCTTCTCCTATTATGACTACCGTATCTTCACTAACCGGTGTGGAGATATCCCCCTTAGCTGTCCGCACTCCCATGCAGCAGCCCACAGGCAGTATATCCTTTGCAATGATACATCCCATCGGTATCGGGCGTTTTTTATAATCCACTTTTTTGAAGCCACTCGTATCAAAATCTTCTCCGTAAATTATCTTTGTATCGTTTAAATAATCAAAAATCCTCTCTTCCAATAATGATTTGATTGCAGAATCCGAAGGACGTTTGTGTGTACCATCGCTGCTGTACTGAAATCTTGGTGTCAAGTCTTTTTCTCTGCAGTAGACATTATAGCTGTCTATCAGCAGATCCATCGGAATAAATCCACCGGCCTTGTAATAATGCCCTCCGCCTGAGCCTATGTCCCTGCACACTTCCTGCGCCATTTCGCTTGCGCTCACCTCTTTTATACAGCTTCTAAACGAAAGCTTCACTCCATTCTTAATCACTGAAAATACCATACATATGTCAATAGCATCCACCTCCAGCACAAAATCGCTTATGATGCCGAGTACATTCGGGTCACATGCCCCTGCCTTTACGATCGCCAGACGATATTCCTCTATATAATCGCGCCCCAGCAATGCTGTTGCGGCTATGTCCAGCTCCTCAAGTGACATGTTGGCATTTCGGAATTTGGCCACTATAGTGTTGTCAAAATCCGCCTCATCGCGCAGGTCCCTATCAAGCGAATGTGTTATCTCGGTAAATTCTCCGGTGTCGGTGTAAAGTCCATAATACAGTGCTGTTGCCAGGTTTCGATTTATCTCTACGCCCTCCTCACGCAGCATATCCCACACAATTGTCGCACATGAGCCCATATAGCTCATGACACGGTTCATAGCAGGAAGCTCTCCCGATACTCTGTGGTGATCTATGACAGCTACATTTTCTGCCTTGAAAAATGTGACATTCCCACCACCGTACTGACAATCGACAGTCACAAGCAGCTGCGGATTGTCTAAAAAATCCACATGCTCTATCGGTATGCCAAGACTGTCTACCATAAGCACCAGATTGCTCTTGTGTATGATATTCCTGCCTCCGTATACAAGTCTGGGACTTTTTCCATTCATCCTCAGATATTCATAGACTCCAAAGCCGCTTGCCAGTGCATCTGCGTCCGGATTATCATGACATTGCACAATTATGTTATCAAATTGTAATAAATCACTTAGCTTCATTATTAGCTCCCTGAATAGTTATATTAATTCATTTTCTCATATGTGTATTTATGGCTGCTTCAAATCATCACATTATTTCAGGTACGGAAACAACAGTGAACTTCTGTCCTTCTCGTCAAACATCGAATTGTACTGCAGGATATTGTATGCCTTTATCCATTTTGCCTCGTCTCCTGTTGCGTCATCCACATGCATAAAACACTCATTCTTTTTCGAATAATAGCCCCTTGAATTTATGGCCGGAATCTTCTCCATCAGCTCTGCGAGGAACCGGTTGTATGCCGGCAGATCTATGTTGGCTCTCTCAAGCGTCAGTGTGGACAGGTAGTTGAGGCTCGTCACATCAACTTTCTGTGCATCCGTCTCGTAATTGGTCCATATGAAAAACGGCACCTTGTACAGATTCTCAAGCTCCTGCTCCGTAAGTCCGGAATTGCCTTTGCCATTTAAAAGCTTGATAAAATCATTGCATAATCCCGGCTGATGGTCTCCAAAAAACACAATCTCTACCGGATCATCCACACCCTTAAAGTATGTGATGAGATTTTCGAGTGCCTTGTCACTCTCATTCAAAAGTGACAGATACTGGTTCGCATCGGTGTATGACGCCCCAACCTTGTAAACCTCCTGGTTGAAGTTGTCATATTTCTCACCGTAGCCGCCGTGGTTTTGCATCGTGACTCCCATGATGTAAAGCTTCTCGTCATCGCTCTTTTTCTCGTAGCGGTCAATAATCTTATCATAGAGCTCCTGGTCAGTGATATATTCCCTGAGTATCTTTGTCTGGTCAAAATCATCTATAAAGTAAGTCTCATCATAGCCCAGATGCGGATAAACCTTGTTTCTGCTCCAGCCTGTCGCATAGTACGGATGCATCGCAACCGTCGTATAGCCGATATTCTTCAGGTTTGAGACTATGGAGGTCGGGTCATCATTTATATACTGCTGATAAACCACCGAGCCGTCCGGCAGAAATGCCATCGAGTTTCCTGTCTCAAATTCCCACTCAGAGTTTGGCGTCTTCGCACCGTACACGGACGAAAGAGCATAGCCTTTAAGCGTATTTTCACTCAGAGAATCCATAAACGGCGTAACCTGCGTGTTGGTCTCAAAATCTCCCACCACCGACAAATCCGCAAACGACTCATTCATGATAACAATGATTGTCGGATTTTTCGCATCAGACTGCGAATATGAGCTGTCCGTTTCCTTGAAATTGCCCGCTATCTTGTCAACTGCTGCCTTGCTGTAGCCATCAGGTGCCTTCACAAAGCTGTCCCTTATGCCGAGCACAAAGTTCAGCAGATAGCCGTTTCTGTACGTGCCCTTTTTCTCCCAGGTCTCGGTGTTCAGTGACATGGAATTCATGATGACATACAGCACGCATATTATTGTGAGAAGAATCGAAATAATCCTCATATGGATAGCCGACTCGAACTGCACTTCTATGCGCCTTACCAGCATGATATACAAAACAGCCGCCAGAATCACATACAAAAATTTGTAGTCTATGACGAATTTGTATTTTGTCACGACAGAAAGTCCTGTTCCCGCTGACTTCAAATCCGCATACGTAAACTCATTACCACGAAATTCATAGACAAAATAATCTATAAATCCAAACGCGAGTATAGCAATTGATGCTATGGTACATGTCAGCCTCGTGTTGTTTGTGATAAAAAGTATAACCAGATATATAGCGAGCGCCAGAACCATATTCACCACGCATATCATATCGGTGGTTTTCACAAAGTCCTCATCCGTCAGCAGCACATACTGCACCGAAAAAACAGATAGTATCGCTCCGATGACAAGCAGTATCGCAGCCCAAAGCCACGACAGCTTCACCGGAAGCTCAAGCTTCACATTTACAAGTCCAAAATATACTGCCGCAAACAAAAGAATCACCCACCAGCTTGCCGATGTAAAGTAACCTACCAGCGCGGCCGCCACTGCTGCAATTCCAAAGTGTATGTTGTTTTGTTTTGTTATCTCAAATTTGATGCTCATTTCTGCCTCTTAATATTGCCTCTTAATGCTTCCTCTTAATGATGCTTCTTAATGTTGCTTCTTAATGCTTTCTCTTAGTGCTTTCTCTTAATGTTGCGATTTGATTTTAAATTATATTTCCTAATTAGCAAAGAAGTCCTCAATTTGACTGTATATAATGTTCATCAGATTTGTTCTTGCCTCAACGCTTGCCCACGCAATATGCGGTGTGATAATCAGCTTGTTTGAATCCTTTATCGCACGGAGCGGATTGTCCTCACTCATAGGCTCCTGCGCCAGCACATCAAGACCTGCCGCCGCCAGCTCTCCATCCATAAGCGCCTGTGCCAGATCCGCTTCATTCACTATAGGACCTCTGCCAAGATTTAAAAATATCGCAGATTTTTTCATCTTTTCAAACGCAGCCTTGTCCATCAGACCAAGTGTATCATCCGTAAGCGGTGCATGCACCGACACGATATCAGACGTGGCAAGCAGAGTATCAAAATCCACCCTCTCATAGCCCGGCTGCGAATTTCTTCCTGATGTAGAATAATAAACCACATGGCAGCCAAAAGCCTTTGCGATATCAGCCACGCGTCTTCCGATATTTCCAAGCCCCACGATGCCCCAGGTCATACCGCTAATCTGGTGAAACACATTGGAAAAATGTGTAAACGACGTATCACCCACATATTTCTCGCTCTTCACATAATCATCATAATATCTCAGCTTCTCAAGCAGGTAAAATAGCAGTGCAAACGTATGCTGCGCCACGGTCTCTGTAGAATACCCTGCGACATTTCTCCATTCAATGCCTCTTTTTGCCAGATATTCTTTATCCAGATTGTTCGTGCCTGTTGCAGTCACACATACGAGCTTTAAATTTTTTGCCTGTCCTATAGATTTTTCATTTACCTCGACCTTATTTAAAACAATCACATCAGCATCCCTTGTACGCTCCGCTGCTTCCTCTGTTGTCGAAAAATCATATTTGACAACCTCTCCGAGCTTGTCATATTCGGAAAGGTCGATGTCGTCACCAATTGTTTTGGCATCTAAAAATACTATTTTCATGGTTTGTTTCCTCTGTGCTATATATTTATTTGTTTTAATTTCTATTTTTAGGGGACTTCGCACTTGCAGGCTGTGATGGTGCGCCGGCATATGGTATATTCCTCAGAAATATATGAAGTCAGCCACAAAAAATGCATCCGGATAGTCTGTTTTATCAGTCTGCTTTTTATCGTCACCAAAGGTTAATGGAACTTTGTGGCAGTTCATATATTTCTTCGGAACACACCATATGCCAGCGGTAATGCAGGTTTGCGTGTGCGAAGTCATCTCAATATACGTATAAATGTACACATAAATATACACATAAATATAGATATAAATATAGATATAGATATAAATATAAATATAAATATATTTATACCACATTTCCGGAAATAAAACCACTGTATCAGTATTTGATTAAACAAAGCTTAAGAAAGCCCACCATATTAATGATAAATTTCATCAATATGGTGGGCTTTTAATATTCTGCATCATACTTGCATGCAAACAGAAGCATTTTATCTCACAGAGAATTTGTAATCTGTCTCTGTGTGGTATGTATCACCTGCCTTTGTAACAGGTGTACTGAAGTTGGTCTCATTTATTGAGTTTGGATAAAACTGTGTCTCGAGGCAGAATGCATCGCGGTTATTGTATTTAACTCCGCCCTTGCCTTCCTGTCCCACGATAAAGTTGGCAGTATAAAGCTGGATTCCGACACAGTCGGTGTATACCTCCATCTGTATGCCACTCTCAGGAGAGTATGCTGTTGCGACCTTTTCTACTCCCGGAGCGGTCTTGTCTATTGCAAAATTGTGGTCATATCCGCTTCCATAATGAAGCTGTGTATCATTTGCTTCAATATCTCTTCCGATTGGCTTAGCCTCTGTAAAATCAAATGGTGTACCCTCAACCGGTGCAATCTCACCTGTAGGAATAGCCTTGGAATCCTTTACAGGTGTGTAATGCTCAGCATTTATCTGCAATGTGTGAGTGTATACACTTCCTGATGCATGACCGTTCAGATTGAAATAGCTGTGGTTTGTCATATTGAAGGTAGTTGTCTTATCTGCCTTTGCATTATATATAATAGCAAGTGCATTTTCTTCTGTTACCTTAAATGTCACATCAACGACTGCATTTCCCGGGAAGCCCTGCTCCAAATCTGCATCCTCTATCTCAAAGGTAATTTCATCTGCCTTCTGCTCCTTAACAGTCCAAAAGCGCTTAGAAAAACCATTTGAGCCACTGTGAAGACTGTTCTCATTGTCATTAGCCTCAAGCTTATATTCCACTCCATCAATATTAATCTTTGCATCAGATATCCTGTTTGCATATCTGCCGACAGTAGCACCAAAATAGCTATACTCCTTCTCATATGACTTCACATTGTCATATCCTAAAATGACATCTCTCTCATTGCCATCCTTGTCCTTTACAAAAATAGATACAACTGAAGCGCCATAGTCTGTCAAAAGTACTCTCAATCCACCGCCATTGCTGATTTCGTAAAGCGATGCCTCCACTCCTTTTGATGTTGTACCGAAAGCTTTTTTACTCATGCCCCATATCCTCCTTTGGTTACATTATGTTTGTTGCATTTTTTATAACTTTATGTTTGTTACATTTTGTTTTAGTACATTATGCTTTTTACATTATGTTCTGTTACTCTTTGCTTGGTAGCATTTCGATTGCATAATCGCGTTTTTCTTATTCTACACATTCCTTTGTATTTTACTTCTTTTGATCGCATAAGTAAACTTTTTCATGCAAATATCCGATAAAATATTTATAACAAATATTTAAGTGCGATTATACGTTCAAAATAAAACCTAAAATAATAGTAACTGCATAGTTATAATTAAAAATAATAAGAGGATTAACATGAGTACACGAGTAAGTTCAGCAACAAATCTTTCAGCAACATATTTTATGAGAAATTTTTATTCAAACAACCGCGATGCCATGAAATCATCCAAACGCAAAGAATATAGTATTACAGAGCTCGCTTACGATGATTCAACCGCACTGCACCACGCAGCTAAAAAATTAAAGAACTACAAGTATTCGGACGACGAAAATACCGATAACATCCGCGGAACAGTCATGGCTCTTGTTGACACATACAATAATTCCATTGATTCCGCCTCAAACAGCAGTTCAAGCTCCATGAAGCGTTATGCCAAGCAGCTCAAAAAGCTGGCAAGCAAATACACCAACGAGCTTGAGGACATTGGCATCACAATAAACAAGGACGGTACTCTGAAAGCTAATGAGGAGCTCGTCAAAAAAGCCGACGCAGACACTCTTAATTCTCTGTTCGGAAATGACAATGACTTCACAAGCAGTCTGTATCGTGTCTCACGCCAGATGAGCAGCTCGTCATATGATGATTACTACACATCTCTGCGGGCAGGAAGCAATATAAATCTGACGGTGTAATTTTTATAATGTAATTTTATCCTTTCAACTGTAGAATTTCGACTTTGCAAAAGAATAATAGATAATAAATATTTGGCTGTCTTTTTCTTAAAATATAGTAAAAAAAAGACAGCCATCGTTCTGCTGTCTTTTAGGAGAAGGTATTTTACTATGGGGATAGTAAAAAATATATAATGTATTGGGGGGTTTTTACGGTTATTATAGTATCACCTTGGCCTCTGAAAGTGTTAACAAACATGCACAAGTTTTCAATTATTTTTTATGCAATATTACCAAATGCATTAAGTTGTCCGGAGTTCAATTCACCATATATCAATAGAAAAAGAAAACCACCACTCTTACGAGTGATGGTTTTCTTTTTCTAATGAGACATCGGGGATTCGGTCTACGCTCCGCTTCGGTCCGCGCTGAACAGACGTCCCCCGGACGTCTAGCGCCCCGACCAACTACGTTGTCCGGAGTTCGAACCCTCCGATGTCTTGCATTAAAAAACGCCTCTCTAAGAGAGACGTTTTTCAATGAGACATCGGGGATTCGAACCCCGGACAACTTGATTAAAAGTCAAGTGCTCTACCACCTGAGCTACACGCCCTTAAACACTCGCAGAAGTAATAATATCATAAGTCTTATATAAATGCAAGCACTTTTTTCAGATTTTAATTTTAAAATGTATCTCGCCGTATCGCTACAGGCGATTCTAAATGGCGAGACACAATCTTATTTTTTCAAATCATAGAACTTTCCGCTCAGATTTTTCACCTTTACATAAGAAACATGATCTATAAACATTCTCGAAGTAAATACCGTTTTCCCATGATCGCAGAAAATCTCGATACTGGAATGATCTACCATAACCCGGACAGTCTGTTTCTTCTCTAACTGTTTTGCATAACGGATCGTTCCAAACTTCTCCGCATACACTTCTGTCATACCACTTCTGTCCAGACAATATTCTTCCCCATCTGCGCTTAAAATCAAACAGTTACCATCTTTATTTCCTATCTCTATAGAAAACGCACCTTCTGTATTTCCTTCAAGCTCAAAAGAACATTCTTCAACCTTTATATGCTCTGCAATGCTTCTTTCATTTGCACGAAGCTGCTTTAGCTCTTCTACCGGCTGCTGGATCAACCTATCTTTCTCTATCCAAATTTCTCTTGGAAGTGTTAACATGTGAGCCCAATTATTCTTATCAGTTGGATATTCGCTCTTAGAATTTCCAAGCCATCCAAATAAAATTCTTCGATGTTTTTCATCCTCATACGATTGAGGCGCATAGAAATCAAATCCCTTATCAAGTTCATACATTTCTGAAAATTGAAATTCTTTTCGTTCTGTATCCAATGGTTTTCCTATCATGTAAACTACGGAGAACACATTTTTATAATCATATTTATTCTCACTTGAAATTCCCATTGGAGAACAGAACAGCACTCCTTTTTGATTCTCTTCATAATAATTTGGACATTCCAACATGTAACCTAACATTGCTTCCTGTCCATTCTGAAGTAATCTCACTCTTCCGGCATACTCATATGAATCTGCCTGCTTACCTCTATACAACATCAGAATTCCTTCATGTTCTTTACTTTCTGCTCCTGTCAGCATCCAGTATTCACTGTCCCTTTTCCAGACATATGGATCACGATAATTCATTGTTGTCTGATTCGGATCCATCTCTACAATCTTTTTCCGGTCTGTCAGTTTCTCACCATCAAATCTGGCATAACAGGTGCATGGGATCATCTCTTCATTTTCAATTCCTGTATAGAAAACATGTACTTTTTCTCCCTCTTTTAATGCCATTCCTGTATAACACCCGTAAGAGTCTGATTCTGTATCCGGGTACATTGCCACCCCATGATCTTCATAATGAATAAAATCTTTTGTTGTCAAATGATACCAGTGTTTCAACCCATGTACCGGTCCAGCCGGAAACCATTGGTAAAAAATATGGTGTATCCCATTAATCTCACACAGCCCATTCGGATCATTCATCAGACCGCATTTCGGTGCAATGTGCCATACCGGATAATACGGATCTTTCCTGGTTGTCTCCTGTATCCGTTGAAAATATTCAGCCGGCATATCCGTAATCCGAATATGCCGGTTCTGATGATTTGAAAAATCATACTGAAACATAAATTTACTCCTTTATACTGCTTCTGGATTCTTCTTCATAATCAGCCATGTGCCTGCAAATGCAACTCCAACAGAAAGAAGTAATACAATAATATACTCAATCATTCCTCCCTGGAGATAAAGCAGCATACCAGGAATCATAGACGCTCCGGTTCCCTTCGCACATAAGCCAACGATCGCTGCGAATCCACCACCTATAGCACCTCCAAGACATCCCATGAAGAATGGCTTAATTCTCGGGAATGTAAGACCATACATAACAGGTTCGGAAATTCCGAATAATGCCGGGATCAGAGCTGGAATCATGTTAGCTCTCTTCTGCTTATTCTTCTGCATCATGACGATTGCAAGTCCTGCTCCAAGCTGTCCTGCGATTGCTGCAGATCCCATCGGGTTAATGTAATCTACACCAGTCTCTGTAAAAATACTTACAATGATCGGTGTTACTGTATGATGCATACCTACAGAACAGAGAATCTGGATCAGTCCACCATAAGCGATTCCTCCAATTCCAAATGGAAGTTTCAGCATCATAAGGATCAGATCTGTCATTCCTTTTTCAACTCCTGAAAGAACCGGTCCTACAACAAAGAGTCCTGCCAAAAGTGAAACAAGTAAAGTAAGGAATGGTACAAGCAGCATGTCTAAGATATCCGGAATCACCTGATGTAACTTCTTCTCCAGTTTTGCTGCAAAGAATCCCATGAATAATGCAGGAATTACAGAACTCTGATAACCTGTAATATTTAAATGCAACGGTCCAAAGACAAAACTTAACGGATCAGCAACTCCGTTTACCACATCCCATTTATTCGGAAGAGTTGGTGATACAAGCATCAGTCCAAGTACAATACCAAGGATCGGTGAACCACCGAACTTCTTGCATGCAGACCATGCAACTAATACTGGGATAAATGTGTATGCTGTGTCTGTTAATACAGAAAATACTGTATCAAAAGATGGTGATAACTCAATTCCAAATCCATTTACAAGAAGACTTCTTACTCCCATCAGAATACCTGTTGCAAGAAGTACCGGAATGATAGGAATAAAAATATCAGAAATCATCTTTGTTGCACTCTGGAAAGATAATTTTTCCTTCTCCTCATTTTCTGTTACTTCAGCATCTCCAGCTGTCACTCCTGCCAGTTTCTGAAACTCAGCACAAACTTTATTCACAAATCCAGTTCCAAGAATCACCTGATGCTGGCCACTCTTTGAGAAATAACCTGCTACTCCCTGAATCTCTTTCATCCCCTCTTCATCAATAACAGATGCATCCTTTACTTCCACGCGAAGCCTAGTTGCACAATGTGTCGCACTGATTACATTTTCTTTTCCGCCAAATGCTTTCAGAATTTCCTGCGCTGTCTTTACAGGATCTTTTTTCATCTCTCATTACCTCCTATTTGTGCTATTATAACATATATCGTTTTTATCAAATCGATTCGATATGTTTGTTTTTTATAGTGGCCTTGGAATATTTCCTATCGGCCACTGTTATTTTTGTTTATCGAATCGTTTCGATATCTGTTGATTATAATAGATCATTACCATTTCGCTGTCAATGAATTTAATCAATTCTTTTTGTTTTCTGTATTTTTCAACAAATTAAAGTCGTGATATTTGGTAAAAAGTAACATGTAATTTAACATGTTTCACCACTTTGGACTGTCACGCCAAAAATAGATTCAACTTCTTCAATTTTTTTCCCTTCAATTTGCGAGATGATCATGGACACTAATTTTTGAGCCATTTCTTCAATTGGCTGAACAATCGCAGTCAGAATTTCCGGTCCGATTTTTGTAATATACGTTCCATCAATCGCAACTATGCTGAGATCCTCTGGAACTTTTCTTCCTCGTAACTGCGCTTCTCTCAGACAGGCAGCTGCAGCCATATCAACACCAAGAATTCCATCCATATCATTACATGTCTCAAATGCACGAGCTGCAGCATCCTGATACTTTTCAGTAGTAAATGTATTATATCCCACAGAAATATCTACAACTTCACAACCTTTCTTCTGAAGTATTTCGCGGAATACCTTCTCCTTTTCATCCTCATAGTTCTTAATCGTATGAGAACTTACAAGCTGTACGACTTTCTTTCTGTTCTTCTCCAGAAAAAGCGACGCTGCTTTCTCTGCAACCTGTCTCTTGTCTACATGAACAGTCGGAATATAATCTGCCAAATAGCAGTCAATTGTTACGATTGGCCTGTCAATCTTAAGATATCTCTCCTTCTTCAGTGAATGAGCTCCCATAATCACGCCATCCATAGTTCTACGATCCAGCATCTGAAGGTAAGCCTCTTCTACATCTTCACGCCCGGCTGTTCCACAAACCAATGCCTTATATCCTCTGGAATACAATTCCTTTTCAGCATATTTAATAAACGTACTGAAAAAGGGATGTGCAATATCTGGAACAATAATTCCTACAATTCCTGATTTTTGCATCTTCAGATTACGGCCAAGCTCGCTTGGAATATAATTTAATTCCTTCATTGCTTTTTCAATTTTTTTCCTGGTTTCGTCAGATACATATCCTTTATTATTACACACAAGTGAAACAGTGCTTCTTGATACTCCAGCTAATTTTGCTACATCTCCAATGCTTGCCAAATCAATCTCTCCCTATCATCAAATCATAAATCTACAGTTACTCTTATGCATTAGAGTTCTTTCTCTAATAATAAAATATAGAAAAAAGACTGCGGTATACGCAGTCTTTCCGTTTACATAAAATAAAAATGCCCAGAACCGGAATCGAACCAGTGACACGAGGATTTTCAGTCCTCTGCTCTACCAACTGAGCTATCTGGGCCCGCGACTTAATCCTACCTGCAATCCTGTTTCATGACTGCTCTGCGTCACAACAATCGTAGTCTACACAAATTTCGTCCAAATGTCAAGTACCTTATCAAAAAAATTTTAAATTTTTGCAATTATTCCTCTATCTCCTACAAATGATACGGTTAAAACTCCTCTTTTTCCCCGTACCATTGCAGTAAAAGCTCCACCACCCGGTTGTAGCTGATCATGCCATCCGAAACACCATTCAATTTCAGTGAAGCATTGGTCAGGGTATCTGAAACACTGTCCACCGTCTCCGTATTCACCACAGCTTTTCCGTTGATTCTCTCCCATTGCTCTTCTGTGACAAAGATATTGTCCTCCTGCACCTGCTGTAATACCTGTAACGGATGTACCGCCTCTCTGGCCGCCGCATAGCTGTCCGGATCCGCCAGTCTCGTCTTATACAGATCGTTTGCCACATAATTCAGCACACTTAAGTAACCCGCATATTGAAAAGTACTGTCATCCGACTCTACGCAGGCCAGAAATGCAATAAAATTCGCCTCATCCTCATAGATATACCCCCGGATGTGAGCCAGTTCATGGCTAATTAAAGGGAAGGTGAATTGGAAAATTAAATTCCAGTCCATTCACCCAAAAACTGGAACTTAGTATTGCAAAATATATCCTAGAAGTTAGTGTTGCAAACCTCTTGATATCTAGTTATAGTTGTGGCTCAGCAATAGAGTCCGGATGGCGTTATCCAAGGAGAATACCATGGCTAAGAATGCACATCTGGTTCTTGATGAAAGAGCCACAATAGAAGTTCGCATAAGAGAACGAGCTTCATTTACTGAGATAGGTAGGGAACTTGGCAAGGACCCTTCTACTATCTCAAAAGAAGTCAGACTCCATAGTCAGACTGTACGTAAAGATTCCTTCAATCCCTGCAGCAAGCGAAGTACCTGTGATGAATACGGAACAGCATGTTCAAAGTGCAAACTACAGTATTCAAAAAGCTGCAAGAGATGTCCTCGTGTAAAGTGCTACGAGCATTGCAAGCAGTTTGAGGTATTGGTTTGTAACAAACTGAAGAAACCACCATACGTTTGCAACGGCTGTATCCAACGGCAATCCTGTAAGCTGGAGAAGCATATTTATTCTGCCAAATCAGCTCAGAAGAATTATGAGACTACTCGCTCAGAAAGTCGTCAAGGAATAGCAATTACACCGGAAGAATTAAAGCGTGTAGATGCTATTGTTTCACCGCTTGTTAAGTTAGGCCAGTCTATTCACATGATATGTGTCAATAATGCAGATGATATCATGCTTGATGAAAAGACTATTTATAACTACATTGATGCAGGGCTTTTATCTGTAGATAACGTTGATCTTCCAAGAAAGGTCCGTTATCGTACCCGCTCACATAAGAAGCCTGTAAGAGTAGACAAGCAGTGTCATGTAGGACGCACTTACGAGGATTTTGAAGCTTATCTTGCTGCGAATCCTGATATTCCGGTAGTGGAAATGGATTCAGTAGAAGGTCGCAAAGGCGGTAAAGTCTTGTTGACCATATACTTTAGAAATAGTAGTTTAATGCTTGCTTTTATCCGTGATAACAATACCGCCAAGTCAGTTACAGAAATATTT
>ENA-OYYG01000142-OYYG01000142.1-human-gut-metagenome-genome-assembly--contig:-NODE-142-length-40464-cov-14.987775_pt1 | contig 40464 bp, 28 predicted proteins | sample MGYA00244061_ERZ653444 | MGnify/ENA primary metagenome ERZ653444 (study PRJEB26926, sample SAMN06165059) | human gut metagenome | biome: ENVO:00009003; feature: ENVO:2100002; material: ENVO:00002003... | reverse complement strand
CATTGTTTATTCCTTTCTGTTTTATCTCCATATTCTTTCTTTGTTCTATTCTATTCAAGAATCACCGCATTGTGGACGGCCTCCTTTGCATCCTTGCCCCATGAAAACAGTGTTCACCAAATATAATCTGTATTTAATTATTTAAACTGAGCCAGACGTTCCTCTACCTGAGCCATCATCTGCTCATACTTTGCAAGCTTGTCCTTTTCCTCCTGAACCTTTTCAGGCTTTGCATTGTTTAAGAATTTCTCATTTGAGAGCATGCCCCTTGAGCGCGCAAGCTCCTTTGTAAGCTTATCCTTTTCTTTATTGAGTCTTTCCTTTTCCTTCTCGAAATCAACAAGGTCCTCAAGCGGCAGGTATGCAACCGCATCAGGTATCACTACTGATACAGCGTCATCTCCAATACCGGCCTTGCCCTGCTGTACTGTAATCTCGCTGGTAAATGCAAGATTTACATATACCTCCTTGTTGTCCTCGAATATCTTTCTGACTGCCTCATCATCACTTGTGATGAAAAGCTTTGCCTTTCTTGAAGGTGGAACATCCATCTGTGTACGGACATTTCTGATACCCTTTACGAGATCCTTGCAGTGCTCGATTGCGGCTTCTTCTGCCGGGAAATTCCACTCTTCCTTGTACTCAGGCCATTTAGAGAGCATGATAGTCTCCTCGTCTGACTGAAGTGTGCAGAAGATTTCCTCTGTGATAAACGGCATATATGGATGAAGGAGCTTCAGTGCATTTACAAGTACTGTCTTAAGGGTCCAGAGTGCTGCATTTGCTGACTCTGGGTTTTCATCCTTCTTATAGGTACGAACCTTTGCAATCTCAATATACCAGTCACAGAACTCATCCCAGATGAAGTCGTATACCTTTTGTACTGCGATTCCAAGCTCGAACTTGTCCATGTTTTCTGTGGCATCCTTTGCGAGAGTATTTACCCTTGAAAGAATCCACTTGTCTGCTGCATGAAGCTCATCAAGCTTTGGCTCTCTAAGCTCTACACCTTCAAGGTTCATCATGATAAATCTTGATGCATTCCATACCTTGTTGGCGAAGTTTCTTGAAGCCTCAACTCTCTCCCAGTAGAAACGCATGTCATTTCCCGGTGCATTTCCTGTGATAAGTGTCAGACGAAGCGCATCTGCACCATACTTGTCGATAACCTCAAGCGGATCAATTCCGTTTCCGAGTGATTTACTCATCTTGCGGCCCTGAGAATCTCTTACTAGTCCATGGAAAAGCACTGTGTGGAATGGTGCCTTGCCCATCTGCTCATAGCCTGAGAAAATCATTCTGATTACCCAGAAGAAAATGATATCGTAGCCTGTTACGAGCACATCGTTTGGATAGAAATAGTCAAGATCCTCTGTCTTTTCAGGCCAGCCGAGTGTTGAGAATGGCCAGAGCGCTGATGAGAACCATGTATCAAGTGTATCAGGATCCTGTGTCCAGTGCTCCTTGCCACACTTAGGACATTTGCCCGGCTTTTCTATTGAAACTACCATCTCTCCACAGTCATCACAGTACCATGCAGGTATTCTGTGTCCCCACCAGAGCTGACGACTGATGCACCAGTCGCGGATATTGTCTGTCCAGTTGAAGTATGTCTTGTCCATTCTTGAAGGAAGAAGCTTGATTTCTCCGTTCTTTACTCCCTCAACTGCAGGCTTGATCATCTCGTCCATCTTGACGAACCACTGCTGCTTGATCATTGGCTCAACTGTTGTGTGACAGCGGTCATGCACACCTACATTGTGTGAGTGTGGTACAACTTTTACTAAAAGGCCCTGCTCTTTAAGATCCTCAACCAGTGCCTTTCTGCACTCGTATCTGTCCATTCCGGCATATTTTCCGGCCTTTTCATTCATTGTGGCATCATCATTGATTACAACGATTTCCTCTAAGCTGTGGCGTTTTCCTACCTCGAAATCGTTAGGGTCGTGTGCAGGTGTAATCTTTACACAGCCTGTTCCAAACTCTTTATCTACGTATGAATCTGCGATTACCGGAATCTCCCTGTCTGTGCATGGAAGCTTCAATGTCTTTCCGATGATATCCTGATAACGCTCATCATCAGGGTTTACAGCTACGGCTGTATCTCCGAAAAGTGTCTCAGGACGTGTTGTTGCTATCTCTACGAATCTGCCTTCCTCGCCAACTACAGGATAGTTAATGTGCCAGAAGAAGCCGTCCTGCTCCTCATGCTCTACCTCTGCATCTGAAATAGATGTCTTACATACCGGACACCAGTTTACGATTCTTGAGCCCTTATAAATCCAGCCCTTCTTATAAAGCTTTGTAAATACCTCCTGTACTGCATGTGAGCAGCCCTCATCCATTGTAAATCTCTCACGCTGCCAGTCTGCTGATGATCCGAGCTTACGAAGCTGCTTTACGATACGTCCGCCGTACTCTTTTCTCCAGTCCCAGCATTTCTCCAGGAACTCTTCTCTTGTAAGGTCTGCCTTGTTGATTCCCTGCTCTTTAAGTGCCTGGATGACCTTTACCTCTGTTGCGATGGATGCGTGGTCTGTTCCCGGCTGCCAGAGTGCATTGTAGCCCTGCATTCTCTTGTATCTGATAAGGATATCCTGCATGGTGTTGTCAAGGGCATGGCCCATATGCAGCTGTCCTGTGATGTTTGGTGGTGGCATCACGATTGTGAATGGTTTTTTGCTACGGTCTACCTCAGCATGGAAGTAGCCATTGTCTTCCCACTTTTTGTAAAGACGGTCCTCAATGTCCTTTGGATCGTAGGTTTTGTTTAGTTCTTTGCTCATGTTTTCCTCCTTTTATATAAATGACGCAAAAGCTTTGGGATGTTTTGCTGTTTTTCTTTTTATTTACTACGGGCGACCGATTGGATTGCATGCGCAATCTTCCGGTATGGGTACATAAAAACGCCCCTCCGGTCTACGACCGGAAGGGCGAATAAGCGCTGTACCACCTTCGTTTACATCGGAGCATATATATACATATAAAACTCGAATGCCTCTTGTCCTGTAACGTGGACTAATCGGAAGAACTTATGTCAAATCTTGTTATATATAGATTTAACTTTCTGGGTTCTTCAGCTCAAAAGCTACCTTCCATGATTTCTGTCTTAAGCACCTTTCAGCCTGCCCAAAATGTATCACCATCTTACGGACCGGATGCTCTCTCTGAAAGCTTTCGTCATGTACTCCTCTTTCTTATGCCTTTAAATATTTGCCTGTTTCTTTCTACAATATTAAAGTGCATTGGATGATTTGTCAATATGATTTTTGCACAACATTCTTCGTTGCAACTATATCCACACCGGTTGCTGCAGCATCGCTTAGCAGTACATCACCTATATGCACCGGTGCCTCTACCGTGATTTGGTTGATACAGTCCATCACATCCATTATCTTTTCCTTTGGAATATCCTGTGCCGTCTTTACGGATACCATAGGTATTGTGCCGTTTTTCACACAGACTGTACTTGTCATGATTCGCGTCGGATGTGTCACTTCCTTTGCTCCGTAGTCTGCTCCGCGCTTACAGGTATTTCCGGTTACTGTGACATTTTCTCCATCTATTGTCACCTTAAGGGCACAGCCCAGAGGGCAGCCTATACATGTCAAATTTCTTTCTTCCATGATACTATGCCTCCTCAATCTTTATCGTAATTGTGCGGGGATTTTCCGTTTCGATGAGCTGCTTCTTCTTAAGCACTACCTGCTCCATCTCACCCGGTGCCATTACAGGGTGCTTGCGGTGCTGTAATTGTTTATCATCCAGATATACTGCAATATAGCAATTCTTATACACAGCTCCAACTCGAAATCTCACCGTTACAGTATCATCCATCTGTGCAGTATTTATAGTGCTTGGGACAGTATATCTGACTCCGCCTGTAGCAGTTATCGATATTTCTTTGCCATCGCAACTCTTGTCACCGCCGTTTTTCACATACTCTGCGGCATGGCGGCCTGCTGCTGTTGCTTCCTCTGACACATAATCCACGAGGTCGTGCACATGAAGCACATTTCCACAGGCAAATACACCCGGCACATTGGTCTCAAGGCTTTCGTTTACGACTGGTCCGCTTGTTACCGGATTGAGCTCTACACCTGCTGTTTTTGAAATTTCATTTTCCGGAATAAGTCCGCATGAGAGTAAAAGCGTGTCGCACTCGTAAAACTCCTCCGTTCCCTCAATAGGCTTGTTGTGCTCGTCCACCTGTGCAAGAGTGATGCCCTCCACACGCTCCCTGCCCTTTATATCAACCACTGTGTGGCTGAGCTTAAGCGGAATTCCAAAATCATCAAGGCACTGCACGATATTACGCTTCAAGCCTCCCGAATACGGCATGAGCTCTGCAACCACCTGCACCTTGGCACCCTCCAAGGTCATTCTCCTAGCCATGATAAGACCGATGTCTCCTGAGCCGAGTATTACTACCTTTCGTCCCGGCATGTAGCCCTCTATATTCACCAGTCTCTGAGCTGTGCCCGCAGAGAAAATTCCTGCCGGTCTGTAGCCGGGTATGTTAAGAGCACCTCTTGCTCTCTCCCTGCAGCCCATCGCAAGTATTACGGTCTTTGCAGCGATATGAAAAAGTCCGTCTGTACGGTTCATAGCTGTAACTATTTTATCGTTTGCCTCATCTTTTATCTTTACATCATGCCTGTCATCTGCCCCGTTTTCGAACTCGTCACCTGTCGAGATATCCATGACCATCGTATTCAGTCTGTACTCTATGCCAAGCTCTTTGACCTCTTTGATAAATCTGCCGGCATATTCAGGGCCTGTGAGTTCCTCCTTAAAGGTGTGCAGGCCAAAGCCATTGTGTATACACTGGTTTAATATGCCGCCAAGCTCGCAGTCTCTTTCCAGTATAAGTATTTTATCTATTTTATTTTTCTTAGCGGAAGCTGCTGCCGCAAGACCTGCCGGGCCGCCTCCTACTATCACAATATCGTAAAATTCCATATTGTCCCCCTATGTTAATCTGATATTAACCCAATATCAATCTTTCGTTACCTGTCTCTTTGAAGTAAGACAGACTATCCGCGATTCTTGCTCATTCCAACAACTATCTTTGACTTTCCACCGCTTTTAGTGATGTCAAGCTGCGAAATGCCTCTCTCCCTGGCGATAATCTCCATAGTTCTCGGAGAACAGAAGCCTGCCTGGCACCTGCCCATTCCGGCTCTGGTGCGTCTCTTCACACCATCAAGCGACTTTGCGCCTAACAGTCTGTTTACCGCATCCATTATCTCGCCCTCCGTAATCATCTCACAGCGGCAGATTATGTTACCATACTCAGGCTTTTCTTTTATCAGCTCTTTATACTCATCCTCTGAAAGCTTCTTTGGATTTAAAATACCTTTTCTTGTCTCGATAAAGTCCGCATTTTTAGAAGGCTTAAAAAGCCTCTCAACTATTGCTGCCACTCTCTCACCGATAGCCGGCGCACTTGATAAGCCCGGTGACTCTATCCCTGCGCAGTCAATAAAATACGGTGCGTCAGAAAGCTCCTCGATGATAAACTCATGTCCGTCCTCATGTGCACGGTTTCCTGCAAACGATGTGATGACCTGACGCATAGGAAGTGACGGCACCGAACGTGTGCCGGATGTCACAACATGCTCTAAGCCTGCTCTCGTTGTATTTGTACCATCCTTGTCCTCATGGTCAACTGCTGTAGGTCCGATTAATATATTTCCGTGTACTGTCGGGGTTACAAGCACGCCCTTGCCGTATTTGCCCGGAAGCTGGAAAATAGTCTTGTCAACGATACCTCCCGCAGCCCTGTCTAAAAGCTCGTACTCTCCGCGCCTTGGTGTGATATGTATTTTGTTTTCACTTACCATATTGTGGAACACGTCAGCATATACACCGGCTGCATTTACAACGCAGCGTGCATGAATTTCGCCATTTTGAGTAACGAGAATATAGCCTGTCTGCTCCTTTTGTATCGCCTTCACCTCGGTGTTAAATAAAAACTCCACACCGTTTGCTGCTGCATTCTCAGCAAATGCGATATTCATGCCAAACGGACATACAATGCCTCCTGTCGGGCAGTAAATAGCTGCCACAACTTCATCAGACAGATTCGGCTCCATCTCATGCGCTTCGCCTGCATCAAGAATTTCAAGTCCCGGCACCCCGTTTGCAATACCCTGATTATAAAGCTCCTTAAGCCTTGGCATATCGTCATCGCTAAAGCACACTATCAGTGAGCCGTTTCTTCTAAACTCAAAATCAAGCTTCTTCGAAAGCTCATCCATCATCTCATTTCCACGAAGATTCATCTGTGCCATAAGTGTACCGGTCTTACAATCAATTCCGGAATGGACAATAGCACTGTTTGCCTTTGAGGTGCCACAGCACACGTCCTCCTCCTTTTCCACCACACAGATGGACAGGTTATATTTCGAAAGCTCTCTGGCACAGGCGCTTCCCGATACTCCCGCTCCTATAATTACTACATCATACATGTTATTTTCTCCTACCAATTTCCATATATATTTTTACTTTCAGTCATCCTTCGCCCAGTTAAATGCGCAAGCGACAGCCTTTTTCCACATTTTAAGCTTCTTTTCTCTCAAATCAGCCGCTATCTCCGGCTCAAACACACGGTCAATAGACCAGTTTCTCTTTATATCATCCATACTTTCCCAGTAGCCAACCGCAAGCCCTGCGAGGTACGCTGCGCCCATGGCTGTTGTCTCCACGCACACAGGCCTGTTGACCGGTGCATTGCTGATATCAGCCTGCATCTGCATGAGCAGATTATTGGCACTGGCGCCGCCGTCCACCTTAAGTGATGTGAGATTGATGCCCGAATCAGCCTTCATTGCCTCAAGCACATCATTTACCTGAAATGCCATTGATTCCAGAGTTGCCCTTATGACATGATACTTGTTTACACCTCTCGTAAGCCCCACAATGGTTCCTCTGGCATACTGGTCCCAGTACGGTGCCCCAAGCCCTGTAAATGCCGGCACCACGTAGCAGCCGTTTGTGTCTTTTACCTTTCTCGCCATGTATTCTGAATCTGTTGAGGAATCGATAAATTTCATCTCATCGCGTAGCCACTGGATAGAGGCTCCCGCTACAAATATTGAGCCCTCCAGCGCATATACCACCTTGCCGTCTATGCCCCAGGCTATAGTGGTAACAAGTCCGTTCTTTGAGGATACCGGCATCTCACCTGTGTTCATCAGCAGAAAACAGCCTGTACCGTATGTATTTTTGGCTTCTCCTGCCCTAAAGCAGGTCTGGCCAAAAAGCGCAGCCTGCTGGTCTCCTGCCGCTCCTGCGATAGGAATCGGACCGCCGAAAAACACAGGATTCACCTCACCATATACACAGCTTGACGGCATTGGCTTTGGAAGCATGCTCTTTGGTATGTCAAGCTCCTTAAGTATCTCATCATCCCACTTTAAGGTATTGATATTAAACATCATGGTTCTTGAAGCATTGGAATAATCCGTGACATGCACCTGTCCCTGAGTGAGCTTCCATATAAGCCATGTCTCGACTGTTCCAAACAAAAGCTCGCCTCTTTCGGCTCTCTCCCTCGCTCCCGGCACATTGTCAAGGAGCCACTTGAGCTTAGTTGCCGAAAAATAAGCATCTATCACAAGCCCTGTCTTTTTTCTGAAGGTCTCGGTAAGCCCCTTTTCCTTCAGTGAATCCGCATACTCTGCCGTGCGTCTGCACTGCCATACTATCGCGTGATAAACCGGCTCACCTGTATTTTTGTCCCATACAATTGTGGTCTCTCTCTGGTTAGTAATGCCTATCGCACATATGTCGGCTGCCGTAGCCTGGATATTGGCCATTGCCTCCTTTGCCACCTCAAGCTGTGTGGCCCAGATTTCCTCTGCATCATGCTCCACCCATCCCGGCTTTGGAAAAAACTGCGTAAATTCCTTCTGTGCCACACTGCACATCTCGCCATTCTCATTGAAAAGTATACATCTGTTGCTGGTAGTGCCCGCATCTAATGCCATAATATACTTTGCCATGTAAAAATCCTCCAACTCTCTATATTTCCAGCTTTTTTCCTTCTATCCTGCTACAGCTCTTCCTCTACCATGCTCTTCTCTCTGTTGAACGCATCATAGATACATGGAATTACTATAAGCGTAAGGATGGTTCCGTATACGAGACCTCCTATTATTGCGATTGCCATCGGCCTTATCATATCTGAGCCATCTCCGATACCTATCGCCGATGTAAACATTGCGAGTATGGTGGTCATCGCTGTCATCAGTATTGGACGAAGCCTTGTACGGCCTGCGTCTATGATTGCCTCATGCTTGCTCATGCCCTCTCTCCTGGCCTGATTGATGTAATCAATGAGCACGATTCCATTATTTACAATGAGGCCTGCCAGCATTATAAAACCAAGCATTGATATGATTCCAAGCTCATTTCCCGTGATGAAAAGAGCTATAAAGCCTCCTGTAAACGCAAGAGGTATACAGAACATGATAATAAACGGTGAAAGCAATGACTGGAACTGCGCCACCATGATAAGATAGATAAATATCACTGCAAGCACAAGCATAAGTACAAGCTGACTCATTGACTCATTTATTGTCTCATCCTCGCCCTCCATGTCTATTGAATAGCCATCAGGAATGCTAAGTTTATTAATTTTTGATTTAATTTTATTGCTTAGTAATGTTATATTATGGTTTTCATCAACCGCACCTGATACTGTAATATATCTTGTCTGAGCATCTCGGTGAATGGTACTTAATGTCTGTTCCTGTGAAATAGTGCAGATATCACTGAGCGGAATCTCCTTTTCACTGCCATCATTATCCTTATAGGTAAATGTAAGGTTTTTGATGTCGTCCACAGTCACATCAGACTGCTCTGCAGATTGTAAGTATACCTCATAGTCCTTTATGTCGGTCGTAATGGTTGTTGCGCTCTTTTGAGATGATATCTCACCGGATACGAGCTGGTATACCTGAGCCACCGTATAGCCATACTTTGCTGCTTTTTCCTTATCCACAGTTATCTTAAGCTCATTGATTGTATCTCCAAGACCGTCATCTATATCTGTCACTCCATTTGTGTCCTTAAGGATATCTGCCACATCACCTGCAAGCTTCTGCAGCTTGTCTATATCATTACCCTTAATCCTGACAGAGAGACCACTTCCGAAAAACTCTGATGAGTCCATAGCCTGTGAAGATGCTGTTACCTTGCAGTCCAGATTCTTTGTGCGTTTTTCAATTTCATCTATTACCTTATCCGATGAAACATCCGACTTCTCATCAAGCAATATATACATGCTCACGCTGTTGCTTCCTGAGCTCAGCAGGTTCATGGTCGAGCTGCCGCCTGCTGTAGCTCCTATTGTGTCTATGCCCTTTATATCAGATATTTTGTCCATGACCTTATCAGACAGCCCTGTAAGCTGCTTGAAGTCAAGCTTTTCGTCATCCTTTGCCTCTATGGTAAGTGAAATCTGATTTGACTCCATGTCCATATCCATAAATGTCATTCCCCTTGACATGCAAAGTGCGCCACTGCCGACTAAAAGCACTACTGCTACAATAAATACCACCGGCTTAAATCTAAGACATATACCGAGCACATTTCCATACCAGTCCTTAAAACGGTCAAACCATGGATGCTTTATATCCTTCGTTTTTTTGAGCATGCCTGAAGCAATTGCCGGTACAAATGTGAGTGCCACTACAAGAGATGCCATAAGAGTAAACGCTACCGTAAGTGCCAGGTCTACAAAGAGCTGTCTCGTGATTCCATCAGTAAAAATGATCGGCGCGTACACACTTACCGTGGTAAGTGTAGAGGCAAAAATGGCTCCTGCCACCTGATTTGCACCCTCAACAGCCGCCTTCTTTACCGAATATCCCTCTCCCCTTAATCTGTAGATATTCTCGATTACTACGATTGAATTATCCACCAGCATTCCTATTCCAAGCACAAGTCCCGACATTGAAATGATATTTAAGGTGATATCCGTAAAATACATAAGCACCACAGCCACAATAACCGATAGCGGTATAGATGCTGCGATAACAAGTGTTGGCTTTATATCCTTTAAGAACAAGAGCAATACGAAAATGGCAAGTATTGCTCCCACTATCATATTTTCCATAACACTCTTTACTACCATGTCGATGTATACGCCCTGGTTCATAAGCACTGTGGCGTGTAATCCGTCATTTTCCTTTTCCAGCGAATCAAGCTTGTCTAAAAGACGGTCCGTGACGTCTCCTGTAGAGTAGCCGGTCTGCTTCTCCATGGAGAGCATTATTCCGGGATTACCGTTGACTATCGCATATGTCTCATCCGAGTTGTCAGTCATCTCAACATCTGCCACATCACTGACATGAATAGGAGCTATTCCATCAAGCTTCATATCCATGAGCACAAGATTTGTTAAATCCTCAATTGATTTTACCTCATCTCCCACCTGTACTATGTACTGCGTGCCATTTGAATCATTTACATAGCCTGCAGGCATATCAAAATTCTGAGCGACAAGCAGCTGCGAGAGTGAGTCAATTGTTAAAACTGCATTTAAGTTTGACTTGTCAAGTGCATCATCCTTACTCTTTTCAAGCTCCTTCTTTGAGCTGTCAAGAGATGCCGCTGCTGTTGCAAGCTGTGCCGACTGCTGTCCTATGCTTATCGAGCTGATGGCTGCCTGACTGTTTAGATTATCATAGGCATCTAAAAGTGCTGTCTCTCCTTGTGCTATCTGGTCAAGCCCGCTTTGGCACTGCTCTATACCTGTATTCACCTGAATGAGAGTCTGTGCTATCGCTGACGCTGCCGCAGGCAGATCATCTGCTGTGTTTACGGTGATTCCAAGCGCCGAGAGACCTGAAAACTGTGTTGCAATCTGCTTATCAACCTGCTCAAGCTGCGCTTTGAGTGCTGTGCCCGCTTCACCCGGTGCATTTGCGCCCTCTTTGAGTGACGGAATTGTCTTTGTATATGTATCACTATTCATGAAGTCTGAAAGAGCTGACTGAATTGTTTCAAGCTGGCTCTTCTGCTCATTTAAGCTTGCAAGAGTACTCTCCAGCTGAGTCTTCTGCTCTGCAAGCTTTGCCTTTTGCTCCTTTAGCGTATCCACTCCCGCGCTCATCTGATCCGATGCAGATGTGATTGCGTTTTGTCCGCTCTCTATCTTTGCGCTTGCATCATCCATCTGACTTTTTGCATCGTCAAATTTCTTTGAAACGGCATTATTTATTTTCTCATTGAGCGCATCTATCTTGGCCTGATTCATCGTGACCTGTATCTGCTCGGTGAGCTCACCTGTCGCAGTCACTGATGCGACTCCCTCTGTACTCTCAATTGCAGGCTTAAGTGTGTTTTCCACAAAGTCGGTGATTTCCGACTTGCTTTTCCCATCCATATCCACAGCAGTCATCATGATTGGAAGCATGTCCGGATTTATCTTCATAATGGTCGGAGTACCCACTCCATCCTTCCAGCCAGCCTTAACCTGATCTATTTTCTGCTGCATCTCTATCACTACAGAATCCATGTTGGCATTCTGCTCATACTCGCATGTCACCAGAGAATAGCTGTTATATGACATTGAGCTTACGTTTTTGATATTGGACGTAGTTGCCATAGCTGCTTCAAGCGGCGCGGTGACATCGCTCTCCACCTCCTGTGGACTTGCTCCCATATCTGTTGTCACGATAAGTGCATACTGAAAGCTCATATCCGGCAGCAGATCTGTCGTCATCCTGCCAAGTGATACAACACCGAGTACTATTACCAGCAGTACTCCTACAAGTACAGTAAAAGGCTTTTTTACACTATATCTTGATATCATCTGACCCCTCCTTCTTCTTTTCCTTGATAATGTCCTGCCTTAGTTTGATAGACATTGTGATTACTACGATTTTCACAATAAATTTAATTCGCTGTTATACTTTTATTATACAATGTGGCGGATTGCAACTCAATTGGTTTATACTTTTTTAAGAGTTTTTAACAATAAAAAAGACACCCAATTATACGATTAATATAATTCGATGTCCTTAAATATCTTTTAATATCTTTTATTTATTTCAGCTTCAAATGCCCTCTTCCTCAATCTCATCCTCATCATCATTGATACCTGCAACAGCACTTGTAACGGCTCCGATTACAGCGACAAGCGCAAAGATGATAACTAAAAAAATAACTATAAAGAATGCTACTAAAAAACCTGTATCTGTCATATAATTTACCCCCATAGCTGTCTCACAGCTTCTTTAAAATATAGTTTTAGTTTAACACACTTGTCTGTAAATAACAATATCGTAAAGGGCTAAATTATTGACTAAATATTGACTAAAATATTGATTTATGAAATTGTTCAGTCCTTGATCTGCATACCGTTTGCATCCATATGATAGCCTTCTGTCATGATAAGCTTTGATACCGGAACTATCTCATAGCCCATGTCCTGCAGCTTTGTGAGCATCTCATCAAGTGCCTGCGAGGTGTATTTGGCGCCCAGATGGCAGAGTATTATCGAGCCACAATCCAGGCTTTTGTGATTGCACACTGTATCTATAATGTTTTGCATACCATAGTTTTTCCAGTCGAGTGAATCCACATCCCACTGGATTGGATAATAGTCACAGCCATACACTGTGTCAATCAGTTCATTGTTGTACGAGCCGTATGGCGGTCTGAATACCTTCATATCCTTTCCGGTCAGCTCCTTGACCTTTTTGTGCACATCCATTATCTCCGTCTTCATCTCGCCTGCCGTGATTGTTGCCATATCATAGTGGTGCTCACTGTGATTTCCGGGCTCATGCCCTTTTTCAACCAGCGTCTTTACACATTCAGGATTATCGCTCACAAACCCTCCTGTCATAAAAAATGTAGCCTTTACGTTGTGCTTGTCAAGTGTCTCCATCATACTGTCAAAATCCTCTGCTCCCCAGGCACAGTCAAATGAAAGGGCTATCTTTTTTTCTGTTGTCTGAACCGAATATACAGGCAGCTTTCTGTCCCCGAACTGACTCACAGCACTGCTAAGTGTCTCCATCACCTCTATATTTTTCAGCTGCGATATGTCATACTCTCTGCCATATAAAGCGCCTGTAATAAGAAGCGCCGACAGCAGCACTCCAAAAAGGAATCTGTGTCGGCGTTTCTTTCGTTTTGTCCCATTATGTAGTTTTGTATTTTGCATGTATGCTCTGTATTCACTCATGCTATATACTATTCTTTATTATCAAAAATTATGAATAATGAAATAACTCTATTTCAGTTCTTCTGCCCTTCCGATAAACTCAAGCACTACCTCAATCGACTGATGCGCAGCCTTCTCCGCAAATGTCTGGTAATCTGTCTCACCGCCATCGCCGTCTGATATTGAGCGAAGAATAGCAAATGGCACCTTGTTCACATAGCACACATGACCGATGCTGCCACCCTCCATCTCTGCTGCGATTGCATCAAAGGTATCCGAAATATAATCCTTCTGCTCCTTTGTGGCAATAAACTGATCTCCTGTTGCAATATTGCCCTTTTTGTAGTGGATATTCCTGTCAGCTAAGCATGAGCACATGAGCTCCACCATTTTTGTATCTGCCGGAAGCAGAATCATATTGATGCCTGAGAGAAGTCCCTTCGGATCTCCGATTGGCGATGTATCCATATCATGCTGCAGCACGTTTGTGGCTACTGCCACGTCAAGCACATTTAAGTCCTTTGTCAAAGTTCCTGCCACTCCGATATTGACAATCATATCTACATCATATTTCAAAATCATGGCCTCTGCACATATTGCCGCAAATACCTTTCCTATTCCGCATTTTGCCGCAACAACATACTGATCACCGATTTTACCCTCAACAAACTCCACTCCGCTGTAAACCTCTGTCTGTGTGTCTGTCATCTGAGCCTTTAAGTCATCGACCTCCATCTGCATTGCACCAATTACACCTATTGTCATTTTATTTCTCCATTCCTGCTATCTTGCTATTACATTATCTTTCTATATAACTATCCAGAACCACTGAGAACCCAAGACTGATGCGTCATACGCACATGTAAGCATCAGATTTTCCTGTACTCAATACAACTTCTGTCAAAGCTTAATACCTGTTTACTGTGGATAAGTAAACTCCATATTTGTCTGGCTCTCAAGCACCTTAAGATATGCACGGCACTCCTTCTTTGCCTCGTCAAGTGACAGATTCTCGTAATGTCCGCACTCTATGGCTGATGCACCAAATACCGGTCCATCATACTCAAGTATCTGCTTTAAGACCTTTTTGGTGATTTCAAAAACCTTCCCCGGCTCGACATCCCTCACAACGAGATAGAAGCCTGTCTGACAGCCCATCGGTCCAAAATATACCACATCATCTGCAATCTCAGAGTTTCTCACACATGTTGCAAACATATGCTCCACTGAGTGCATAGCTGAATTGGACATATAATCGCCTGCATTAGGTTTTCTTGTACGAAGGTCGTATGTAACGATTTCTCCGTCTTTTCTTGAAATATAAAATCCAGGTTTAAGAATATTATGATTGATTGTAAAGCTTTTAATTCTTTCCATAAAAATGTTTCTCCTTACTTAGTTGCTGTCTCAAACTGCTTCAGATAATCCTCAAATACATTGAGTGCATCATCCACAGGCTTTGGTGTGCTCATATCGACACCGGCACTCTTTAGCAGCTCGATTGGATTCTTTGAGCATCCACCGCACAGGAAATTTCCTATATACTTATCCACAGCAGGCTTTCCCTCCTCAAGTATCTTTTTTGAAAAAGCAACTGCTGCCGAATAGCCCGTCGAGTACTGATATACATAGTACGGTGTGTAAAAATGCGGTATGCGCATCCACTCATATGATATCTCATCATCCACGCGCATATCCGGTCCGTAGTACTGCACATTCAGCTCATGCCACAGCTCATTTAGCACATCCTTGGTAACCGGCTCGCCCTTTTGCATTTTCCGGTGAGCTATATGCTCAAACTCTGCAAACTGCGCCTGCCTGAAAAGTGTCGTCCTGAAGCCGTCCAGAAAATGTGTCATGAGATATTTTCTCTCATTCTCATCCTCACAATGCTCAAGCATATAGTGCATTAGAAGCGACTCATTGCAGGTGGATGCAACCTCTGCCACAAAAATCAGATATCCCGCGTAGGTGATGCTCTGATGCTCATTTGAATAGTATGTATGCATCGCATGTCCCATCTCATGAGCCAGCGTAAACACACTGTCCAGATTGTCGGCATAGTTCAAAAGCACATACGGATGAGTGCCGTAAGCGCCCCATGAATACGCACCGCTTCTCTTGTTCTCATTCTCATATACATCTATCCAGCCACTCTCCATGCCAGCCTTAAGTGTGCTGACATACTCATCGCCCATAGGCTCAAGCGCCTTTGCCACAAGCTTTTTCGCCTCATCATAGGTGTATGTGGTCTGTACATTGTCCACGATCGGTGCAAACAAATCATACATATGCAGATGCTCCACACCTAAAAGCTTCTTCCTAAGTGCCATGTACCTGTGCAGAGCCGGCAGATGTGCATGAACCGTCTCAATCAGATTGTCATAGACACTCTCAGGAATATCGCCACCGGATAAATACATGGCCCTTGCACTGTCATATTTTCTTACCCTTGCATAAAAAGTGTCATTTTTCAGCTTGCTGATGTACATCATGGAAACAGTATTGCTCCACTTCTTGTACGAATCATACACTCCGCGGAACACCTGCTTGCGCAGACTTCTGTCCTTGCTGCTTAAAAAGTCTATGAAATTGCCGTGCGTGATACGTATTTTATTTCCCTCGACATCAGTGATATACGGGAATTTGATATCCGCATTGTTGAACATGCTGAATATATTCTCCGGCGCTGCAGCCATCTCACCGCACTGCGCCAGGATATTCTCCTCTGCAGCCGATAAGGTATGCTCTTTCTGACGCATTATCTCATCAATCGCACGCTTATAGTGCATAAGCTCATTGCTCTCACTGTAAAAGCTCTCAAGCCTTTTATCATCTATCTGCAAAATCTCCGGACTCGCAAATGCCAGCGCACCTGATGCCTGAACAGTCAGTGTCTCTGCCTTTGACACATATGCCTGATATTTCGACACAGCAGTGTCCTGATGCGAGCGCTCATTCGCATAGACCACTATACGCTCTAAATAATAAGACAACTCATCCTGCTTCTTAAAAAAATCAAGCAGCGTTGCTGCACTGTCGGCCAGATGTCCCTTAAGTCCGGATAGATTTTCTGCAAGCTGTGACGCTTTTTCGCACTCAGCCTCCCACAGCTCATCTGTATCATACATATCCTCAAGCTTCCATTTGTACTCGTCTGAGATTTCATCTCTCTTTTGAAGCCTTTTCTCACTCATTTTGTGTTACCTTCTATCTTACTCTTTTTATTTAGAATCCCACACATCTGCTCTGCAAAATGCATATAGACGTGTGGGATATATGTGAATTATAACAATTAAGCTCTACTTTGTAATTAAAGTGCCCATACCACCTGAAACAGTCTTGCCCTCTTTATTGAGCTTTGTGATAAGCACCGAACGGATGGCAGAGTCACCGATAAAGTCGATAGCCGCCTCAATCTTTGGAGCCATGGTACCCTCATCAAACTCGCCTGCTGCAAGGTACTTCTTTGCCTCATCGACAGTCATGGTATCAAGCGGCTTCTCATCCTCCTTGCCATAGTTCAGGCAGACCTTGTCAACGCTTGTAAGTATAACAAGTCTGTCTGCATCAAGAGTATCTGCAAGCTTTCCTGCTGCAAGATCCTTCTCGATAACAGCACTGGCGCCCTGAAGCTTATTATCCTGTGCTAAAACAGGAATTCCGCCGCCACCGCATGCGATAACAACCTGATCCGCATCAACAAGAGCCTTAATAGCATCCTTTTCCACTATATCAACAGGCTTTGGAGCTGCCACAACTCTTCTGTAGCCTCCCTCAACCTGTGTCACATGGTTGCCCTTTTTCTCCTCTTCCTCAGCCTCAGCCTCTGTCATAACACGGCCGATGATCTTTGTCGGATGATAAAAAGCCTCATCATATGGGTCAACAACCACCTGTGTAAGTATTGTTGAAACGGTCTTGTAAATTCCTCTGCCAAGAAGCTCTGTACGGATAGCATTCTGTAAATCATATCCTATATAACCCTGGCTCATTGCAGAGCAGACAGCTGTAGGTGTAGCTGTATACTCAGGATAAATCCTGCAAAACTCAGACATAGCGGTGTGAATCATGCCCACCTGAGGTCCGTTGCTGTGTGTGATAACAACCTCATAATCGTCCCTGATAAAATCTGCAACTGCCTTTGCTGTATGCTTTGTAGCCTCGTGCTGCTCCGGAAGAGTTGTTCCAAGAGCATCATGTCCGAGTGCAATAACTATTTTTTTCTTCTTCATGCCGACCTCCTATGCTGCATCCGCTCAATGTGTATTATATCTCATAATCATAAACCGATGTGTATACTATTATAAATCTACATATAAACCATCAGTTTTAAAGAATTCCTATGCGGTGCAAAAAGTAAAATTATTTATATACATTATCTAATATTTTAGGGAATTTGTCTAGTACTTTGAACTGATTTGAACAACATTTCCGCCACAGCGTAAGCCCCGGGCACCTGTGACTCACACGTACTCTTGCAGGAGCGAATAGCGAAGTGGCTTAGATACTGTAGAAATTATGCCCATGAAACGCAGAAACACCCCTGCATGGACGCAGGGGTGAGGAGAAAACGCGCCGGAATTACTGCTGGATATCTTTTGCAGAGCTTAAGGTTACTTCAACCTTGCTCTCTTCGTACTGTCTGCCACTCTGACGGGCAACAGTAAGAGTAACCTTATCTCCGGCCTTGTAGCTCTTTAACGCTGACTGCAGCTCTGTCATAGAAGAAATCTTTGTGCTGTCAACAGCAGTGATGATATCTCCCTCCTGTAAGCCGGCATTTGCGGCACCTGAACCAGCTGAAACAGATGAAACATACACACCCTGTGGGAAGCCATAGGCTACCATCTCAGATGAAACATCACCACCCTTGATACCAAGGTATGCCTGATTCTCATTAGTATATTTTCCATCCTGGATAAGGCTCTCAATAATAGGCTTTGCAACCGACATAGGAATTGCATATCCGATACCCTCAACCTCAGTTGAAGAATATTTTACAGAGTTTATACCGATAACCTCGCCATTTTCATTTAAGAGTGCTCCACCACTGTTTCCAGGGTTTATTGCTGCATCTGTCTGGATAAGCTTGTTGTTGGTAACAGTCTCACCTGTCTGTGAATCCTGTGTAGTAACAGTTCTGTTAAGCGCACTTACTATACCTGTTGTGACAGACTGTCCGTATCCAAGTGCATTACCGATAGCAATCGCAGGACTTCCAACAGCTACACTATCAGAATCTCCGATTGTAGCAATCTTGATATTTGAGTAAGTGTCTTTTCCAAGGTCTGCTTTCTTTACACGTACAACTGCAAGATCGTCATCCGGATCTGTTCCTCTGATTTCTGCCTTTACCACAGAATCATCATCAAACTGTACTGTGAGCTCTTCTGAATCTGCCACAACATGATTATTTGTAGCAATATAAAGATAATCATCATCCTCACTCACAATAATTCCTGAGCCACAGCTCTGAGACTGCTGTGACTGCCTTCCGAAAAAGCTGTTGTAGGTGACTGTTCCTGTATTTGTGATAGCAACGATGCTAGGCATAACCTCATCAACAACAGATGATACATCTGTCAGATCCTTTGCATCCCCTGAGGATGTCTGCTTAGTCCCACCGGATGTTGTAGTGGTAAGCTTTGCACTTGCAGTAGAAGAATTTGAAATAGCTCTCGTGCCAATATAGCTTACTCCTGTGAAAACGCCGCCTCCGACGAGTCCGAAGATAAGAGCTGCAGCTACTGTCTTTGCTGCAAATGGTCCAAATGCACCAGGCTTTCTAGGTGCTCTCTGTTTCTTAGGCTTTACAGTCTGCTGGTATGCCTGACCATTCATATTCATCCGGCGGCTATATGAATTGTCTGTCGAACCTGCTGATGTGCCGCCATATGCATTATTATTTGTGCCTGAATTATACGACTGATTAGAATAAGGCTGGTTTGCATATGATTGATTTACATTTGGCTGTCCTGCTGCAGAAGCCTGCGAATATGGATTGTAGCTCTGTGAATAGCTTTCAGCTGATGTATTATTAGTCTGTGCAGCCTTCTGTGACTCATCCGGATTGTAAGGATTACCCGACATTGTGAAATTTACATTGTTTGTATTGTTATTTGTACTGTTAGTATTATTTGTATTATTTGTGTCATTCATATTTCCATAATTGTTATCCATAATAATTTCTCCTTTCGTTTACAATTAGAAGTATACTGTCAATCTGTGTTTAATTTGTGACGGGATTATTTATTTTTTCATAAATCAGTTAACTATTTATAGCCTATGTTCCCCATTGCAGGCCACTATGCGATTATAAAAATAAAAATAACTGCTCATCGGCAGATGCACCTCTAAGTCTGCGATAAATAGAAATTGCAGAATATCAATACATCCCTGCCAATGAACAGTTACCATAAATCATATATTAAATTTCAATTCCGTTCTTCTCAAGAAGAGCTCTCGCTGTTTCAACCGAATCTGTACCTGTCGCATTCTTTACAGGTGCAAACTCCTTCTCTCTGTCTACCTCAAATGGCAGGCTATTGTCCATCATGTATACCATATCGAGGATGAGTGTCTCGAACTTGTATGCATTCGGAGTCTCAGGCTTGTGCTCTGTACCATTCTCATCAATGTAAGGTACCTTCTTCTCTACCACATGAAGTGGAAGGCTCTTTTCTGCGATAGCCATGAGCTTGTCCACGCGGAATAAATAGTTTAAGATAACACCAAAACCATACTGCAATGAACCATTCTCGTTCTTTGCCTCTGCCATCTCAGGAGTAAGCTCGTAATACTCAACAATCGAAGGCTTGCCATTCTCAAGACACATAGCACCAACTCTCTCATATGGATCACATTTTCTGACCACCTTAGAGCCGCTGACACAGCCGGACTCGATTGTAGCACCTACAAATACAGGATCTGCAATCTGCTGAAGCACATTGTCCACAGCAAATACATTGAGCCACTCAACACCCTTGTACTTCAAATCCTTGTCAAGACCGGCATTGATGAGTGACTTGAACCATCCACCGTTTCCGTTTGGTGACATGGCAAGTGAATCCTCAGATTTCATGAGCAGATTTCCATCAAAATCAACTGCCGGAACCATCTCCTGCACGAAAAACTTCACATAATCCTTGTTGTATCCAAAATAGTCGTGCTCTTCAAAGAACTCTCTTGTCATGCTATCATTTATCTCGCTTGTCATAACATACAGAGGCACCCATGTACCGGTCTGATTTGTAACCTTCATGAGGTTTGCGACAAGCTGCTCAAAGATGTAGAGTTCCTTTGTCTTTCCGATATTGAACATGCCCTTAGCCTTGTCAAAGCCAAGACGTGTACCCTGTCCACCGGCAAGAAGAATTGCACCGACCTTGCCATTCTTGACAGCATCAAAACCTGTTGCAAGGTATTTGTCCTTATTTGCCTCTATCTCTGAAAGCTCCATAGCAGCAAGCGGTGAAAATGTGCCTCTCTGCTGCTCCTTGTTGTGAATCATATCAAGGTATGACCAGTCCATGTGCTCAAGCTGGCTCTCAAGCTTAGCCGGAGCTTCCTCTGTTAAGAATTTCTTTAAGTATTTCTGGTTTGTTGCCGTGATTTTTTCTTTGATTTCCGGTTTCATAATAAATAATCTCCCTAATAGCTAACTTTAATTATTTAATCATCCGAACCATCTGATGATGATTTTTCTTCTGAACCGTTTTCAGATTCTGACTGGCTCTTCTTCAGTGCATCCTGCTTCTCCTTGTTCTTTTTCTTTGCCCCTTCGGTTCCATCAGAACCAACAGTATCATTGTACTGCGTGAGGTCAAATGCTGAAGTCTTAGATGTAACACCTGTCTTTTTAGCAATCTTGTCACTTACAGTCTGAACTGTATCTGTTGGCTGATAATCAGTCTCATTAAACAGGAACTGATGAAGCTTAGAAACATTCTGTGCCAGGTCTATAGGAATTACGGTATCGCCAGTAGTTGACAGATTCATTGTAGTCAGCTCAAATGGGAAGCCTGTTGTCTCCTTCATCTGATATTTTGTAACAGCTGTTGCATACTGGATAATCTCTTTAGCTGTAAAATTAGTACTTATCTGACTCATAATATCCTTACACATCTCTGTTAGAGAGCCTAAATCTGACTGTTTAGCCTTGTCAAGCATAGCCTGAAGCACAATTCTCTGACGGGATGCCCTTAAGAAATCATCACCTGAGGTGCTTCTGATACGTGCATAGCATGTAGCCTGAGTTCCATCAAGATGCTGCATACCATCCCCCTCAAGATAAGGAGTATTATATCCTGTAGTATAATCAACCTCAGGAATCAGATAATTGATTTCCTTCATCTCCGCATTAGTAATCTCAAGATCAAGGCCACCGATATCATCTATAGCATCTACAAGAGCCTTCCAGTCAACACAGACATACTTGGTTATATTCAAATCCAAATTTGAATTAAGCATAGCTACTGCTCTCTTTGCCCCACCATTTGCATAAGCGGCATTTGCCTTTGCAAACTTTCCATTGCCTATAGGCAGATACGTATCTCTGTAGACAGAAACAAGCTGAACCTCCTTAGTATCATAATTCAGACTAGCAATCATGATACAATCGGAATGCCCCTCATCGTATGAACCATTACTTCTGTTGTCCAGACCAAACAACGCTACATTGAGATATCCATGCATATTGGCAAGAACATCCTCATCAATCTCCTCATTGATTCCGGCCTCACTATTTGTCAGCGCATCCTCATATTTAACCTGTCCGAGTGTCTTATTATAAGCCCAAACCACTAACAGAACAATTAACAGCAGCAGGATTTCAAATACAAAGAGTATAATCTTCTTACGTCCACTTCTTCTCTTTTTTCTTCTTCTCTTCTTTGCCATGTTATTTTTCCTTTTTCCTATGAATGTAAAGCCACGCGTCTGCGTAGTCCTGACGTTCCTTCTCTGACATATTGGTATACTTTCCAAACTCCAGATTCGTCAGACGCATCTGCGGCCTGCCACACTTGAAGCATTCAACCTCTTTCCTTCTTGAAACCATCCGTATCCAGCCACAATCCGGGCAAATGTATATTTTCATCATAGTCTTTATTCAAACTGTCCGAGAACCTCAGCTGACAAAGCATCAAGCTTAGCCTGTGAATCTTCAAGAGACACTCCTTTAACTCCGAAATAGAATTTAATCTTAGGCTCTGTACCAGAAGGGCGTACACAGCACCAAGCGTTATCGTTAAGTTCGTAGTAAAGTACATTGGAAGAAGGAAGACCTGTCGGCTCGACCTTTCCTGTTGTCATATCTTTTCTTGTGTCATTCTTGTAATCACGGATAGCAAGCACCTGATAATCACCAAATTTCTTTGGCTCAGCGGCACGTGCCTTTGTCATAATCTCATTTATCTGTGCAGCACCATCAATGCCCTTTAAGGTCATTGTGGAAATGCCCTCTCTGTAGTAGCCGTACTTCTCGTACATGTCAATCATGCCATCCCAGAGTGTCTTGCCCTGTGACTTGTAGAAGGCAGCCACCTCACACAGCATGCAAACTGCTGCAGGAGCATCCTTGTCCCTTGCATATGTGCCAGGCAGGCATCCGTAACTCTCCTCCATGCCGAATACATAGTTGTTGCAGCCGGTCTTTTCGAATTTGAGCATCTGCTCACCGATATACTTAAAGCCTGTGAGCACCTCGATATGCTTCACGCCATATGCTGCCGCAATTGCCTTACCCATATCAGTTGAAACAATTGACTCAACAAATGCAGGCTTCTCAGGCAAAGTACCATTGGCACTCTTCTGGCTTAAAATGTACTCACCGATAAGCATAGCTGACATATTTCCTGTAAATGTCACATACTCACCTGTCTTTGTATCCTTGCAGTATACACCGAGTCTGTCGGCATCAGGGTCAGTTGCTAAAACGATATCAGCATCCTTTTCCTTTGCCAGCTCAAGCGCGAGCTTCCATGCATCAGGATTCTCAGGATTTGGATAAGGACATGTAGGGAAATTGCCGTCAGGTACTGCCTGGCTTGGCTCAATGTATACATTCTCAAAGCCCATATCCTTAAGCACTCTCTGTACAGGGCGAAGTCCTGTGCCGTGGAGTGGTGTGTAAACAATCTTGATATCCTTTGCCATAGCCTTGATGATCTCAGGATGAATAGAAAGCTTACGAAGCTCTCCGAAATATCCTTCCTCAACCTCATCAGAGATGACATTGTAAAGGCCTGCCTCAATAGCAGCAGCCTTGTCCATAGTCTTAACCTGGTCAAACGATGTAACCTTTGCCACCTCAGCCATGATGCTTGTATCATGAGGTGGAGTAACCTGTGCGCCATCCTCCCAGTAAACCTTGTATCCATTGTACTCACGAGGATTGTGGCTTGCTGTGATAACAACACCGGCTATTGTGCCAAGTGTCCTTACTGCGTATGACAGCTCAGGAACAGGCGCAAGCTGTGGGAACACATATGTCTTGATTCCGTTTGCTGCAAGGCAGAGTGCTGTGGCATCTGTGAACTCATCATGCATATTACGTGAGTCATGCGCGATTGCAACGCCTCTCTTTACTGCGTCCTCTCCCTGTGAAAGTATGTAATTGGCCAGTCCCTGTGTAGCCTGACGGACTGTGTATATATTCATCCTGTTGGTGCCGGCTCCTATTACACCACGAAGACCTGCTGTACCAAACTCAAGTGTGCGATAGAATCTGTCCTCTATCTCCTTATCATCACCTGCGATAGCCTTAAGCTCAGCCTTTGTAGCCTCATCAAAATATGGGTCTGTGCACCATTTTTCGTACTCCGCTCTAAAATCCATTTATATTAACCTCCTGTATCAGCTAATAAATAAGCCTATTAATGTTAACCATACCGATTTTACCACATTAACGTGCATTTGAAAAGTTTTAGTTCCTTAATATTTTTTTAAACACAAGGCTCCTCATCCAAAGTGGCATCATACAGACAACAAGCTGTGCCGAAATCGTAACAAAATAATCGGCTGCGCTTATGGTCCCTGTCTTTAAAATACGTTTTCTTCCGGCTTTGTATTTAAGGAAATAATCAAAGCCGCCACGCCTCCTTAGCATATCATCACCGGTTCTGGCATACACAAGAGTCTCACCTATATTTGCCATACGGCAGTGATTTCTGATCATATTCGCCCAAAGAAGAGAATCCTCCATAAGCAGACAATCCTGATAATTGCCTGCAGCAAGCACTGCAGACCTTTTGTACATAACAGTCATGTGATTGAACGCATCGCGCTTTCTCTGATACTGCTTTATCACATAATTCCCAAGAGGCACTGTCCTCTCTGATAAAATATTATGCGTATCATCGGAAAACTCGCTGATGTAGCCACCTATGATATCAAGCTTTGGATTTTCCGAAAAAGCATTCAGCTGTCTTTCAAACCGGTCAGGCACACATATATCATCCGTGTCCATCCTGGCCACAAGCTCATTAGAGCAATGCTTTATGCCTTCAGCAAGGGCAAGACCGAGCCCGCTGTTTTTTTCAAGCTTTACCGTAACAAAATTTATCTCCGAAGGCCTGCATTCATACTCACTGATCGCCTCATAAAGCTCATCTGTCAGCCTGCCATCCTCCACCAGCACTATCTCGTCCGGTAAAACAGTCTGTGAATATACGCTTTCCATGCACTCCCTGAAATACTCAGGCTTTTCCTTGTAATAAATTGACAGTAATACTGAAAATTTAACTTTATTCATAAATATTATCCTCCCCGACAAGCAGCCTAATGTATCACCGCAAGCATAGTCTCTATGCACAGCCTGATGTCATTTGTCAGCGAAAACTTCTTTAAATACTTAAGATTGTACCTCATCTTGCCCGGCAGCACCTTGTGGATATATGTGTAATCCACATCATCAGAAGCCTCAAGAAGCCTGTCCTCATCCTTATACCTGATGCTTGCCTCACTTGTGATTCCGGCAGGCATCAGAAGTGTTGCCATCATCGCAGGTGTATATGCCATGACATACTTCTCCACCTCAGGTCTTGTGCCAACAAAGCTCATATCACCACATAGCACATTTATGAGCTGCGGAATCTCATCAAGCCTGTACTTTCTGATGACAGCGCCGACTCTTGTGATTCTTGAATCGCCACCAACAGTCACGAGTGAGCCCTTTTTGTCAGCGTCATTCACCATGGTTCTGAACTTGAATATGCGAAACTTCCTGCCATACTGTGTGATACGCTCCTGTCTGAAAAAAACAGGTCCTCTGCTATCCACCTTTATCCAGACAGCAAGGACCAGTATGACAGGCGAAAGCAGCACAAGAAGAACAGCGGACATAATCACATCAAAAATGCGTTTGAATACCATGCTTGTCCTCTTTCTGCTCAGATGCCTGTAATATTTAAGTGTAAAATCATTTTTCATGAATGTAGGAATCTCTCCCCATGTTCTCCATCTACTCATGTAAAATCTCCAATAAATTATTAATTATATACTCCACATCCTCATCGCTAAGCTTTGTGTTAAGAGGAAGTGTAATTTCATTCTCATACTGATGATAAGCGTTTGGAAAATCGGCTATATCAAAGCCCATATTCTTATATGCTGTCATCATCGGAAGTGGCTTGAAATGCACATTTGTGGCGATACCTCGCTCCGCCATCTGCACTATAAGCGCATTGCGCCTGTCCACGCCGATGCCCGGTATGCGAAGCAGATACAGATGTCCGCTCGATGTATGCCTGTCTGTAAAATGAGGCACAGTCAAGAGACCAAGCGGCTTAAATGCCGTATCATAGCGCTCTATAATATCACGGCGCCTCTTAAGAAGCCCATCATATCTGTCAAGCTGTACCAGACCAATGGCAGCCTGGATATCAGTCATATTGCACTTATACGAAGGAGCCACAATATCATACTCCCAGTTGCCCTGACCATTCTTGTGGAAAGCATCCTTCGTCTGTCCGTGGAGTGAAAGCAGCATAAACTGCTTGTAGATATACTCATCATCAAAGCCCTCTATAGGTCTCCAGGTGAGTGCTCCGCCCTCTGCAGTGGTCAGATTCTTGACCGCATGAAACGAAAAGCTTGTAAAATCAGCTACATTGCCACACATAATCCGCTCACCGTCTCTCATGTATGAGGCGCCAAAAGCATGAGCTGAGTCAGCCGCCACAATCACACGTCCGATTGCCCTCTGCACATCGTTTGACGGATGAAAAAGAGCCTTTTTTCTTTCCACAATATCCAAAATCCTGTCATAGTCGCAAGGCACGCCTGCAATATCAACCGGCACGATAACCTTTGTCTTTTCTGTAATAGCAGCCTCCAAAGCCTCGTAATCCATCTCAAAGGAATCAGGTGCTACGTCTATAAACTTAAGTGTCGCACCGACATGCACAGCAGGGCTTGCAGATGCAGTATAAGTGTATGCACTTGTGATGACCTCATCACCTGCACCTATTCCTAAGAATCTGAGTATCGACTCAAGACACGCAGTAGCAGAGCCCAGAGCCACAGCCTTATTCGTGCCGCATAGCTTAGCAATCCTCTTCTCAAATTCCTTAGTCCTTGGACCTGTTGTAATCCAGTCGCTTCGTAGCACATCAGCAACAGCTGACACCTCTGCTTCTGTTATATCAGGTGGTGAAAATGAAATCTGTCTTTTTTCCATAGTTATGTTCCTCGCTTCCGGCATAAAATATGCCAAACATCCGGCTTTTACAATCTATATTATGAGCTTCAAAAGATATTTAGTCCTCCAGGTCAGGATGATATGTCTTGACCACAGATGCAACTATCTGCTTGATATCCTTTGCTTCTGAGGTGCATGCCTTCTCGAGCATCTCAAGCTGCTTCTCAAAGAGCTCATCATCCATCTCAATAGGCTCACCCACATGAATCAGCTTGTTTGGAGTCTCCTTAAGACCCTCCTCACTCATCAGCATCTCCTCGTAGAGCTTCTCGCCCGGACGCAGTCCTGTGTATACAATCTGGATATCCACATCAGGCTCCAGTCCCGAAAGCCTGATAAGATTCCTTGCCATATCATCAATCTTGACAGGCTCGCCCATATCGAGTACGAAAATCTCTCCTCCATGAGCATAGAGCCCGGCCTGCAGTACAAGTGCCACCGCCTCCGGAATTGTCATAAAGTACCTAATAATACGCTTGTCCGTCACAGTAACCGGACCGCCATCCTCTATCTGCTTCTTAAATAGCGGGATAACACTTCCGTTACTTCCGAGCACATTTCCAAAACGTACCGCTACAAAATCAGTCCCAGTCTGCCTGTTCATCATCTGTATAACCATCTCGCACAGGCGCTTTGACGCGCCCATGATATTAGTCGGATTGACCGCCTTATCTGTAGAGATAAGTACAAACTTCTTCACATGGTACTCTGCTGCAAGCCTTGAGAGCTTTAATGTGCCAAGCACATTGTTTTTTATTGCCTCATTCGGGCTCTCCTCCATCAGCGGTACATGCTTATGTGCTGCCGCATGATAGATAATCTCAGGATGATATGTCTGAAATACATAGTGCAGCCTGTTGGTATTGCGCACAGAGCCAATCAGCGTCTCCACCCTTACATAAGGATACTTACGCTTCAGCTCCTGCTGTATATCGTATGCATTATTCTCGTAAATATCAAAAATGATAAGAAGCTTCGGGTCCTCTCTGGCTATCTGACGGCAAAGCTCACTACCTATGGAGCCACCGCCACCTGTAACCATAACCACCTTGCCCTGTAAAAATGAATGAATACCATCATTATCCACAACAACCGGATCCCTGCCAAGCAAATCCTCTATACTGACCGGACGCAGATTAGAAACCGAAACCCTGCCGTCCACCATCTGATATATTCCCGGAACCACAGACACATCACAGCCGGTATCCTTACAAATATTGAGTATATCCTTCCTGTCCTTACCCGATGTGGAAGGTACAGCATACACAATCTTTGTGATATCATACTTCTCAACCATCTCCGGAATGTCGTTTCGATTGCCGACAATAGGCACGCCGTCTATGAAGCGGCCGAGCTTCGCCGGATTGTCATCTATGATACAGCAGGCCTTTGTGTGCAGATGTGAGCTCATGATAAGCTCTCTGATAAGCATCCTGCCCGCATTTCCTGCTCCTATAATCATGACTCTCTCATCACCGTTTGCAAAGCCTCTCTGCTCAAGCATCTTCTGGCCTGTCCTGATAAATCTGTACGCAAACCGGCACGCTGTGCACAGTGCAAAGCTGAGCATCAGTCCGATAATCCAGAAGGCATACGGCATCTTAATCTCATACACCTCATGAATGATAACGCACAGAACCGTAAGCACCAGAAAGGCACCAATAATATGCATAAACTCATTGATGCTCGCAAAGCGCCATATACTGTGATACAGCCTGAAAATATAAAACACCACAAGTGAAATCACCATAAACAATGGCACAATGTGCAGATACCCCTCCAAAAATGAGAGCGGAATATGTGAATATGAAAACTCAAACCTGATCATCAAAGCGAAAAAGAATGAGATTGCAATAATACACATATCAACAAATGCAAGAACCAATGCCCTGAAAACCCATTGCTTGTCATTGCCCATGTATGAATCCGGCTTCTCCGGACCATCGCATTTTGTTTTGTCTTTTAGATTATTTGTATCTTTTTTCATGTCAAGTCTATTACTCATATAGAATTTTCTCCTTTTGTCCTACACTGCAAAAAGCAGCTTCTATATCCCTATGCAAATCAACTTCTCATAAACTGCATTTAAATTTACGCTTTATTATACCATACACACACTATTATAGTTCTTATTATTTTATTAAATATACCACATTTAGCGATTTTTGAAAACAAACAGCTTGCTTATGACATAGTTGAGCACAACCACAACCACCTGTGCTGCAAGCTTCACCCACATGCTTGGATAGTCCAAAAGCGTGATAAAAATAAAGATAATAGCCTCTTCAATAACCAGTGTGATAAATCTGCCACTGAAAAAAGCAAACATCTGTACTAAAAACGCCGTCTTTGTCGGCGTAGCAACCTTAAACACCCACTTCTTGTTGGTAACATATGAGAAAAGTACAGCAAACACCCATGCCAGCGCATTCGCAATCAGCTCATTGATTCCAAACAAAACATTAAAAATAGCATATGCGCCTATGCTGATCACAAAGGTCATATTGCCAAAAACCGCGTATAAAACAAGCTCCTTAAACTCCTCTTTCCTGTTTCGTATTATAATATTATCCATTTCTCCACCTATGTGACAGGCTATATAACTCTGTCGTAATTTATACGTGTAAGTTGATAGTAATGTTAATTTGCGATTTTTATATAATAACTGCATAGCCAAAATAAGTCAATATGTGATATGATATCTGCATGAAAAAGAAAACACAAAAAAACAAGAGTATAAAACTAAACTACATATATAATGTGAGCTACCAGATACTCACACTGATCACACCGCTTATCACAGCGCCGTACCTCTCGAGGGTGCTTAAGGCAGACGGAATAGGTGCATACAGCTATACCTACTCACTGGTATCATACTTTATCATGTTTGCCGCACTGGGCACTGTAAACTACGGAAACAGGGAAATATCATACCTGCAGGAGGACAGAGCAAAACGCACCAAAACCTTCTGGGAGATAGAGCTTCTATCCGTCATCAGCGTGATTGTGTGTCTGTGTGCATATATGGTATTCACACTTGCATTTGGGCACTCACCGCTCAAAAAGCACCTGCTATTGATTGAAGCCGTGTACCTGATATCAGTTGCTTCTGATATCTCCTGGCTGTTTCAGGGACTTGAGGAATTTGGCAAAATAGTCGGTCGAAACGTGATTTTTAAAATCATAAACATTACTTTTATCTTCATCGCCGTACGCTCAGAGAGTGATTTGCTCATATATGTGGCAGGAATATGTCTATTAGAGCTTTTTGCCAATATATCCATCTGGTTTTACCTGCCTCAATATGTTGACAGACCAAAGCTTAAGGAGCTTAAGCCATTCTCTCATCTAAGGGCTACACTCACACTCTTTGTACCTACAATAGCTACAACCATATACACAGCGCTTGACAAAACCATGCTCAACAACATAACAGGCAGCATGACAGAAAACGGCTACTATGAGCAGGCCAATAAGATATCCAAAATGGTTCTCATGCTCGTAACCTCACTCGGTACTGTGATGCTTCCAAGAATAGGAAGAGCCTTCAGTGAAAATAAACCAGACGAAGTAAAAGCCCTCCTTTATAAGAGCTTTCAATTCGTCTGGTTTATAGGTCTTGCCCTGTGCTTTGGCCTGATAGGCATCGCACGCAATTTCTCGCCATGGTTTTTTGGTCCGGGATATGAAAAGGTGCCATATCTCATCATGATAATGGCTACACTGTTGCCGATTATAGGCTTAAGCAATGTAATCGGTATACAGTATCTGGTAACAACCAAGCGTGAAAGCCTGCTGACACGCTCAGTATGTATCGGAGCCGCAGCCAATTTTGTCATGAATATGATTCTCATACATCAGCTCTATTCATACGGTGCAGCCATAGCCTCTGTCATCTCGGAGGTAATAATAACTGCCGTACAGCTTTACTTCATACGAAATGAGCTTAGCATCCCAAAAATATTTTCTCTATCGTGGAAATATCTCATATCAGCAGTCTGTATGCTTATAGTACTGCTGCTCATGGATGCAAGGCTGTCAGTCAGCTTCATGCACACAATGATTATGATTGTGACCGGATTTATAGTCTATATGGTGCTGCTTGTACTGATGCGTGACGAGATGGTATGGGAAGGCATCCGGCTCATTAAAATCCGCATCAAACGTCACTAACTAATTACCATTCTGCAACGCTTAATTCCCCGGCAGCTTCACTTATTTGGCTGCCTCATACTCTCCAACCACCTGTGCCTCTCCTCTGTCAGTATATTCTCTTGCCATTTTCAGAGCTTTTTTAGTCCTCTTCACAGACTTTTTCCATCTTGAAAGCTCTGATTTTGCCGTATCAGACTTTATACCATATTGATTCACAGCCATATCGCCAATATATGCCGTAAGCTTTTTGGCACCATAAGCATTCAAGTGCTCAAAATCAGCGAAGTCATGGGAATCATCTATCCCTGCAATGCTCTCATAATCAGTACTCAGGTCAAGAAAATCGTATCCATACTCCTTCGTTATACTTTCAATCTGCTCAAGACCCGACTTGTCAGCTGCCTGTGTCTCATGAGGTGGCTGCAGCAACAGCACATGCTCTATGCCAAGCTTATTGCAGTACGAAAGCAGCTCCTTAAGATATGCCCTGCACTCATCAGTCAGCATATAGGCTTCTTTAGTAGGCTGTCCGATATTTGCCAGATTGTCACGGCCTCCGGTGATGCCTGTTTTTGAATAAAAGCCTTTCAGATAGCCTCCACCACTGAGCCTCATATAGGCACGAGTGACAAATGAGGTATACACCGCCTCAGGGTCCTTCCAGTTGCCATGATACTTTTCCAATGGAAAATAAAGGGTATCCGATATGTTATCCTTCACCTTTTCATCATCCTTATTGATATTTTTGGGAATAGTCTTTACTGTGTCAAGCTTGTTCTGTGACATAGGCATATTGTCAATCCACTTTCTCAGATAAACCTCATCAGTCAGATTCCAATTGCCCTGACTAAATGCAGAAGCATTGATTACAAGAAGCTTCGGCTTCTGTCTCTTCACAATCTCCGTGACGATGGACTTGTACATATTGCATGGCACAGCTCCTATTGAAAGATTGCACGACTTAAGGCCATACTCCTCCCACGCCAGAGCCGGCGCATAGCCCGTGTATACCTCACTTGGTCCAATCATGACCATATCAAGGCTGTTCTTTGGCTCTGCGTAAAAGCCATATATATTTTCAATATCGCTGCTGTCAATGGCAATAAATGCCTTTGATACTATTTGCATGAGCAATAGGAGGACTATTGCAAATGCAGGGATTTTAATAAATTTCATGGTGTTTCCTTTTCTATTAAAACGCTTTATTTTGATATTTTTTCAGTAAACACTATATAGTATAGCGGATTAGTATTAAAAAACAACACCCTGATTCATATTTATCATTTTCTGATATGAAGCTGTTTACCCGGGTAGAATATAAAATCGATAAGCCTGATTTTCTTTATGATACACTCATACAATATCCAGCATATAGCAGTGCTTCCTGCAAATCCACATATACACTGCAGCGCCATATTGGTTATACCGGCCCTGTTCAATATAATCCTGATTCCACCTACAAATATCACATTCATCGCATAAAACGGCATGCTGTCACGGCCGATAGTCTGTAACCATTTAGGGAAATCACAATACCCTGATAAAAAATAGTTTACTGCAAATATAAATACTGTTACTATACAGGCGGTAAGCCGCTCAAACAGACTGCTACACAGGGGATTGCTGCTCATGTCATCCTGTAATACTATGCCGGACGCCTCTACAAGCACACTCATAACGGTAAGGCTCAGCACAGCATATCTATTATCCAGTTTATCAAGCCACTTCTTAATCAGGCATCCCAGATAAAAGTACATCTGAAAGCCGGCTATGTAGTTAAAGCCCACATAGTGAAAGCTGCCATAGCATGTGAAAGCAATTATTAAAAACAGCACAAATAAAAGCTCCATTTTATAATTAAAATGTGGCAGAAGCCTCGCAAACACATAATCAACCATATACGCAACACAATATAAGAGAAACAGTGCGTATAAATACCATAAAAACTCTATCGGCTTCCACGGTATGCTTATCAGGCTGCTAACGGCAACCGGCTCCCTTATCAAATTTGAAAGGGCAAATTTAATAATCCAGTAAATAACTGAAATCATCACGTAAGGCAGCAGGATATTAAATGCTTTATGACCTATCCGGCTAAAAATGCCTTGTGAAGCATTCCCTACATATTCACTGTATAAGAAGCCTGAAACTGCGATAAAGCAAGGCATGTGAAAGCTGTATATTACATTTGCAATACCATTCATTGTATCATCAAATGAATACATGTCTGTCAGGCCCAATGTAGTGTGACCTAAAATCACAAATAAAATAAGGATGCCCTTTATGAAATCAATTGTTTTATCTCGTGTGGTGTTGGTTTGCATGTTATGACCTTTCCTTAAACACAACCAGCTTACTAATCACATAATTCAGCACAATAACAATAACCTGCGCAATCACCTTAATCAGCATACTATTAAACCCAAGCCATGTGATAAACACAAGCAATATAGCTTCCTCAACAACCAGTGTAATCACTCGCCCTGAATAAAACACAAACATCTGCTTTATAAATGCCTGCTCACTATCAGTCGGTGACTGAAATACCCAGACACGATTCGTCAGAAATGCAAACATAACAGTTATAATCCATGAAAGAATATTGGCAATGAGCTCATTTATTCCCATACCAACATTAAAACATGCATATGTAGCTATGCTCACAATAAAGCTCAATCCACCAAAAAATAAATACAATAGCATCTCTTTGTACTTCTTGTAGAATGGATTAAAAATCCTAAGTATAGGTAATTCCATTAATTTATCAAATACTTTCATTCCACATAAAACCTAATAAATCACAACCTTTGTTCCATTTGGAATATTATCATACAGCCACTTTGCATTATTAATGTCCAATCTTACACAGCCATGAGAAACTTGTTTGCCAAGCGTTCCATCTTGTATCTGTGTCATACTACCACGATTATAAAGCACTGAATGGAACAAATAGTTTCCATAAAACTGCGTATAATACCAACATGTATAAGACCTGCTACCAAAAGATTTACCTCTTCCATAGATTGTAAACTCCCCTTTTACTGTAGGCGTAGAAGGCTTTCCCGGCCCACATGACCACAATGCAACTCGACTCCAATTACCATAGCTTCCACTATAAACGCCTACCTGACATGCAGATGTGTCTGTCATAATAAGCCATCTTGTAGAACTGGCTCTTACCTGTGCGTTCTTAGACATTACATCTAATGCTGCCGGTTTTGGTGTATACACGGGCTTATTTTTATAATAATTTGCAACACTTCCAGGTGCAGGTGCCCCCTTTCTTACCAAATTAATCCTTAGAGCCTCTACTCTATAACTAATACCAGTTGAGCCTGATGTCTGCCCATTTGAAGCCCAACCTAACCATCCATAATTCTCTATATGTGAACTGTAGTATATATTATAAAATGTTGCTAACTGACCTGTAAGCTTTATCTCAATGGCTTCTACCTGCTTAGCCCTACCTGAGGTTCCAGAATATTGCCCCAAAGTTTTCCATCCAGTCCATCCTATATCCTGCACATGCGTTCTATACATGATAGTACCGGTTAATGAATGTACAGTATCCTGAGATAAATTGATATTAATTCCTTCAATTCTCAGTTTTCGTCCTGTCGTACCTGTAATGTTTCCCCCTGAAACCCACGGCATATTACCTATATCCTGTTTATAGTTCTATTTTATCACATATGCATTTTATTTAAAACAAAAAAAGAAACTAATACAAATTATCTGTATCAGTTTCTTTTTTATTAATTTATCTGGCAATATATGCCATTGTATTTTTAGAAATTATTCCACCATAATTGTTGCCAGGTGCTGACTGTCCTTTCTTCACTAATACTATCTGCAATGCCTCTAAATGAAGGTTTTGTCCGGATGTTCCTGCATTCTGTCCATTCTTTGCCCATCCAAGCCATCCGTAATTTTGTGCATGTACTCTGTAATAGATATCGTATTGATTTGCCATTTCTCCCGTCAGAGACATATTTATTGCCTCTACATTCAGAGCTCTGCCTGTCGTTCCTGCAAGTGCACCATCCATCACCGTATTCTGCCAGCCGATATTCTGTACATGTGTCTGGTATTTTATTCCTCCTGAACACGGCTGCCCGTCAAGATCTATCTTTATTGCTTCAAGTCCAAGATTTCTGCCTGTTGTTCCACTGAGACTTCCGTTTTCCACTGCACTCTGCCATCCGATATTACTTACGTGGCTCTGATATCTTACCGATGCATTTGTGTTGATTATCGGAACAGCACTGGTTTTTGATATATACGCTTTTGCGTTATTAGATGTGTATCCTCCATAAAATACTGTAGGAGCCATATCTCCCTTTGCCGTTACAACTATCTGGATTGCTTCAAGTCTATATGCATATCCTGAGGTTCCTGCTGCCTCTCCGTTTTTTGCCCAGGCTAACCAGCCATAGTTCTGTGCATGTACTCTGTAGTATATATCATACTTATCAGCATCTTTACCGGTAAGTTTTAGCATCAACGCTTCCACATGCTTATTCTGGCCGGTTGTTCCACTCTGTTCTCCATTGAACGAGTTTCCATGCCATCCGTCATTTTTCACATGTGTTGTATAGATCACACCAATGTCTGCATCTGATTTTACATTTATTTTTATTGCCTCAAGCTGCAGTCCTCTGCCTACGGTTCCCGCCATAGCTCCGTTTGACACACCATTCTGCCATCCGATATTTGCTACATGTGTCTGGTATGATACTGATACACTGTTTAATACCCAATGTGCATACAGAACATGATCAGAAGCTGTTTTTACTGCACTGTTAAAACTTATCTGTTCTCCACTGTCTACAGCCGTCCACCAGCCTGCAAATGTATATCCGCTTCTTGTCGGTGTAGGTAATTCACCATATGCATTTCCAAAAGTAACAGTTTTTGTATTAGCAGTAACTGTTCCACCATCAGCATTAAATGTAACTGCGTAGCTGTTTGCTGTCCAGTGTGCATAGATAGTCTGATCAGATGTAACCTCTACTTTTGTATCTTTAGTAATCTGTGTTCCACCGTTAGCTGCTGTATACCAGCCGGTAAATGTATAACCATCTCTTTCAGGAGATTCCAATTCGCCATATGTGCCGCCATATGTAATATTCTTGCTTGTATTTGTAAGATTACCTCCTGCTGCATCATAATTTAATTTTACTGTAACCGGAGTCCATACCGCATTAACTGTAGTATCTGAAGCAATCTTATTATATGCCTTATCCCACGATAATACATACCCGGTCTTTGTTATTTCCGGAGCTTTCGCCCCTCTCATACACAAAACATTCTGTGACTCAACAATCTGACCATTATCAACAAAATCCACTTTATATCTAAGTGGTGACGCATCACGTTCTTCATTTATACCATATGATATGTAATGGTCTACATAACCCTCATAATCATCACCAAACGCACTTTGTAAGTCCCTATATCTTGTTTTGTAACTTATAACATCAAAATTCTCACTTGCCTGACGTCCCTCTCGTATTCCATTTTCTAGATAATGCTGATAATATAAATACCAATTATCTCCAAAAGCATTTTGCAAATCTATATTATTATCCTTATAAAAATGCACATCAAAAATTTCATTACCACGACGACCTTCAGCCATGCCATATTTAATAAAATGTTGCAGTGCAGCTTCTGCAGTATTTCCCCAATTATTCTTCACATCAGGATTATTATTCAAATAATATGATGCGTCAAATATAAGGTGATAGTCTTCTTGTTTTAATCCAAAATAATTAACAATTCCCTGTGCATCTGCGATGCCAAGTTTTTTTAAAGCTGTCTCCGATCCAAGGTAATTAGTCGCGTCACTTTGATTACTTATATACGCATGTTCAATAATAATTCCCGGGAAACCGGCCTTTTTACTATTTCTTATTACACTATAGTAATCACAAATAGATCCATCTGTATAGGTATCTCCACTCTCAGAATTTCTGATACGCGTTCCATCATTTGCCAGTCCTAATGCGACTAACTGTTTAAGAACCTCGTTTGCTAATGCTCCCCCCTGTGCACCAATATTTGCATTTAAGCTGGAATTAGGATAATAAACTGTTGCGCCATGAACACTCGAGCTGGTTGTCGAATTATTATGAATTGAAACAAATACACTTGCTCCTACTGACTTAGCATAGTTTACTCTATCTTCAAGAGCTACATAATGATCATCATTTCTTGTCATATATACGTTTACACGTTTGTATTTACTAAGTTCTTCCTTGCAATACTGTGCAATCTTCAAATTAAGTGTTTTTTCTAAATAGGTCTTTCCACCATAACTTGCCTGTGCTCCACCATCGTTGCCGCCATGCCCCGGATCAAGAACAACATTCACTGCCGAACTAGCTCTAAAGAGATTATTCTGCTGTACATCAGCCGCTGCTGCAATAGCCTCGCTAATTGTATTCCCCGCAGCTTGTGTTGATGTTTCATCCGGATTTATTACTACTGCATCATACACTTCACTGCCCGTATTTTCATTATCTGAATTGCTATTATCTGAATCCTCCGCATATGCATCAGCATTCAAATCCATTACAACAGTATCAATTCCAAACTGTGAATTAATTCCAATAGCTTCAAAGTCTACTGAATACCCGTCAGTTTCGAGAGACTTAACTGTATAACAGCCTGAAACCAGATCACTTGATTCAAATATCAGGTTTCCATCCTCCGTCATCTCTCCACTTATTTCAAATGACTGATTTAAATCGGTATTTTCAACTGTTAATCTAGCATTTGATTGATCAATGCCATCCGCTAATCCAACAATTATCCTTACAGCATCTCCCTTTTTAACAGATGGATCTGCAACAGATAAATATGTAACTATCTGATTTTCACTATTATCTTGTTGTTGATAGCTCTCCGTACTATTACCTGTCTCTGCAGAATCAGCAAAAACAAAAGTGTTTGCCGAAATCAGCATAGAAAGCGTCAACAACAGTGCTACTACTTTTTTCATCTTAAAACGCCTTTCCTTTTGTAATAAATCTAAAATATAGTTTATCACATAAGAAAAGACGTTTAAAGAGTTACCTTTTTATATTTTCTTAAGATTTTTTATAATTCGACGGATTGCAACAAGTTAATTATCAACTCATAATATGTATCAGGAAATGCTAGTATTTCATATTTTATCACAACAAGAAAGACAACGTTTAAAGACTTTTTACCTATTTTATTTAGTTTTTACCATAAAGCAATTTCTTCCTATATAATTGAGAATCTTTCAATAATTCAACATTTATATAGTCCAGACCATATTTTTCAATCAAAGTATCCTCTCCAGAATAAAGGTTAGTTCCTAATCCAAGTCTATTTCCCTCTATTTGAACCCCTAAAGCTGCCAATGTTGTTGGATACAAGTCCAAAGTTGTATATTCTCTTTCAACACATGGTTTTTCATTAACCGCTGCGCCATTAACAATTGTAAAATATGTTCTTCTATTAAAATCTGTTGCATTTTGTCTTTCTATATAATCAGAATCCATTGTAAGATGATCTCCGGAAATAACAACTGTTGTATTATCATAAAAATCCTGTTGTTTAATCCAATCCAGGAATTCGGAAACTTGCCTGCTTGAACATGCAATAACATTACTATATTGTTCATCATATTGATTCTGACATAATTCACATACATAGCCATCTGTAAAATGCGTATCTACTGTTAACATTGTAAGATTAAACGGTTCATCTTTAGAAGCTAAATTATTTAATTCATTTTTTGCATATTCAAATAATTTTTCATCTTCATATCCCCACCAAACCATATAATCATCATCTATGTAGCCTCTATCAATTGCAGTATAATAATCAAAAATATCATAGTTTCCGTGTCCGTGAAAATACGATGAACGTCCAGCAAATTTCTTATCTGAACCAATCAAAAATTCCTGATTGTATCCTTCTCCTTTCAGGACATCTCCTATAGCCCAAACACCTGGAACATAATTATTATCTGATTCCCACTTTGAATTTAAGGTATCATTACTTATTAAGTTCTCATTAATTGGTACACCGGATGTCTGTGCAACCAATCCACCCATTGTAAAAGTCGCGCCCGAAGTCGTATACGCACCATTCAATTTTCCATATATTCCAAAATTTTCATTCTCCAATGAAATTTGTGTAAGCTCCGGAATATAATTTTCACTCATAGCACCACCAACGCTCTGATCTGAATATGTCATTTCCATAGATTCTAAAAAAATATATATCAGATTTCTTTTTTCCTTTGGGAATGTAATTGCTACATCTCTTCCATCAACATAATTATCTTCATATATCGTTGAATCCTGCTTTGTATATTTTAAATACGATATGATATCAAAATGGAAACAACACAATATAATTGAATATCCAATTGCTATACACCCTAAAAGCGACATCCAAAATTTATATATCCACTTATTTTTCTTTTTTCTGAATATCAATAATCCAAATGTAACCATTAAAACGCATATTATAATAATCAAAATAATGGAAATAAATATCACACTGAATGATGAAGTATTTGTTCCTTCCAAAGGTGTATTTAAATGATATATTATCTGTCCTATTGGCACATCTTTAAAATTTTTCTGCATATACCAAAAACCATATAGCAATGCTCCACCTAATGCAGTTAATATATATGTTATGAAAGCAGACAGGAAATTAAAAATCCTACTATGTTTCTTATCATCATTATTCTGACACAATAATACAAATTGCAAAATACCAAATAGCAAATAACAAAACGTGCCTATATAAAACAATACTAATTGTCTATTCAAAAACAGTTTAACTACCTTATAATTTAGTTTTTGTGACAAAATAAACATATTATCCTGAGTAAGTGCAGTAATATACAAGCCATCATCATGTACCTCATACTCAACATCCTTACGAGATGATATGTATTTTTCTAGTTTCGAACCAGATACTTCTATGGAATTTCCCCAAAAATCAGAAAATGTAATACTCTTAATCGAATATACCTCTAATGTATTTATAGGATCAACTCTAAATAAATTATTGTTGATTTCTGCCAGACTCATTTTTATTTTGAAATTCGCTTTTTTATTTTCAAAATATGCATTAATACTATCCTCTTCTGTCATTTTCTTAACACTGGGCGCATAATACATTTGGGCATAGTTTTTATTTGAATGCTCTTCTCCATATTCAATTGAAAAATTATATGTATGTTTTCCGAATATTCCCATACATAAGCCAATTAATAATAACGCAATAAAAGCCACGTCTATTATAGCTAAAACTACACTTAACAAACGTCTATTATTACATAATTCGTTTTTTATCTTTCGCATAATAAAATACCCCTTATTTATATATAAAGAAACAAGGCTGTCTCTTATACACATCTGACGCT
>ENA-OYYG01000092-OYYG01000092.1-human-gut-metagenome-genome-assembly--contig:-NODE-92-length-50829-cov-11.629042_pt1 | contig 50829 bp, 78 predicted proteins | sample MGYA00244061_ERZ653444 | MGnify/ENA primary metagenome ERZ653444 (study PRJEB26926, sample SAMN06165059) | human gut metagenome | biome: ENVO:00009003; feature: ENVO:2100002; material: ENVO:00002003... | reverse complement strand
ACGAGATGACGTCGAGTCTCGTGGGCTCGGAGATGTGTATAAGAGACAGTTGTACGGCTGACCCACACGTCCCAGACGCTGATTGTCAGGGGTATCAGCATAAACACCTGTTCCCAACGACTTCATGATGTCGCCCTCTGTTTCACCGTTCAACGATTTCAGGAACTCCAATGTAGGAGAATAAGCCTGTCCAACACGGTTCAGGCGACGATTTTCAGGGGTGTCACGATATACACCTTCCAAACCTTTCATGACAGTTCCGTCAGCAGCCGTTTCCCACTCAACCTGTTTAGGACGATAGAAGCGAATGACGTCTTTACCCTCTTCGTCAGCGCATACGGCTTTCTGAAGATACATTACGTCAGCCACGAAAGCCTCTTTCTCCTCGGCTGTAAGTTCGTTGGCACGACTCTTCATGATTCCTTCCTTGTAATAGGAAGCCACCTCATCGGGTGTGAATACCTCGTATCCATTGTTACGAGCAGTTTCCTCAAACAACTGGAGGGAAACTTTCTTTCCTTTATTTTCCATACGATTTGTAAATTAAAATTCTTTGTGAGCAAAGTTATTCATAAAATTTTAATATGGTAGGAGTGAGTTCAGCGGTATGGCTCTAAAATAAAAACGGGCAGTGAGAAGATTCACATCCTCTCATGCCCCAGATTTCTGTCAAATACTTAAAACCTAAACTTTCTTCAATGAACAAAAAGAATCTTCTTCAAAACTTCTTAGATGTCAATCAAACAATGTAAATCAAATCAAACTTTAGATGATGTTCGATTAGGCGAACCAGACCGAACACAAATATAACGCTATCAATGCACAAAAGTTTTTCTCATTTCCATATCTCCTAACAATATCGGCTGCGACAGCAGCCTCTCAGGGCGAAGTCCATCGGAGATGGCGAAGCCTGTAAACTCCGAACGCAGTGAGGTGTGTTTTCGACGTGAAAAATGACTTCTTAAAATTTCCGTTCGGGACTCTAACTTGTATTCTATTGAAACTTCTATTGTACTCATATATTGATACACAAATTTTCGAGTCCGTGAGTCTTCCATATTTTATGGGGAGTCTTCCCCCACAAATTTTGTTTTATAAAAAGGGGTTTGAGCGCAATAAAAACAGGGGTCTAAGGGGTTATAAAAAGGGGTTTGAGCGCAATAAAAAGGGGTTTGAGCGCGTCGACAAATTTATAAACAGGCTTTTAAGCGCAGTTAATTTACAGTCTTAATTCGAAGCCAAGCCTGTTTTAAAGGGGTTGATATGACTTTACCCTGTTTATAAATTTTCCCGTTATATTTGTGTGGAATTAAACATTATATGATATGAAAAGAAATAAAGGAATCATTCAATCGAACTTGGCGACCTTTGGCGTCTATAAGTTCACATCGTGGCAAATGAACTGTTTGGTTCATCTTGTCGAACAGTTGCAACCTGCTATGTCCCGTGATGTTGACTGGCTGAACGCTGACTTGAAAGTTTTCCAGGAAACTCTCCCCCTTGATAAGAACGGTAATCTTCTCATCCCTATACAAATGAATGAGATTGATAAACACCATCACGGCTCTATCGTTCTCAACGAAATAAAGAAGATGTTCAAACAGACGATTAAATACAACTTTACCAACGAACAGGGTAAATTGGTTCGTAGGGAATGCTATCTTATCTCTACGATGGATATTGACGAGGATGACAACATCGTACTGGGAATGCCTGTTACAAGTTTGCGCTGGCTCTTATATTATGGTAAGGGAATAGGAGGAACAATCTACGACAAGAAGTCTGTCGTGTCAATGAATGGAGTCTATGCCAAGCGTATTTTTATGATGTTAAGCCGTTGGAAGGATAAACGTGTCTTCTCAATGAAGATATCCGAACTTATGGATGAACTTCAGACTCCTCAGTATAGCGTTCAGGATTTTGAGCGGTTCGTTCTTAAGACCGCTTTCCGGGAAATGATTAACAACCTCAACTCGGTTCTCCAGTTCAAATACTCCCTTTCCTATACAGGCACAAAGGTCGGGAAAGGAAAACGAGGATTCGATACTGTCACGTTTAAAGTGTATGATAAACTTTCTGAGGCTCAAATGGAAGAGTTCCTAACAGACTCATGGAGCAACAGAATAAATGCTATCTAATATGGGCAAAGAAGAAACTTTAACAGTGCTGAATCTGCAGGCGGAATGCGACCGTCTGAATAAAAAGATTCTCTTTCTTGAGAAGGAGAACCGTGAACAGCGCAAAGAGTTGTCCGACTATGCCAAGCGAGAAGAACAACTGTTAGGAGAGATTGAAACGCTCGAATCGGAACTTCGTGAGATTACCCGTGAACAGCGTCCTAAATATACACCCACGCAACCTGTGGAATCTGTAGAGGATTTTCTTCATCCCAAAGTAGATACTGGAACTGGGCTGAACCGAGTGGGCAAGAAAGGCTTCGAAGAAAAGTGGGAAGACTTCATGTATGCTTATACAGATGAAATCTTCATTGAGGCTGACCAGCCTGATGTACTTTTTTATCGTGACAGTGCCGATAATTGCTTTGTCACCCCAACGGGGAACACTCGGTTGCCTTTCCCTATTCTACAAGAAGACCTCGACCGCTATAATATCCTGAAAGTTCGACCATTGACTTGCGAGGAAATGGAGGAAGTGTGCAAAGAGTTCGATTTAACTTAAATTTCAATTACAATGGTACAAATGAAGCCTTTTCATTACCTGTACGTCATCATCGGTATGTTGGTGGCTGCGTTCTTTGGAATCTCACTTGGTATGGGTATCACGTGTATGATTCCGGTCTCATTCGTTGTCATTGGGTTGTTCGCTTACCAGAACATGAAGAAAAATCTTCCTGTCGGACAGGCTATCCTCAACGGAGGTCTTCCACCACTGGTAGGCGGTCTTCTCATTTGGCTATGCTTTCTACTTGGTAACTGGTTCAATGTAGGTGGCTGATGAAGAAACTGATATTCCTTTTCTTGACATTGCTGATTGTAGGCTGTGCGACAACTCGGAAGACTGTGTTCTTCGAAAGAGTGACTCCACAGCCTCTTTCAGTAATTGACAGCCTGAACACCGTTCACGGCTTGAGCGTCCCTACGAATTTAGACTCGTGGGGAAAGACGTACTTCATCGGGAGCGACTCCGTGATGACCACTGTGTATGTCCTTACTGAAAAGAAGGATAAAGTTCTGTATATCTTTTCAGTCACACAAACGGCTGGAAAGGATGATGTTCTATTCAAATTTAGGCAAGAATGATAACGAAAGGACTTGGATTTATTGAGAGTGGCGTCAATCCGAATGATACCACTTATGCTGCTCCGAAGATTGAACTCCCGAAGCGGTATGAACTGAGGGAACAACTTCGTGTCTATGACCAAGGAAGCAAGGGGAGTTGTGTGTCCTGTACAGTTGCAGAAATGTACAATTTCTATTGCAAATCGAAAGGTCAGGAATCGTCTATCGACTTCGAATACCTGTACGACCAGCGTTCTGACAAGACTATTGACGGAATGATGCCTCGTGAGGCTTTCGAAATTTTGAAAGGTGAACACCGTGTCGAAGTATTCGCTCGTATTGGCTCTCTGGACGCTCTCAAAAAGAGTGTTCTTACCAATGGGGCAGCACTTATAGCGATGAATGTATTTTCGTATAATGACGACTTTTGGAACGGTGATGAGTTCATGGGTGGTCACGCAGTAGCGGTTGTTGGCTATGACGAAACAGGTCTCATCATCAAAAACTCCTGGGGAACATCGTTTGGTCGGGGTGGTTACACTACTCTTCCATACAGTCAGTTCAACAAAGTTCGTGAGGCTTGGACACTTCTGTCTTAAACCTGTTTCCTCCCTAATCATTGAGCACTTCCTCTGGGAGTGCTCTTTGTTTTTCTTCGAAAATCAAGAAGCAGTCTCCCTGTCGCAAGCAGCCGCAGAGCCTTCTGCTTGGACTTACCCTTGGTACTTAAACAACAAAGGTGGACTCTCTATGCAATCTTTCTATATTTATCTTGATTTATACAATGGTTCAGGTATTATTGATTCAATTGTGATAAATGGAGGTGGAATGGGTTTAGGGGGTGGAACACGAAAAGGAACTTATACAACGAAAGTTCAATCAAATGGAACTTGGAAAATTCGTTCAGTTGTTGTTGAAAGTACAACGTACACTGCTGACCAATTCTTCAATACTCTTGGAGGAAGATTCGCCTATGGCGAAACAGAACCAACAGGTACAGCCGGAAAGAATAATGGTGTGGGAAACTATTATCATTCTCTTGGATTTTGGTTCAAAACAACTTGATAAGGAAGGGAGTCCGGAATCCGGACTCCCCAATTCATTATATCGTTGAAACAATACCACTGATTTGAACTGTTGCAGTGTTACCACTGTTTAAGCGTACAGTTGCAGTTCCTTGACAGTAATATCCCGGAACCAAAACGGGACGACCGCCTCCGTCACCACCTGTTGCTTGATACCAATTGGCTGGCCATACCTTAAAAGTCCATGTATTATTTCCAGCCGATACAGGTTCAGACTTGCCGACGTCGCCCATCTGATATTTTATAGTCCCACCGTCAGATTTCATAGTCATGGAGACTGAAACGGTTGGTTTGGTAGGAGCGTTCGAAACGGTAATCGTAGTGGCATACGACTGACCAGTGTTCGGGCTTGACATGCTTGAGAATACGGTCGTGGGTGATACGGAGATTTTCTCGACGGCTGCTTGCGACAGGGAGACTGCTCGGGTCATCCCACCACCAGCAACTGAAAGGCTCGTACTGCGTGCCGATTCAGTCTGATTAGCAGGAGCCGTGGCAGTCACAGTTGTGCTACCACTTCCTCCGGAGTCCGGAGTTGCTGTAATAAAATCTTTCTGCATAATTCTTAAAATTAGTTATAACTAAATGAAATTCACCGCAAATTTAGCGGTTTATATCTCGAAATCAAAATCCTTTGTCGTTATCCTACAAAACGAGCCTTCCGGAGATAGGCAAATCACCTCTGTTTGGTCGTCTAAATACGATACAGATAGGACGGGGAGATAAGTGTATCCATCAATATAGAAAATGCCTGCAGGCTCCCCGTTAAGACCGTCAAACGTGGGAACGGGTATCTTGTTGGTAACAACCTGCCGTCCTGCGAATGGTCCGAAGTCCTTAACAGTCATTTTCGGACAGACCAAAACCTGTTCAAGTTCGGTGATGAACTTTCGTTTCATATTCAGGTAGGAGTTCAGGATTATGCCTGTTCCTATCTTCCCCTCGATACCGTATATCTTCCGAGTTTCGTTACGAACGACTTGGAGTTCTCCTGGGGAGAGTTCCTCGAAGTCCTTCTCGAGGATATCGAGAAGTTGCTTGTTTCTTTTCTCTTCTTTGTTCATGACTTCTCAATTTATATATGTATAACGTGGATAAAGTGGCTTTGCGATTGATTTTCGCCAGAAAATTCCTTTAACCATTCTTTCCACGAATAAACGGAGTCGAAACATCAACCCAGGAAAATGTATCGTGGAGCGCAACAATTAGTGGAACAGGGTTCAGCAAGAACACAGATGGTTCTTCAATTACTGCTGCGGCAAATCAAAGTAATAGACGGTCGGGAACTGTTTCCTATACTCAAACGACTTCCGGAAAAACCGCTTCGGTATCGTTAAGTCAGGCTGGTGTTCGATATACTATCACGTATAAGAGTAGTGGTTCGTTTGAGAATACTTATTTCGCATTCAACTCAAGTTCTACACCAACCGGAACCCCTATGCAGTATCGTGCTATGTTAGGCGGTGGAGATGAATTTCAAGAAACTTGGAGTCCTGACCCAGGATATAGCGTGAACGATGTTTCCAAGGGTGGCGCAACTACCAACTTAAAGGTTGGCGACAGGGTATGGATTCGAAAGATGACTGGTATTGGTACAAGTTGGAGCGGTTCAACGACACAGTCGTTTGTGCTCGAAGCAAATAATCAGACAGTCAATTTGAACTAAAAATTAGGGACTGGCGGGAATTATCGGGTTATTCACGGACTCCCGCCAGAATCCCTCCTTATTCATTAAAATAATAGACCCAAGCAGTCTCCCTGTCGCAAGCAGCTGAGGCATGGTCAATCAGTTCAACAAATATCAATATTTCTGGATACGGTTCAGGCTCGGGAACTGTTACGGTTACTGCACCAGCAAGCGGTTCATGGTCAATCGACTTCGCTTCTAATGCGTTCAGTCTAAATGCTTCCCCAGCATCAGGTACAGGCTCAAAGACTGTTACTATCAATGCTATCAATGATAGTGGTCAAACAGGTATTCACAATATAGATATTTATCTTAAATCAGGTGGGTCAACAAAAGATACTGGAAATATTCGTGTCCGTATAACTTCGGGAAGTTGATTATTTGGAAAGGAGGTCTGATATCAGACCTCCCCATCCTTCTTCATCAATACCTTTATGGCGTGATAGTTTGATTTTCCGCTTTAAGTGTAAAGGTTGAGAAATGAATAGGGTCGAAAGAACTTGACCCTGATTGTTGAATTCTTACTGTAATCGAATCCCCAGCCTTTGCTTGAACTGTTTCAGTTTTGCTGGCTGTTTTACAAACAGTTAATCCCTTTGTTTCGCCCCATGTGATAGAAGCATTATCATATCCTGAACCCATAGAATAATAGTCAATAGGTTTATACAAAGGAGTCCCCGAAGAATTAAATAGATAAGCGGTTGCTCCTTGATAATCTCTAAATTGAATTGTTAGGGTAAATCTGGGAACGGCTGCTTGCGACAGGGAGACTGCTCACAGGTTTCAACAAGAAGAGCGGAGTTTTCGGCTCCGCTCTTCCCTGTCGTCAAACAATAAATCAAAATATGAAAACACAACAAAGAGAATTCATTTTCCTCTGATGATAGTAGTATAGTTGTGATTTGATTCGAAGATTATAGTTGTCCCATATCCATTGAGCGTGTTCTTTGACCCAGTTTACTGCATACCTGTGGTCTTGGGGTTCTTTTAGTCTCAAATAAACAGGTTTGGGGTCGCATATCAGTATTATACGAGTATTCCCCTCGACCGAGCCTATACGCTCGCCCTGATAGTAAATTGATGATGTCTGGACATCGCCACCCGCACGTGCTAACTTTGACGGCTTTAGGTTCTTCTTTGATGTGAATGTTAAGTACGAACTGGCGTTCCCACCTGTTTTTGAAAAAGACCAGCCAATCTTAGTTCTTTCGGTGACTGTTCCATTTACCAATGTTTGTTTTTCGCAGGTTACATAAAAGAAATTACTTCGTATTGCACCCTTTTCAAAGGTCAAAGTTTGAGGAACAACTGTCATGACATATTGAGTTGTAATGACTCCTGCTGCTTGACTAACTTCAATGGTTCGTGTCATACCCCCCCCCCGAAATGGTGATGGTAGAGGTTCTTGAACTTCCTTGATTTTGAGAGGCTTGAACTGTTACATCAGCCGTACCCCCCCCCCGAATCGGGAGTGATTGTTAAGAAATCTTTATTCATGATTACTCATTTAAAATTAAAACGAAATTATTTATGCTATTGACGTCAATTATAGCCGATTTAGGAAGTTATAAGTATGCCCCGAACAAATTGTCCGGAGCACACCTTTGATTGCCGTGTAGAGCCTTATAAGATGACCGCAAGGCTTGATACCACGTCATCGAAGTAATCCATTTGTGTGATGCTTACTTTATCACCGAAATACTTCCTGAGTTTCTGAGCCACATACGCACCAGCCGGAATCATCATGATGGGTGAAGTAATGCGTACAGGGTAACGAACGACACACGTATATTCACGACCCTCTTCTTCATTGACCGTATAGGAAACAAGGAAGTGAGGAGTGGCGAGGTCGGCTGGCTTCATACTCTGGTCAAGAATGTGAGCCGTCGCTAATTTCTCACCGTTCAGGAAAGACAGGTACTCCCAATAGAGAGGCTCAATCTCACAATTCCCTTTGATGAACTTCTGAGTCAATGCCATCAGATATTTCACGGCTTCTTTGTTGCTCAATCCTACCGGAATGATGAATTCGTTGATGTACAGGAACGGTTCTTCACGCTTGTCATTTCTGTCGAGCGGATATACTGTACAGGCTATTCGAGCCAGACCGAGTTCCTTCTGGTCGGTATCATCTTTCACAACACGATATCCAGGAATAGGACAGTCGGTGAATTCACGGGTATCCTCAGGATTGTCAGGGTTGTCAAGTTCACCGATTGCGCTCAATACCTGTTCACCACGAACCAGAGCCGGAATCCAGGCGGTATGGTCTTCGTTCTCATCACTGGTACGAGCCCAAATCATTTTCTCTTCAGGAAGTTTTTCCTCAGAATCAGGCTGGAACAGGTTTCCTTCTGGAGTCTTGACATACTGTTCAATCTCTTTGTCGGTCATACCCTGTGGGTCAAGTTCATGAACCAGAGTGATTCCTAACAGTTCCCAGCCCATACCGTCCTTTTCCTTATTCATGGCTGCTTTGAAGTCGCCAATCAGATTGTCGGTGAGGAGTGCTGGTGCGGGCAAAAGGTAGGATTTTTGAATGATGCGTCGACCGAATTGTCCAACCTTTCCGAACTTGCCTTCGTAGATGTAAATCTTCTTCCCGTCAAGCGACTGAGGCTCATAAGGCTTCGCAGCCGTCATACGGTTGTTCTTGAGTTTCTTCGAACGGCAAGCCTCGCATTCAGCATCACAAGCGGTTGAGGTGAAGCAATAGTTTGGATACTTGCCGGAGGTTGATACTGCGTGAAGCGGTGTGCCTCCTATGTGACCAATTTTAAGATACGATAGGCAAAGGTCATACATCGTGTCAGCATCGATGTCTTCTGTCATGCTAACAGGCATTTTGAATTCTTGAATCTTTCCGTCTGGGTCGGAATAGATGAAATTATAAACTACTTTCATAAGTCTAAAATATTAGGTGATTAAATTTGAATTGTGTAAACGGGTGTATCGAACATCGATATCTTTCCAGCAACCAACTTCTTCTGTTTTGCGTCGGGAGCCTGAAACATTACAGGGGTTGCGTGGTGTTCCGGCACATGCTTGAAACGTTCGAAGTACAGTTCAATCGCATTTAGAACGGTGATGGCAGATACCTGTGCCATCTCGGCTTCTTCTTTTGTTCCGTATAAGGAGGAGTAAAGCCTTTCGCCTGTAACTAATAGAATGGAGAAGCGAAACTTCCCCTTGGGGTTCGTAAGAGCGTTCACTTCGCTCACCTCTTTAATGTTCTCAACTCGGTAGGCTTTCTGAACCTCTACGAGTGATTCCTTTGAAGGACTGTCCTGTGGGGGAGTAATCCATGATTTGATAAATATCAACATATCTTTCGATTTAAAATGAATGTACTGAATAAACGCTATTCGACTGGACTTCCATTGGAAATCTCATAAATCGCTCCGTCCACCTGTTTGTAACAGTCAAGATTCTCAGTTACCTGTACCAACGGACACGGCTTATCATTGAAACAAATGGATTTTGTTGACCAATCCGCAAGGTTTCGAATGAAAATGTAGGCGACCATATCCTTTGAAACATACCACTGAATCTTACAGGTAAACTCTTCAAAGTGACGGAAGAAGTGATACCACGTAACGATGTTCCAGAACAGTTCCTCAAGCCCAGCATCTTTGAAAGATACGTATTGAGCAGCAAAGAGGAGGTGGCTGTAATACCACCTCAGGAACCACCCCAATTTATTCCTCTTCTTTATCATGTTTCAATGCCTCCTTTAAGTTAGGTTTCAGCGTCGCACGGATATTCTCGATAGTGTCACACAGGTTCGAAGCAGGTTTCTTTGCGTCATCACGCTTTTCGTTCCAGTCGGCTGTTATAACATCCATATAGATGAGATATGCCTCAGGGAATTCGTTCTTCAGACGCTCCGGAGTGAAACGGGTTGTTTCCATCATACACTTTAGACGCTTCTCCATGAAGTAACGGTCTCTTTCAAGAATGAGGTGCTCCTTGATTTGTTTAACAATAGGGTTATCCTCAGGAAGTTTCTTGACGATGTCTTCAACCTTTTCATCAGCGATAGGAAGTTCCTGGGTGAACTTGAGGTGAATGTAAAAAACCTCTACTTCCCCAATCTTCAGGGAAGAACGACTTCGGGAGGTTGTAAGATGACAGCGATGGTTCATTACAACGGATGAAGAACTTCTTATGTGTCTTGAAACACTTCAATACATCGTCCGGAGTTTTTCCGATAATGTACTTTTCGAACAGTTCATTCAACTTCGCCAGTGACGAGTCCATCTGTTCTTTGTAATTGAGGTTTGCCAGCCGTGTGGCAACCGTCATACGGGTGTCTTTATCAATAATTGCCATGTCTATTGCTTTTTAGGATTCATGTGAATAATCTTTTCTTTCGGTTGAGGAGCCTGTTCTGGCTCGTGAGGGACTTCCCACAGCATAGGCACGTATGTGAACTGCTCCTGTGGTTTGGGGTTCGCTTCCATAAGGAATACCACTTTGTCGGTTGCTTCGCTCTCTGTAAGGTTCTGTAAGGGATTATCGTCCTTATCCTTTACAACTTCGCCATCCGACAGGCGAATGACCTTAAATAGAGGCTCAGGGAGTTCCATGTTGGTGAACTCTGTTACGTCGAGATAATCACACCCGAAGTTCTCAGCCGTCTTGAGGTCGCTGTCGCTGAACTGTCCTTCCAGACCAGAGGCATCGCCTATCATAAGACAGTCTTCCTTGGCGATTGTGATACCTGTATTGTAAGTGAACTCAGCCAGCATATCCTCAAGCATTCCTGGATTGGGTTTACGCTTCGGATGTTTCTTGTCATTGTAGGGGCAGAACTGTCCGGCAACAAGCGTATTCAAACCGATGTACGATTGAAGGCACGCAATAACGTAGATGAATTTCGGTTGGAACATAGCGGGATGAACGTGTCCCAGTTCAATTCCACCCTGATTAGATACGATAAGAACAGCCTGTGGATGGAGTTTCTTGAGTTGCGCAAAAACCTCCATTTTCAGTTTCATGTCCCAGACTCCTTCCGGAAAGGTTTTCCCGGAAACGGTATCGATGAGCGTACCGTCCATGTCGATGAAGATGACTTTCTTCTTTGTAATGTCCATAATCTTTTGTTTAAAATGTTTGATAATTATACGTGGAATCCGAGGAGTTCGATTAGAACTCCACGAATATTAATCTTTTTCATTGTCTTGAAATTTTAATTGTTACTAAATACCTCAACGGCTGCGCAACCGCTGATGTTTATTCACTGTCACGTGACTGATATAATACGTTATTTCTTCCGTCGATGAGTTTTTCGAGCCTTGTTTTTCTTCCTGTCCTTGCGGATTTGCTTTTCGCTCCTACCACTTTTCGAGCCTCCCTTTCCGAACCGTACAGGCTCGCACCATTCGATGTGGGGAATCTCAGGTCGTGGCTGAATAGTGTACACCCTATCTTCGAATTGAGGAGCATCAGTAGGAGAGTAATCCTTGTCGAGTTCCACAATTTCAACATTCGCTTCCTTAGCCATTCTGAGAACCTCCGTAGGGAGTGCTCCTGTTCCGGCTCCGATGATACCTATCTTATTCATTCTCTATACTTATTACAACTCCATTCAGCATATCACTTACCACTAAATTCCCTCCCGTAATTTTGTCTGAGAGTTTATTACGTGACAGCGTCAAACCTCTCTCAAATGCGAGCGAGCGGATACGTTCACACATCTTTCGGGGGATTGTATTATCCTTGGAGTTGGTTATCGTTATAAGAACCCAAAAGAAGTCTCCGTGGTCTGTCGCTGAAATTGAATATTCAGTCCCGTCATCAAGATAGGTTCTTGAGTATTGATACTCCTTTCCGCTGTATTCAGAAGTAGCAACACGAGTTTCAAGACCTTCCTTTTGAGCAAGTTCATTGATTGACACTTGTAAATCCTTTGGATGAATAGCATTCAATCTGTTCTGATACTCGGTGATAGAACTCACCGACAGTTCTATGAGTGTGTCATGACTGACACGTGTGCCGCACCCTGTAAGTAGGAGTGCGAACACGGCTGTAATAATTATTAATCTTTTCATATCCGATATATTTCTTTGTTCAACATTTGTCTATCAAAGGGACTGGCGTCAATCTTGACATTCTTCCTGTCAAACTGTCGTAGGAAGAAAGCAATTTCCCTAATACTTTTCTGGTCGAGGTCAACGAATTTAATATAGTCCGTCTTTCCACCCTGTAAGGACACGACAGCCCATGAGCCTGAATGGTGATGAACATCGACCGAAACATCGATGTTCCCCAGAAGTTTTCTGATACGTTCAGCACGAACCTCAGCCAAAGAGGTCGCACATTTCTGGCGATGAATTAACCCTTCCAAGTCCCTCTCCAACGCTTTCATCCTTTGAAAATCTTCCTTGAATAAGTATAGGAACAGTTTCCTCAATAGTTTCTTCATGATTCTTTCTTGGTTTTATTGTTTACACCGTACCCAAACAGAGCATAATCACATTTACAGGGGTCTAACGGATAGACATTACGGCAATTCGTAGTAAGTTCAAGCACTGTATTCATGCTATCACCTTTGCCCGTTATGAGACCCAATTGACGACCAACGGTTGCGACGTGAGTGTCAAGCGGAATGAGTAGGGACGACTGGGGAATGAAACTCCAGATACCTAAATCCACAGGACTGTTTCGACGGCACATCCATCGTAGGAACATATTCAACCGCTTACAGGCAGACTTCGAATCCTGGGGGATACCTTTCACTCCAGGGAACAGGCTTATCAGCGCATCGAGATAATCTGTGGCTCCCATCGTACGAGTATAGTTCTTCGACAGAGCCTCTTCCATATCTTCGTTGTTATCATAAATCTCCTTGAGCGCACGACACAGGTCAGCGAAGTCCTTCTCCTTGAAGAAACGGTACAGAGGTTCCTCCGAGTCAATGTACTTTCGCCAACCCATGTTCTTGATATACATATAGGGAGTCAGACGCTCCATCTCCTTACATAGTTTCTCACAGGTAGAGAGGATGGCTTTCCGGTTCCCATACGCTAACCAAGCAGCGATGAAGCCTACTATCTCCTGAGAACACTTGTATCCGAACCGTCTGGGGAACTGTACAGGGTCGTCAGTGATGAATTCAGGCTTCTCGTACTGCTCAGCCAGTTTCATGACCTGATGTCTTAATTTGTCGCTGATTGCTATCATGCCTTGTTTGTTTCTTCGATTTTACACAGGAACGTGGCACTCTTAAAGGTATCACCGTCCATAAAGTATTCAGCCATTTCATCAAGAACATCCTTATAGGAAGTTATCTTGAAGTCCGCTGCCTTCTGAGGAGTCATCTTTTCGAAAACCTTTGCCCAATCACGACGGAGAACCCACGTGTCGCTTTTCTCATTCTGTACTATTACACGAGTTTCTGACTCAGGAATTCTTCTGAACCCTATCAGCCAACCCTCGCGGAACGTGTACTGTCGTTTGTCAGTTCCGAATACCACATTGGCGTGAGCACCATACTTCACCATCTTCTTGGTGTCAATAACACCGAACCAACGGTGAATGAAGTCCACGTGAACAAAGGTATCCATCGGACCACTCTTGTACTTGATTTCAGGAAATACGTACTCCAATTGCTTTACATTTCTATCCATAACTATCTATATTTAATTGGTTTCATACTCAGCCAAAGCCTTGAGGCACTCTTCGTGAGCCTCACGACAGGAAGCGTCCATGATATATTCCATGTTTTCGTACTCCGGACATTCTCGAGTCGCTGTACCTGTTACATCAACGTAAAGTGTCCCGTCTTCATCGCATTCGACAATGAACCATCCGTCATTATACATAACATAACCATCCTCGTAGATAGTTTGAATGAGTGTACGTCCGTCTTTCATTGTAGAGGAAGCCAATTCATAGGGTTCTGTGATTGTACCCTGTTCGGCTTGATTGATACGAGCCATAGCCACGAGGCAAACCTTTGCTAACTGCCGACGGTCTTTGATGTTATCAACATAGCGGTGAGTCCCTACTGGCTTGCTGAAGTCTAAATTTTTGTAGTATCTTGAACCTTTCATGACGTAACTTGTTTGATTTGACTGAGCAAATATACGTCCATTTATCGAATATCCAATGAGTTCATCCGGAAAATCTTCATTATTTCTTCCGATTTTTCCTCAATTCGGCTCTGCGTTCTCTTCTACGAGCCTTCCCGTCCTGAATTTTTAGGGAAGATGAGCCTGTTATTCTGTACACCTCGGATTGAGTCTTACTGATTACGTGTTCACAGAACCCTGACAGGGTGACTGTGCTATCCTTATCCATTCTTGCGTTCATATTAGACGATTTAAGCGATTATAACTATACGGGGAATAAAATGTACCAGCCAACAGGGGTAAATCTCGTAGAGCGACCACCAGTGGCTCCTATAAATCAGAAAGAGGCAACCTGTTACAGCAGCCTCTTTCCTTTCGTAGCCAATTATAACTAAAAGAACACCTTCACAGGCTTATTTCTTTTTGCCTTTCTTCGGTTCAACAACCACTTTCACGGTTTTAGAAGCCTTGAAAGCAAGTGTGTGAGACTCGGGAACGTTCATAGGCTTCTGAGTCAACGGGTTCACACCCGTCTTAGCAGGGTTGACTTTCTGTTTGAACTTTCCGAAAGGTAGGCTGATTTCGTCACCGTCCTCAACACAGGTTTTGACAATCACCGGATTCAGTGCGTCGATTACTTTCTCGGTGTCTCTCTGGCTCATACCAGCCTCTTTGGCAACTGCTGCCACGAATTCTGACTTTCTCATTTCTTTTTAAATTTAGTGAATAAAATGTTTCTATTTTCAAACGTGTTATAATAACGTCGTTTTTCGGTTGATAGTTTTTGTCAATCCCTTTGGACTCCCGGATTATCAGCAACCCTGATTGAATACAGCGGATAAATTCTTCCCGTTTGCGCCCACCATTCCAAGGAAGCGATATGCGAGATTGATTAGGAATGCTCTGTCTTTGTTGCGCTGATACGCTATCTTCTTACGAATGACAGACATCACCTTTGCGAACTTGATTCCACTGTCGAGTGTAACATACTCGTGACTGAACTCACTCACCACCCATACGTTGATGATGACGTCTCCCCACTGAAAGAGATACGGCTTATGTGTCCACGTCACTTTGTCCATGCGACGTTCAGCGTTGGAGTGATAATCTTCCTTCTCCTGCATCTGATACATCGATTGTTTTTGAGAGTCCGACAGTAACTTGAAAATACTCTGTTCCTGTTCGGGTGTACATTTGACTTCCATGTCGATGTCATGAGGTTCGCCTGTTTCCATACCCAACTCGTGAAGAGCGAGTGAACCCACAATCAAGAAGTCCATACCGTGTGCGTCAAGCACTGATTTACGAAAGCCGTCCAAGGCTGTTTTAATTCTTGTTTCCATACGAAATTATTTGTTGATGTTAAAGATACGTGATTTCTCCGGAGTCAGGTTACAGTCCTCGTGACTGAATTATCGCTTTAAGACGACCACTATAACCTTTCTTCTCCGCATAAACTCTGTCTAAATAGGCGAAATATTCGTCCTTTGTGAGCCGTCGGGCAAATGTACTCTGCCATATAGCATAGTCGGCTATACACTCCCGCCACGAGTTGAAACGTGCATGACCTAACATAGTTCCGACAGCCAGAGTGGGACGGCTTCCGGGAACTTTCATTCCCAGACAGTTGTGTCCCTCTACAAACAGTTTAGAAGTGAAGCCTCCGGACTCCTCAATACATTGCGCCATAACGATGTCCGGATGGTCAATCCTCAACTTGAAGATATAATCATACACCTCGTCAAAGAGCGTTTCAGGTACAGGCTCCACAACCTGTTCTTCAGCAACCTCGCAGCCAAACGCTGGCTGAGACGGTACGGGTTCTGTCGTGTTACACGACTTCATGACAATGATAGAAGTAAAGAGAACGAGTCCCCACCAGACAACCACTGTCCACGATAACGGTTTATGACGAAACACGTTCGCACGTCTTTCTTCCATCTTGTCTTCAAACTTCTTCCAGAAGCCTTTCTTCTCTGTTGGCGGATTACCGCCTGGATAGATTGTTTCTGTTTCCAGCATAACTTCTCATTTTGGTTTATAATAATAGAAAAACTCCTATCATGAGAAGAGCCAAGATGCAGCCTAACAGCATTCCACCCACGCACATCAGGAAAGCAATGAATATTGTGTTCTTCACTCTTCCCCTGTAATATGAGCGACACGCTTGACAGGCTGCGGGATTCGTACAGTAACATTTCCGACATCTTCTCATGATGGTATTCTTTTTATAGTGTGACCATGTTCACCCCAGATTGTCTCGAGGACTTTCAGAGCGAACTGTTCTTGTAATTTCTTCTCTTTCTCATGGTCTGTTGACAGCCTGTACTGCTCACGATGTTGTTCGTTCCAGCCAAGCGTGTCGGCAAAGACCTCGAACGCTGGTTCGGTGAAATAGGAACAGACACTCACATGACGACCAAACCTTGTATCGTCAGCCACTATAATCTCCCAACAGTATTTGTCAGACACACGTTGATACTCAGCAGCGTCGCCAAGTGAGCCTTTCCCAAGTTTCGGAAGGACGTGTATCTGACGAGTATGTCCTGGAGTGAATACTTCCTGAAGTTTTAACAGGTAGTTTCCCGATGACTTAACAGGCGAGTCAAATTGCTCAATCGCCTTTTGAATGTTTCTCCATGTCCCATAGGACAGACCGTTCATATTCACCATCATAATCTATTTTCCTTTCTATTAATCGAGTTCGTTTACAACTAAATCCTCAGGGTCGAATAAGGAAGGATATTCATCCATACCCTGTTTGACATCAAACGTGAAGTCCAACTCATACGTCTCATCGATGACACAGAACTGCTGAGCGATTTCACTCCACCTGATGACATTCTTCGGCAACCATGCTACTCCCAACTCTTTATTCATCACTCGCCAAGCCTTATCCGTACAGTGAGTGACGGCAGCAGTACGCATACGTCCTTCGTGTAGGAAGCGCACAAGACCGCTCCTGAACGTGTACCTGCGCATATAAGGTCTTTCGGGTGGAAGTTGTGGGGTGATAGGAGCCTCTTTTGGCGTCTCTACGACCGTTTCAGTAGGGAGGTCTGATAAGTGTCCGCGAAGGGATACATTGCCTCCCTCAAGAAACTCTATTGAGTCGTAGATTACTTGTTTGACAGTGCCGTCACTGAACGTAACGGTCACTGGCTTATTATTCTGATTGATTTCCATATCGGGATTATTTTGAAATGTACATACTATTCAGTGGAGACTCTATCATACGATACAGTACGAGAACCCCTGTCTCAACGCATTTTATCATGATGTCCCGTACGAAACGAGGTTGTCCGTCGACAGGGTTCAGTTCATCTTTCTGAATTTCGTAGTGCCACTCACTTCCCACGAACCATTCACCTCTTTCAGTGAGGCGGTTGATAGTATCCATTTGCCGCAGTGCCTTTTCCTTAGAAGTGATTGAGAACGCTATATCAGCAATTCCCCACTGACCGTTTATGCACTGACTTGTAATGATGTTGAAAACTCGTTTATGTCCCATAACCAAATGATTTAAATTGTTTGACGGAACAAATATAGTGGCATTATTTGACATTCCAAAGAGTTTCCCGATAAATTCGTCAAAATTTTTCCAAACAGGCTACTGGGGTCGGCTTATACGGGTGATTTTATGCTTCCGACGCTCGTACCGTTCATTCTCGACAAACGGTTTGCCCTCGTGAAGAGCCTCAACCTTTGCTTTCCAATAATCCCTTTCAGCCGTGATACGGTTGACCAACCGTATCATCAGCATAACTCTGTTCACTTTCATAAGACTTCTACGATTTGTTCAATGTGAAACTTCCTGACTTTACCCTCTTCCAAGTCTTTCCCGGATAGGTGCTGACCTCGTCTTTCGTCTATCTTTATTGTACGATAGACTCTCTTCGGGTGTATTACTCGACCGACAACGTGTTTGTCCGGCATACCGAACTCTTCGAAGCGTACCTTGACAGTATCTCCGACCTTGACCGAAGCCTGTACAGTGGCGAATGAGTCTTGAATCTTTACACCTGTTAGGAACTTCGTCAACTCGTCACGGAGGTTTCTCACCTCTTCTATAGACATCACCTGAAAGAACGATGCAGTTGTTCCGTCGGTGATTCCCACTTTCACGGTTCGCCCATACTTGTCAGGCTCTTCCGTCTGAATGATTGGTTTCAATGCCTTCATCTTTATCTTCATTTATAAACTGTTTCATAAACGGGCAATCGTCTCCACAGGGGTAAACCATACCATCACCTCCTGGGTCTTGCCATGTAGGTAAAGCACGCAAGTCGGCTGTGCAACACGTTCTACCATCTCCGAGGAGAGTAGTATTGAAATGTTCACAGGTTCTTCTGTGCGCTTCTATTTGTTCTTTTGTCTTCATTGTAACATTCTTTTGAGCAGTAGTGTTTATTCCCTGATACTATCCAATCGTAACGTCGTATCTCAGCATTAGAGCCTCCTCTGGTGTGAGTAACCGCACCACAGACATCACACGTATATTCATACCATTTCGTCTTCATGGCCACCACTGATTTTTAACAACTTTCATATAATAGCTTCTCACGACATCTGGACTGGCGTTGGCATAGAACGCTGGGGAGTCACAGAAGTTATCGAAAAACGGCTTGGACATCCCCCCCCCCTGCGGAACTCCGCTCCTATCAGGTTTTCGAACCGTCCTTGGGCTTCCCACCACTGTACTTCCTTGGGTACAGGCTCAACCGCAATCTTTCGTAGGAGCGTGTTCAGCAAGTCTTCAGGGTCGAAGATGTTGAGTCCCTCAAGATACTCGGTGAGATTTAAGCCTGTTGGGATTTCGTCCTTGAAACAGTGCGTAGGGATTTTTGCATTCCTGAGAGAATCAATCTTTGTGTCCCACGTCGACTTGTTAAGTTCTATCCATTCACGCTCGTCAGGACGTGTGTCGTAGATTGTGAAGTATCTGTCCCGCTCGTTCTCGTTCGGGTAAATCATCAGATACGACATCCCGAGGCTGTCGAACACTTCACGTGCTTTCGGGTGCATAGCACACACGACAATCTGACCTCGCTCCATAGCCTCAACGCAGAACCGAGCATAGTTTTCAGGGAAGTCAGGATTGACGATACCTTTCTTCTTGTCGGTGTAATACTGTTTCGAGAAGAACCCGTCAATGAATGTAGGGTGTATCATCGTAAGATATGTCTTGCCGATACCAGGATATCCGCACACTGCATTAATCTTACCATCAAGGAACGCTCGACGTATTGCCAAGCGGTTCTCCGTCATTGTTACAGGCTTATCCATGGCTCCTAAATTTTCTTCTGAAATTTCAGCCGTGTAATGGCGTCCTTGCGGGAGTAAGCCATAATCGTATGACCTTTCACAGTGAACTCCCTCAACTCACGAACAACGGGTTTCGGCTTCCGTTGGTTGTCATTACGTCGAACCCCTGTATTGCGTCGAGGAGTTCTGAATGGGTCATTTGATTGTGCTGCCGCTATCATCAGAGCGGTCGCCAGCAACATTCCTTTCATTCTTGTCATAATCGTCTCTAATTTTTATATAGTTTCTACATCTATAATATCGTATCTTGTCTCGACAGTAACCGTCATAAGCACAGGTTTCACAGAGCGCAACCTTGCCAGCACGGTTCTTACCATATAGGGAAGTGTCCTCACTCATACCCATTCCTGGTTTTTATAGGCTCTCATCAACTTTCTCATCTGAACAGGGTCAGAGGTCTTATAGGTGAGGAGTCCATTGTGATTGAACGGGTCTTGCCCTACTGGGAGTCTCCATGTGAGTAGTTCAGCAGGAAGATGTTGAATGGCTCTTCCTCCGAGGCACGATACTTCCCGAGCGGGAATCATTTGAACCCGTACGATAATTGCGTACAGGGGTGCAGCGATACGGCTGTCGGTGATAGTTGGTAAACTCATGATAATTGATTTTGATGATGTTTTACTCTCGATGTCTATATTCGAAATAACGTAGTGCTCCCAGTATCAGAAGCACTACGAATGTCAGGATTTCTTTCATGACTGAACCTTATTTAGTTCCCAGAGCCTTGTTAGCACGCTCGATTTTACGCTTCAGAGAAGCGATACGGTGGCGGATAGCCTTGGCGTCTTCCTTTGACAGTTTAGCGAACTCCTCAGCATTAGCAACCAAAGCCTCTTTCTCAGCAAGTTCAGCGGAGTAGGTAGAAAGGCGAGCCTCAGCGTCACCAACACGGGGAGCAGACTTCTTTTCACCCTCTACAGAGGCTTTCTTTTCCTTCTTGGGAGCCTTGTCAGCAGTAGCACCTGTTTCTTCCTTAGAGGCTTTCTTGAGAGCCTTTACGGTCTTCTTTTCGGCTTTCGCCAACTTCTCAGACATCGGAGCGTCGGAAGTATCTTCCTTAGAGTTCTTCAGCGGTTGTGCTGGCTTGATAAGTTCAGCAGTATTCTTTGCGATTTCCGCCTGACGACGACGTTCTTCACGTTCTTTCTTTTCTTCTTCACGGTGACGAGCCTCAATAGCAGCGTCGCGGAGGTCAGTATAGATGATGTAGAAGCGTCCATAAGCGTCGAACAGTTCTTTCTTGCTGTTTGTTTCACTGTACTGAGCAGGTGCGAATGTACTGTTCAGACCTTTAATAGCAGCACAGATGTCATTGAGAGCAGCGACCATGTTAGGTTTGCTGATGTACTTGATAGCCTTCTTTTCGTTAAGCATATCTTCGTTAATTACGAAAGAAGTTACATTCTCAGAAGCGATGTTGTTTACAGTTGTCTTCATAATTCTAATTTTTAATTTGTTTGACATTGTTGATTTAATTTGACATTACAAAGATAGTGCTTTCTATTGAATCAGCAAAGAAATTATCCGGAAATCTTCAAAGAATTTTCAAGATTTTTCTGGTTTCGTCGGTTTAGTCCATTGTAGAGTCTCCTGTTTGAACTGAGCATTATAGCGAACTTCCCTGAACGGATGCCCTTTTGCCAGTAGTTCGATTGTCTCCTCAAGGAACTTCTTCGGAATACCTATATGAGTGTCATCAATAGGAATGACCACACGCTTCGGCAGCCACCTACCAAAGTAATATTCTTTCCCTTCCCAGCACACAGGGTGTCCGGGGTTCTCAACTATCCAGAACGTCACACGATACTGAACAGCCTTTTCGGTCTCACCGATTTTCTCAACTGTTAGTGTTCTCATCTCTGATTCCATTTAAGAATACGTATCCAACCTTGCTTGGCTTGTAAGCCATTTGAGCATGTGGGCGTTCACCTATCCATCCACCAATAGTAGTGAGGACTTGCCAATCGGAACTCCACACGCTTCCGTCATTCATTTCCTTGAGTTTATTGTATATCTCAATACAGTCCTCAGCATTCTTTCTGTGCTCCTCTAATTTCAATTGCTCTTGGAGCCTGTCGTATATCTTTCCCATACCTTTCTTATTGATTTGTACTGTTATCCCCATATCACATAGTTCAGGAAACGAACCACACCGTCCCACCACTCAAGGAATATCTTCATTCCCCACAGGAATAGGAAGACGAACACGGCTATCCAGAACCGCTGCCACCATACCCTGTACTTCTTTACTAACTTCTTTCTTCCGAAGCGTCCCCAGAAGAACTCAAATACTGTCCAAATTATTCTTTCCATGATTAAATCGCTTTAAGTTCGTCAATAATGATTTCCCGCTCCCACGCTCTCGCACGTTTGTTAGCGAGGCGGTCAGTACGTCTCTTTGCTTTAAGTGAAGGACGTGAGCCGTATGTTTCTCGAGGGAACTTGTCATGACCAGGACAGCACCCTGAATCCTTTCGTTTGATACCTTGTTTTCTCATGATGATTATAGTGTTATATTATTTTCAACGGCTGCAACAGCCAATATCCATGATTGCTTGTCGCTGATGAACGCAACTTTCTTTCCGTAGGGGTTCATCGTCTTGTCGACTGTTTCGGCTATCTTAGCAGCGAAGCCGTCTGTCGCCTGTACTTTACTGATGAACTGTCCAAGAGCATTGAAAGCAATGTCGAAGTAGGAGTTATTATTCCAGCGGTCAGTTCCCGCCATATCCTTGATTTCATTTGCTAACTTCTGAGCCTGTTTGTACTGTTCTGAGCCTTTCTGTAACATAGCCACGTCCTCCAATTAGAAGTTTCCTTTCAATCTTAATTGTCTCAAGACTTCCTTGAGTTCGCTGTCCGTATAGTTACGAGCGATTTCCATTGACACACAGTTGTGATTAGAAGCGATTTCTATCGCTCTTTCTCTTGATACTTTCGGGGTTGTTCTTTTCGTTCTCATGATTCATTTGTTTTAATTGACTGAGCAAATGTACTGGTTCCTTTCGACATATCAAAGAAATCCCGGAAGAATTTCCGGGATATCCTCAAGATTTATTTCTTTACCTGTTTAAGATTAGCTATATAGCGAGCGTGAAGGCATTGTATATTATAGCCACCAGCCAGGATACAACTCGTTTTAAAGATGTATCGAGCGTCTTCAGTACGTATCACCCACTCACCTACATAGTTTCCCTGCTGACCTCTAAAAGAGATGAGGTCGAACGACTGTATCTTGTCTTTGATAGGAGTGAGTTTCTTCTCTACCTGTAATTTCAGTTTCGCAGTAGCCTGTTCGATTGTGAGCCGTACTTCTTGGTCACGCTTTGCGTAGAACTTCTCACGAGACTCGCAGTAGAAGTGAATGCTCAGGATTCCTGAAGCCTGTATTTCCTTGTTGCGAATGTATTCCGGCTGACGGTCGTAGCGTACTCCAGGAGTGTAAACCATCTCGTCCTCATGAGTGTAACCACAGAGCGTGTAATAGGTACGACGGACAGCGGTTTGGTAGGTGTGATTGAGTGAGCGAGGGAAAGACTCTTCATTCTTTTCGAGTTGTTTCGTAGCCTCAGCCACAGCGTCCTCGCGAAGTTGATATTGGCTTACATATTCACCTGACAGGATTTTCTCGTACAGGTTCTTATGAGAAGCATAGGTACGTATGGCTCTTGAGATATTTTCAGCGTACCATTTAGAAGCCTGACAGGTTCTTTTCGCTTCCTCGTTACGTTCCCAACCCTCTTCCCAGAACTTTTCGATAGAGGCTTGAAGTTCATCAAGTGTTACTTGAGCAGTGGCGAGAACCTCTTGTTGGATTTGACTGATTGTTTTCATATTGTTTCTTCCTTTATTGATTGACAATACAAATATAGTCATTCCGGACGACTCAACAATGAACCATCCGGAATTTTCTTGAGGGAATTCTTCGATTATTCTTAGAAGTTATAGGAAATGCTCATCAGCACAGAACTTGTCTTCTCCTCGTTACGGGTCTCGAGACTGTACGGGTTGACTGAACAGCGAAGTTCGTTTTCGGGGTTCTGTAAAGCGTTCATCACCGCTTCACTAATCTTCTCTGCCTTGCTGTGAAGACGCTCTTCATTCTTGCCAGAGCCACGTGAGGTGTAACCACGAAACTCGATGAACCGGAACTTCCCGTCTGAACTAAGATTCAGGGACAGGCTTCCTCTGTGAGTAGCCTTTTCTTTGTCAGGACGAGTGATACCGAATGAGTCGATTGTCAGGTGTAACTTCGCCAGTACAGGTTCGAGGTCGATAATGATTTGTTGAGCCACAGCACCGCTGGCAGCGAACTCGTCACGCATACGATTGAGGTTTGCTATCTGGTTTTCTATCTCAGCGTCGTAGCGATTGTAATTTTCGTGAAAGTCTTGAGCCGTTTTCATATCCTTATTTGTTTTAATATTTGACATTTGATTTACTTTGATGACACAAAGGTAGTGGATTCTGATGAATCCGCAAAGAGTTTCTCCAACTTTCTTCAGATTTTCTTCGATATTTAACTTTTCGAAACAGTCATTTCCGGCTTAACTCGCTGTGGGGTGACCATGTTAGGGTGATGACAACTCCCCATAACGGACGCTGCTACTTCTGTACCGAATTTCCCGGAGTAGATGCAACCAATTATCCGTGTCTTGGTGGAGAGGTTTTCAGGGTGATTTACAGGCTGTTTTCGACACCAGCGTGTCAGTCTCGTGATAACGGATAGTGAGGCATACGATATCGTCCCAAATGACAGCCCACGGAGTCCTGGGTGTGGAGTAGGACCAGTCATCGGACACGGTTCTTCGGGGTTGAGTCGCGCAGGATTCTGGCGCAGGAGAGTGTTGCAGTCCGGATTCGAAATACCCTGAACCTCCATTGACCAACCCAGCCTCAACCCAAACCACCCCACACCCCTCACTCCTATACCCATATACTGACCCAACTATGTATAGAGGCTATATATGTCTATCTATACCCATCAGTGATTATCACCCCTACTTTCTTATTTGGTAGGTACGGGACATCACCAACCTCATCACCTCTCTTACTATACTCTATTAGGAACTAACCACTGTGAGGCTCAGCATTATACCATGTTGATGGTGGACGTCCCTGTACGAGACGTCCAGAGGGATGTAACAAGCCATCACCCGTGACTCATCACATCCCTCCACACATAATCCAGAACCCGATGTCGAATATCGAACACCGTTCAAGGAATCTATCGAGTCGACTGACTATCCTTCCGCATCATACTGTACTCCCGCCTCAACTGCTCCAACGTCCCTGTATTATATCGGATAGTCTCAATCAACCTTTGCACATCTTCATACCGTTCATCAGCCAACGCCTCACGACGAGCCGTTTCAAGAACTCCAAGATACGAGCATAACACAGGTATCTCAGCCTCTAATATCTTCTGATACAATATGGATTGATTTCCGTACACGTAATCAATTTTCTTACTGAGCAACGTGTACCCCCATACCGACAGCACAATGACAGCCGTCAGCAGTACGCACAATGTAATGAGAAGAACTATCATAGCACCATCCAATCTCTTGAAAATAAATCTTCTCCGTTGGGAGAATAATCTTTCGCCTCAGACCATTCACTAAACTGTTCACACAATAAAAGAGAAGGCATGAAATGAAGAGCACCATCGTTTGTCTTCCCAATAAAAGGCTTTGAACTTTCCGGAATTGATTTTAATTTTGGAACGTCCTCACCTTTCACCATAGTTCCTTTTCTCATCAGCAAAAACTTATCCCCAACCCAACTTTCTCTTTTGACACACTTACCAGCCTCAAGAGCCTGTAATGCTTCGCCAAAGGACAGGTTCTGATACGGGTGCTTATAGGCAACCACGTCATCATGAGTTATCCCTAACAGTTTCATTCGATGTTTCAGCGAATGACGGTACTCCTTCATGGCTTCCTTTTGGGATAACATCGACGTCTGAACTTCCAATTCGAGGCTTTCGAATTTAGGATTTTTGAGGATGAACTCCTCCAACTTTTCTGTGCGCTCATCCAGTTCTACATACTCCTGAATGAGCCTTTCTTTAAATGCTTCCATACGCTTCTTCTTTTATTCTTGATTGTTATCTAACCATTGCTGAATGGTGCTCAGCAATTCTTTTGATTCCTTTCCATTGAGCCACACCCGTGTAACCATGGTAAGGTGGTCATAGATGTTATACGACAGCCGTATTGAACCGTTCTCGATTGAATGTCCGTTCACATTAAAGCGGATATCAACATCGCTCAATTCTTCAAGACAGTCATGCAAGTCCATAGCCTGTGATGGTGTGAGTTCAGTAGCCTCATCAGGCTCATACAGGCTCATACAGGCTCCAACCCACAACCAATGAACATTCTACATTCTTGTCCTCAAGTTCCTTCTTGAGTTGAGCAGGGTTCAGTCTTCCCTCGAACCCCAACAGGGTCTTCGTCAGCACTATGCCTCTGAAGTTCTTGTACATTACATGGATATTCCTTCTCATATTTCCTTTCCGAATTGTTTAAGTTCTTCAATTATTCTATCCCGATGTTCCTGTTTAATATCACGAGTTCTTCCTATCCGTTCCGATGACAGTATTTCAAGCCTACCATCCTCGTGAACCTTTGCTGTGGTCTTTACTGCGATATCGTTACCGTAACCAAAGTCCACACCAATGATGATGTCATTGTTCTGAGCGAAGTGTATCATGGTATTATTCCCAAGTTAGGTTCATTCTCGTGTTCCTTGATATACGCTTGACATTCCTCGAGCGTTCCATAGAAGCGATAATATTCGTCAGGCGAACAGCCTATCGAAGTATCTATTACTGCATGAGTCTTTTCCTTTTCCATGACCTTACTTTGTTTGGGTTGAACCACTTATCCACCAGTCTGGGATATAATCATAACTATTCATAATCTTCTTTCGTTTTTAATTTAGGGAATGAGACGTCTAACAGTCGTTCTAAGAAACTTTCCTATCCTGTGCTGACATCTCATTCGGTTTACTAATTACTTTCTCATACAGGAAGCAAGAACACCTTATCAAAGTTCTTGATGACTGACATTGACGTGACGTCGCTGTCCACCATAACTTTACCGTTCTTGAGTTCCCTTACTGTATAGAGAGTCCCGTACACGTTCTTCACTGTCTTGAACCTGTCGCCAACTCTCAACTCTTCCAACTTGACTTCCTTATACTCCGAGCCATCACCAAGACACAGAACTTCCTGGTCTTTACTGTTTACCCGTACACAGTGAGGACAAGCATGACAGGCTGAACTCCCTATCTTGCAGCCTCCGTGAATGTTGCAGTCAGGCTGTAACTGGTTCCCTTCGAACCAAAACTTCATCTTTAACATATTACCAACATCTTGCAAAGTTACTCAATTTCTTACCACATCTACGACACTTCTGATAATGACCTGTTACATAGTGTCCTCCCTTGCGAGGCTTCCCTCCTTTACGGCTCAGAATGTTCTGTTTACCACGCCAGCGTTCTTCTATAACTGTTACAGGCTGATGACCGAACCAATCACACAGGGTCTGCCGCCATTTCCTGATTAGGGATTTTTGAATCTTCTTCCACTTCTTCATACGTTGCGTTGAATCGTTTTTCAGACATGATAAATAACTCTCCCGTTTCGTCCGTGAACACCATATCCCCACGGGATACACACTTTGTTCCACCGTCGCCTATGGCTTCGATATAACACTCTTCACGGCTCGTGAACTGTTGGTCAATATGGTAGTCGTTGGCTTTCAACTTATCTACCACCTCGCTGAATGTATCATCGCCCAACTGAACGATGTCAAACATTCCTGAAACTTTCGCTTTAAACTTCTTTTTCATTCTTCTCTGGTTTTTGATGTTTAAAATACTTTTCGCCAAATACCTTGTTTATCCCGCCACCAACCATGAAGCCACCTGCACACAATAGGAACACTCCCAATTCGTTTAAATTTGTCTTGATGTACCCGTTGGTCACGACGTCCCAAATAAGACAGAAGCACACCACTAAACCAATGATGGCTCCTATAATTACGGACAGCAGCAAGGCAAACGATTTACTGCTGTCCAATGTCCCTGACTTAACAAGAGACCTGAAATAACTTGTCATTCTCATACCTGTATAGCGTTATGACGAACTCCTCTTTTATTTGTGAAGGACATCATCGTATGCCTGCAACTCTATAAGTTCAATGAGGTCTCGCTTCGCTCTATGCATAGCGTTCTTGACCTGTTGAAGAGTGAACCCCAGTTCATCAGCCATTTCTTCGTAGGTGAAGTCATCAAAGAACCGCATCTGAATAACCCGTCTTGATGTCGACGGCATCTTCTGCATGACGCTCTTTACATATTCTATTCGCTGATTGAACGACAGGGATTCTTCAGGTGTACGGCTGTCGTCTATTACTTGTAACGTAGGTCGGTCATCCTCGGTATCGTCGAACCCCTCATCAATGCTGACGATATTCACTCGGTTCTTCTTACGACAATAGTCTATCGCACAGTTCCTACCGATACGAACTAACCACGCACTCAATTGATAGTCTGGTTGAAAGCGTTCCAACCGCTCGAAAGCCTTTTCGAAAGTTTCCATTACGATGTCGGCTGTTAAATCTTTGTCATTGATAATCTCACCAATCTGAATAGTGAGGATAACATTGTACTTCTTGAATATCGTTGTAAAGGCATCCTGGTCGCCACATAAGGCTCTTTGAACCAGACCGAAGTCCTTCTCGCGATGTGATGTTTTCTTTCTCATGATTACACTTGTTTGATTTACGGAAGCAAATATATGTATAAAGATTGACATATCAAAAAAAAATCCCCGATTATTTTCGGGGAAATCATTAATCGTCGTCTTCGTCGTCGTTTGCCTCTACTATTTGTTTGTAGAAGGATTTGTTCTTACAGGCTGCTGCCATCATGTTTATTGCTAATATATCTTTCATTGTGAGGTCACTGTCTTTCTTCTTTGACCGCTGGGCTTCATACTCATCACAGGTCTCCGAAGGATACATCTTGAATTTATCGTAGTAGGCTCTCTGGAACAGTTCTCTCATGCGTTTACGTTCAGCCAGATAGTTCTTTCTGTGCCATTCCCACATCTGACTAAACTCAATATATTCAGCACGGGTGAACTTACATTTCACTATCTTCTTACGACCTCTCTTCCACAGTTCAACTTCCTTGAGATAGCGTTCAGTCGTTCCATATATACTGACGTACAACTGTAAGAACAGTTTCTGGACTGATGTTCTCATCTCGAACTCATACCACTGTTTCTCTTCTTCATCAAGTTTTGACTCATCGATACCGTATTTCTCGCACAAGGCAGACAATAGGATTTTTGCGTTCGTGGCTTCACCACCTACTCCTCTTTCGGCAAGAGCCTGTAATTTACGTATCTTAAGCAAGATACCAGTCGGGACGGATTGTTCTTTGAATTCCATATTACATTGTTTTATTGATTTGACTGTACAAATGTAGTGGTTCAGATTGAGATATCAAAGAGTTTCCTCGGGAATTCTTCAAAATAAATTGAGCCGAACTTCCCAGTCCGGCTCAACCTCACAATATTTAAGTGCAATCCAACGGCAGATTTACCGCATTATTATAACGTGATTATACCTGTTTCATCACATTCGTGAAGAATATAAATGTAGGGTATGGGCTTCCCGGATTAGCAATAACCTGATGTTTCACAAACCCATTCTCCAACAGGAACCTCGCAAGACATTTAGAGGCTTCATTATATCCCGCACGAATGTCTGAAGCGAAACGACTGTCCGCTTGGAACGCTTTCTGGACTGTATCCTGTCGGAAAGTATGATACCTCATCTCAATCCTTTCAGGCGGACACGTACTGTTTCCAACTATTACGGCTGGTCCGAGCATATCTTCAGCAGGAATGAACGGCATACGATACAGTTCCGTTGGTATCATTCCTGGAATAACAATAGCACTATCCCCGTGCCAAGCCTTGTCATGAACCTTTTTCATGAATGGTTCAATGGTTTCCTTCATGACCTTATAATCGTCATAGAGTCCTCTACGACCATCTTCCCAGCCTTCCTTATAAACAGGCTCCAACGCTTTAACACTAAACAATAGACGGAACGCCATCTTCATACGTTCCCACACACTTCTGTTTCTTGGTTCATCTTTCATATCTACGAAATTATTTGTGAAGGAGCGCGAACTCCCTCTGGTTATTAGTTATCATTTCCAAACAGTTGTCGTTCAACTTTGAAGCCTCTTCTCCAAGTCTTATTCTGTCGACCGCATACTTGATTATACGTTTCCCGGAAGAACAGGGTTAAATCATCATCCTTGACATCTTCCTTACAGAACCCGTCAAACCATGCCCAGATGTTAGGACGGTACTCAATACCAATCTCTATTTTCATAAAGTCAGGATTAGGAACTTTATCGGTTTCCCAACGTCTGATAGTCGGGTCCCACTTGTTTACTTCGAATCGTAAACCTTTACTCTCAGCAGCCTGTTTTAATTCTATTAAAGTCTTCATATTACTCCGTTGATTTATTGTTTGACGCTACAAAGTTAGTCATTCTTTTGATATATCCAATGATTTATCCGGAATATTCTTAGATTTTTCTGAAGATTTTATTATTTGTACCTTTGTACTCGTTATATAACTGTTTATAAACTCTTTAATATTAAAGGAAAATGATTAAGACTGGTTTAACTGAAGAGGAACTCGAACGTAGTGCCCTCTTGCTGAATGGTTTACTTGCTGACCACTTCACGCTTATGCTGAAGACTTGGCAGTTCCATTGGAATGTCGTAGGAGACTCGTTTGGTTCCTATCACGAGGCTATGCTGAAACTCTACGAAGAAGAAATTGAACGTGTTGATGATGTTGCTGAACGTATCCGTGCTTTGGGCAAACGTCCGCTGGGTTCTATGGAAGCAATGTTACAGAACAACCACATCAAGGAATTCGGTATGAGCGAAGCCGTTCCACAGGCTCTTGACATGTGGAAAATCATTCGTGACGACTGGGATAAGTTGATACGCTCTATCAGAGACATTCACAAACAAATCCCCGAGAATGACCTCGCCACTCTTAACTTCCTTGAGGACATGATTGAAAGCATGGAAAAGGAAGCGTGGATGGTTCGTTCTTACAATGTTACTCCGACAGGTCTTTAAGCCTGTACACGGGTAAACAAAACAGGGTGAGTCTTTCGGCTCACCCTTTCTTTTTGTCCTTATACATTTACCCCTCAAAGATTAACTTGACAGTCAAGAACGGTTCAGAATTAAGATTCGCTTTGAAATTGAAATAATCTGAATTGAATGTTCGGCTCCCACCACTATCTGAATAACTCAGGCTCCTTGACGGCAACAGTACGTTATTCTCATTATCCGTAACCTCAGCCACGATTGTAAGACCTAACGATACTCCCTGTGAAGAGTTGAATATCACCATTGCTTGATAGGTAGTGTCGACATCAACTGCCCCTCCATAAATTACTTCCTCAACTGTTTCGGTTTCTCCATATCCTGTGCTGAATGTACTATTTTCAGCCTCAAGCGTACTGGATAACCTCAACCGCATTGAATCCGCTTCATTCCCACCATTAGGAATGTAATCTGGGCAGTTGTTTTCAAGTTCAAAATAGACAGGAAGTTCGATTGATTTCTTCGCTTCCTGATTAACGGTTACAGTTCGAGTAATACCCCCCCCCGAAATAGTTATCGTGGTAGAGCGAGCATTACCCGTGTTGGCTCCTGCCTGAACGGTCACTTCCTGTGACCCCCCCCCAGAGTCTGGGGTGATTGTCAGAAAATCTTTTTGCATAATCTTTGAAATTAAATTGTTAAACGAAATTATTTGGTTCCCTTCCGGGATTTTCTTGCTGACTCACAAATACGTTTCCATGACTCAACTTTCTTTTGAGCCAACCGCTCTCGCCTTGCCTTATGCTCAGCGGAACGGTCTGTGAAGAAATAATCGTTATCATTCATCCTTGTTTCCTTTCTTCTTTGCTTCGCGACGTGCTTTCCGTCTTTCACGTCTCGCTGCGGCTTCTGCTTCCGCTTTGTTTACATTTACCTCACCCTCTTCTTTTTGTGCCTTGTGACGAGCAATAGACTCTCCTATCGCACCTTTTACACGCATATTCTTCTTCTGCTTGTAATGCTTGTTAAGATTGTAGTCTATTTCGAACTCACCTTTCGGCTCTTCAGGTTCATCAGGCTCCGGAGCCAGAACCATACCATTCTCCTTGAGGCTCATATCCTTGTCGTCAGGTGTAACAGGGTTGGCACGGCTGTCTTCCTGTGCCTTCGCTGCCTTCATTGATTTCAATCGTAGGAGCATATTCTTACGAGTTGTTTCGGCTGTGGTTTGCTTCTCAGGTTCCTTCTCATCAATGATTTCCGTGATAGGGGTAAACTCCTGAACAAACTCTTTAGAGGAACGCTCTATCTGGTCCCAGTCGTACTGCTTAATCAGTGCTGACGGCAACTGTACCTGTTCACCATCCATCAAGTTACCATTGAACCCGTTGAACTTCGCATACCATGAGGACGCCAACTGTGATATCAACACGGTCGGATTCAACCCTACCTTTGCAGCCGTCAAACCCACTACCAACGCATTAATAGACATCTGCTTCATGACCGTCATCACGTTGGTCTCAGCGTGAAGTGTGGCATTGATATCAATACGACCATCAACGGTCATCTTGATTTCGTTCCCCTTAACTTCCTTGCGAGCCTGTTCAATGATACGGAGTATAAGGTTACAGTAATCGACGTTACTCCCCCCTGCTGCTCTGTTCTTGATTTCAACCTCTACCAACATTTGATTAAGGACTTCAAGACGACCTGTTTCAGTTGCTATACGAAAATCCTTATTCTGTAACACGTACTCGGCTCGACGTCTGGTAATCAAGTCTCGGTTCTCAACATAGAACTTCTTCAGTTCTTCCTCCGGAACCTTAATCTTGTATTCCTTCGCCATAACCTTGCTGACATCGGTAACGGTATAGAACTTCCCAAAGAGTTCCATTATCGTGCCTGTATAGTCGACAATGTTGCGAGGCTTCCGGGAACGGACTCCCATAGCCTTATTCAACTCCAACACGGCTCGTTGATAGGCTCTGTCTAACTGTAAGTATTGAAGACGCTTGGCGTTGGCTGAACGAACAGCCGTAATGTCCCCACCGTGCGTCTTGACAACTGCCCCCACATTCACCATCTGTTGGAAGTCTATATTGATTGTTTTCTCTTCCTCTGTACCCTCGTTTAGCACGAGGTCGAAATATCTTTTAGGAGACAGGTCTCGTTCCTCTTTTGCCCATTCAGCAGCGACAAACAAGTCCTTCACCTCGTCCGATGCTTCCGTAATGTAATCAGGAGCCGTTCTCATGATACGGTCAACGTCGGCTTCCGTAATTACACGTTTCGGGATGGGTTGTTTCTTTTCTGCCATTATCTTCCTAAATATGAAAGTGGCTGGTTTCCCAGCCACTCTTGATTGTTACTGAATGTTATTTCTTTTTCGACTTCGCTGCCTTAGCAGGAGTCTTCGGTTGTTCCTCTTCCTTAGGAGCCTCTGCTTTTGGTTTCGCTGGTTCTTTCTTCGGAGCGGTCATTACGACAACCCCTGTGAACTTGGTTTTCGTAGCGGAAACAGTTTCAGAAGACGGTGCTTCTTCATCGCCCACACCATTACCAACCTCAATAGCAGCCTCAGGACTTTCAGCACGAACCAAAATGAAGAACGGTTCTTTCACCACTTTACCCTTGTCGTTCTCGCTGAGAAGTTCAATCTTAACTTTGTAGAACGGGTCTTCATTAGCACAGCCGTCTGTCTTTTCAACACGCTGTATCTTTGACGGTTGAATCTTAGGAATAGAGAAGTCCTCTCCCTTGAATTGTTTGTTCATGAACTCCGTCACACGAGCCTCGGCTTCGGTGTAACTTTCAACTTGGAACAACCACAGTTCCTTGACGGTCTTATACGCATTGCGCTCGGTGACTGTCAACCGTTTTGTTCTTACTTCGAAAAACATAATCGTCTCTATTTAATGATTAATAATCGTCATCCTCGTTCTTGTTTCGCGAGAACAGCGTGATGTCTTTAATATCAACGTACCACCACTCGGTTCGGGTTGCACATTTGAACCTGTCGGGGAATTCGGCTCGTTTCGGATATGTATCCAATACGACGCACAAAGTGTTTTCTTTGAATTGATGACCGCTGTTATTATGGCGGATGCGTACAATGTCCCCTCTTCGGATTTGTTTCTGACTCATGGCATTTACTTTTTATTTGGTTCATCATTTGCGGACATAGCACAAGACGTATTCAAGAACTGAATAGCGACTGAAACAGAGTTTTCCAGGGACACTCTTGACACTTTCGCAGGGTCAATGATTCCTGCCTCAAACATATCTTCTATCTTCTCGGTAACAGGGTTGAAGCCTTTCCACCACATCGGGTCGTCGTTGTTTGTCAGGTCAACTTCAATACGGGTTGCGTTCACAGCAGCATTCTCACACAACTGATTGAACGGAGCCATCAACGCTTGAGCAACTACATTCCAACCGATAATGAAGTCAGAATGTTCTTCATGAAGTGAAGACATATTGCGTAGGTGGTCTGACGCTCTCAACTGAACCGTACCGCCTCCGGGAACGTATCCCTCTTCCAACGCTGCCCGAGTTGCGGCAATAGCGTCGTCAACACGGTCTTTTCTTTCCTTCATCTCTACCTCACTGTCCGCACCTACATAAACGACGGCTGCTCCTCCTGTAAGTTTCGAAATACGTTCACGATACTTCTCTTGGTCGTAAGAGTTCGTATTCTCCTCCATTAGATGTTTAATAGCCTCTACTCTGGTATTTATATCGGCTTCCGTACCAACACCTCCTACGAGGATTGTACGATTAGTAGAAACGACTGTGCGTTCACACTCGCCCAGCCAGTCTGTACCGAGTTGGTCAAGCGGACGTCCAAACTCATCGCCTACCACCTTTGCACCTACCTTAACAGCCAAGTCCTCTATCATGTCCTTCTGGATTTGACCATATCCGGGAGCCTTTACGAAACAGGCTTTTAACCCGTTCTGCTGCTGAATGTTTGTCACGAGAAACTTGATAACGTCATTAGACGCATTAGGAGCAACGATAAGAACGCTGCGTTTCGCTGAATAAACAGTCTGAATGATAGGAAGAATTTCCTGGGGATAGTTGATGTTCTGCCCGAAGATGAGAATATACGGCTTATCAAGCACGCATTCCATACGCTCTGGGTCTGTGACGAAGTACGGGTTCACCAAGCCTTTCTCCCACTGAAAACCTGTGGTCACTTCGACTGTGGTTTCATTTCCCTTGCTGCTTTCCTCAACTGTAATCACTCCGTCGTTTCCTACCTTTCCGATAGCCTCCGAAATGATACAACCAACCTCCACATCACCGTTTGCGCTAATAGTGGCAATCTGATTTACACGGTCGAACTCAGTCTCACCGATTTCCTTCGCCATCGCTTTAATGAACGAAACGGCTTCTGAACGAGCAGCCTCCATTCCTTCTTTGAAACGCTGTGGGTTCTTGACATTAGGAAGAACATTCATTCCCTCTTTAATGAGCGCACGGGTGAGGATTGTGGCTGTGGTCGTACCGTCACCAGCCTCGTCACAGGTCTTTGCCGCAACAGTCTTAACGAGCGTTGCTCCCATACGTTTCATTGGGTCGTCGGTATCGTACGCACGGGCAACTGTTACACCATCTTTAGTGATGTGAGGAATACCATACCCTTTGTCAATGATTACTGAATGTCCCTTCGGACCGAGAGTAGAAGATACTGCATTAGCGAGTTCATCAATTCCTTCGAAAAGAGCCTCTTGAGCAGATTTGTTGAATAAAATCTTTACATTCATATTTATTACACTTAATCGATTTTTATTTAAAAACGCCCAGTCCCGGAGTCAGGTTCCGAAGACTGGGCAATTTCTTGATTTATTTCTTCGGTCGCTGTGGTATTTCGCACGCACCTCCGGCACAGGCTGTCGCAATTTCACTGCCAGCCTGTTTAAGCGGTTCTTCCCATACGATGTTGTCGTAGGAAACAGGCTTCATCCGACAGATGGCTTGCCACTTGTGGTATGCGTTTACGTGCTTCAAACAGTACGATGTCTTCTGACGGTCGCCTTCCATATACTTGTCGGCAAACGAATTGAAGCGACGCACCCAATCCAACCGTCTTTCAACACGTCGTTTCAGGTAGTCAATGACACAGTTCACGTCTGAGAAACAGATACCGTCAATGTCAACAAGGAAACGTCCGTCCTTGATATTTTCAACAACGAAGTCGGCTATCTGTTTGTCGTTGATTGTAAGTAACTGTGGAGCCAACCCCATCGCTGCGTTACAGGCTTCCCAAACGTCTTTAAACACGTCATTCGCATCAACGATAAGACCGCTCGACAGAATTGCTCCTGCTCCGTAGCGTTCCGCCAACTCAACCTCGTCAAGAACTTCGGTGTACGGTGCTTGAGGATAGTCCAAATCACCGAATGATGATAACAGGCTGATACCACCAAACTGGTCACGATGTTCCCACAGGAACTCCCGTACTTCATCCCATTCATCTGGGCGAACTGTACAGGTATTTGACACGTTCATTCGAAGTTTCGGATTGTCAAGTGTAGAAGGATGAGTCAGGTTCGTACCGTACTCAATCCAATTTTGTTTCGTTAAGAGAACATATTTCAGGAATTCGATTGCTGTCAGGTTCTGTTTCAGCAACGCTCCTTCGGGAAGTGTAACAGGGAAGGCGATAACCTTTTCACGGTCAGGAGCCCAAACGCTCGCTTCTACCATATCCGGATTGATGCGTTCCCACTCTTGAACAGCCTGTTCAGTATCCGCAGCCTGAATGTGACGAATGTAGTGACGAGCGTGTCCGGCAGTTATTCCTGACAAGGTTCCAAGGAGTTGTGAACTGTTCCCAGACGGCTTCACAACTGTACACCGTGCAGCCTCGTTGATACCTATCATTCGCGCAATCTTCTTGTTGGTCTCTACAACAATTTGAGCACCACGCTTTTGTACTTCTGGGTCGAACAGGATAGCAGGGTTCTCACAGAGACCCGTAATGCCCACACCAATAAGAGCGTCCCGCTCCGCTATCAACTGTGACCATTTCTCAAGCACACGGAAATTCGTGTAACCAGCCTGCAACGTACAGATAGTGGAGGCTGCTTCACAGGCAGCATAGAAATCCTCAACTGTCTTTACTTTACCACCATTGATTTCCGCAAGATTACAGAATCCCCAACCCGTATGATAATCACCGTTCTCGTCTTTGATTTGCGGGAACATACCTACCTCTCCACAGGGGTTGAATACAAACCACGGAGAGTCGATGAATACAAATCCTGGCTCCCCATACAACTTGGTATTCTCGTAAATACTGTCAAACACTTCCTTCGGTGTATCAGGTAGGATGGCTGCTGAATTGTTACTCCGGCACAGTTCCGGCATCGTTGCTATCCAGTTACCTGTTTTGCACGCAGCCATTTCAGCATCGTCAGCGTCAAAGATACTTATCATCGCTGAACGACGCACACCCCCTGTCACCACGCTGTTCGCACAGATACAGATTAGATAGTGGAGTTCAAACGGTCTCAATTTCCGTCCTTTGATACGGGTAATGATGTGGTGACACTTCTCTATCGCCTGACGTAACGGTTCGGGTCCAGGAGCCTTAAATCCCCCTCTGATGTATGCACCTTTCGGGCGGATTGCTGAATAGTCAAACTCGATGTCCGCACCACCATAATAGTAAGCGGTCATCATCTTACCAACAGCCTCTGCCCACCCCTCAATCGTATCAGGTATCACGAATTTCTCAGCCTGCTTTGAATTATCAAATCCTTTGGGTACAGGAAGTCTATCCGTGTGAACGTGCTGAACGCTGTAACCTGTCCCAGCACCACAGAGCAACAGATACATGATTTCCTCGAATACACGTACACGGTCAACGTAGGTAGAAGAACAGTTATAGAAGCGAGCGTGCTTCTCTAACATCAATTCTCCACCATACTGTAACGCACGCTGGGCTCCCAATACACGTTGCTCGGAATACAGGCTGTATGCGTGAGCAAACATCTTACTGAACTCAGCCTCGTCTTCAGGCTTCACCATACCGGAATAGCGTTTCAAGTGCATATCCATTACTCTGTTCACGGCTTCCTGCCATGTTTCCTTTTTCCCATTATGGGTTTGGGAATACTTGCTCAAAAACACGTACTCCCCGACCACTGGTCGACTGTCCTTTTCAATCATGTTTCTCTTCAATTTTCTTGGTTCTCTTTTTACGAACTGTTTTGGGCTTCGGTGCGGGTTCTTCCTTGCGTTCTGCTATAATGCAGCACGGCATCGATGAACCCAGCGTCAAAGCGAGCACGTCAGGGGTTCCCAACGCTTTGTCTTTCGCTCTGGCTTCCGAAACAATAGACGCAAATATACTACTTTCTACTTCAAGATACAAGGGTTGAGGTCGGTACGTGTTCTCATTCCCGGATTCCTGCTTCGCCATTTCAATGCGAACCCGTTCAGCCTGAAAATGAGTTTCAAGAATTTCTTTCGTAGGTAGAAATCCTGCGAAAGCCTTAATCTTCTTGCACGCCAACAGGCAGACTTTCACTGACTGTTTACCACCCTCGTACACTTGATGAGGAACCATCAGATACAGGTCGATTGGGGTCTGTTTCTTTACTTCTTCCATAATTCAAATTATTTAACAATATATTAAACTCTTTCTCGCACGTGTTATAGCCACGAATTGGAGACACTTTTCAGCATATAAAGCCAGTTCAGTTGTCGCATACTTACTTGGTAGAAGTTCCGGCTGTAGAAAGAATATTCTGTCCGCTTCCAACCCCTTACTTTTGTGAATTGTCGACAGCGTGATACCACGACTGGCGTTCTCTACAAATATATCGTAAATTCGGGAGCGCACGGTTTCCAAATCACCGAAATATTCGTACAGGCTCAACAAAACATTCACTTTCTCATTCAACTTGTCGTATGCCCCACACTTGGTTGGACTCTTAACTCCCTTCTTCTGCAACTTACTTATCATGTTCTCAAGAACCTGTTCAAGTCCCCATACGTCCTCGACGCTGTCTATGAGCGATACAAGTTCATCACCGAATTCCTTCCCAAGAATTGTACACTTCTTCCCCTGCCGTAACAGGGTGATGAAAGCGTCAACCAACGGAGCGTTATTCCGGCACAGAATGAAATCCCCTTCCTGAGCGTCTTTAAACGTACCATCCCCAACGAACCCTTTAACCGCTCCAGGAGCAGCCACTATACCATCGGGGAACACTTTACAGGCTTCGGCAACTATATCCTGGGCACAACGATATGTCATTGACAGAGGCAGCGTCACTGTATTAGGAGCGTTCTTGATAGCCTGTAACGAGTCAAGATTACTCCCCATAAATGAATAAATTGATTGCTTTTCATCCCCCACCGCTATCAGGCGACCTCGTGGTGTCTTACACATCTTCACGACCTCAAACTGTAATGGGCTGATATCCTGACACTCGTCAAGCATAACGACATTGTACTGTTTGAAGTCATCCCGATGAACGTATTGAGTCGCATAGTATAACATATCAGTGAAGTCCATAGGAAGTTTCCCCGACCCACCTTTTAGGAAGTAATTATCAGCAATCTTTTTATTGAGCATACGGAGTTCTATTGCTCTCTTAGCGAGATTTTCGTCAGCCTCTTCACCGTACCTCTCACCCAATGATATTATTGCCTCTACATCGTCTTGTACGAGGTTAAAACGCATGAGGTCGTAGAGCCTGCATATCTTCATTATCATTCCCGGAATACGCTTCGAGTGAACCTCTTTGAAGTTCATCTTCTCTTTTGCCAGATTGAAGTTCTTTGAATCCGACAACGCAAAATTCAGACTGAACGCTTTACACAGGCTTGACAGCGCACACGAATGTAGGGTGGAAGCCTTTACGGTTCTTGGGAGTCGCTGACCCAACTCCTCTGCGATTGACTTATTGAACGCCAAGATTATCGAACTCTTTATAGGAGGAGTTATCTCCGCTAACTTACAGAGAGTGAATGTCTTTCCACTCCCTGCCGTTGCACTGACGAAAATGTTCCTGTTCATACTTTGGTATTCGTCAACTATCGCTTGTTTATACTCATCTAATTTCGCCATATACTAAATCTTTTCTACTTTATAATCGATGTCCAATTGCCCATTATAATACGGCTCAAACAGGTATGTTCCATTAACCCGTTCAAACAACTCCTCTTCATTTGCGTAGAAGCAATCGCCTATAATGTTCACGTCTCCACCCACTTGGTTCAACTCCTCAAATTTTTCAGTCTTTTCCGGAAACACACAGTCAGAGCCATCATGGTGGAACCAACTGAACCCCTCAAGCGGTCTGTCCTGAACGTAACTGTCTTGCGTCTTATAATTCGCCAGAGCGTCCGCACAGGCATTACCGTAAACCAACGGGTCGGACAGGTCTTTCCCATGTCCGTTGATGTGTGATATACCGAACACCATCTTTCGACGGCTTTCAATTTCTTTCAGGATTTCTTTCCAAAGTTCAGGATTCTTAACTCCCCACCACCCGTTGGCTCGCCATTGTGAAAGTAGAGACTTCTTGAAGGCATTCACCACGAACTCGCTGTCGGCTACGACATGAACCTTTGTATAGACGTCTGGGTCTATCATCTGTATTGCTGCCAGCAACGCTTTCATCTCCATACGAGATGTCGTCGTGTTCCAAAAGCCTCTTCTCAGGTGTATCTCCTGATTTCCATAAGGAATGTACACCCCGAACCCACCTAATTTCCGGTCGCTCTTTGCATTACAACTTCCGTCGGTGAATATTGTTATGTTAATCCTATCTTTTGGGACCATATCACTCAACCTTTCTTATCTTTAAGCCGTGTATGGTTTGCCACCCCTGTAACCGAAGAGCGTCCTCAACCTTGTCCGCACTGACAGCCATAACGAATTCCGACTGTTGCTTAATTTGTCCCTTGCGTTCTTTCGTACCAAAGAACTTTGCTTTGAATTGAATTTTGTCCATTGTTATCACTAAATTATTTGATAATTACATAACGGCTCCCGATGGCTCGAGTTTCCGTCATTTCAGATGTTTCTGTAAGAATTTCCTTGCCAACAGTTCGTTCTCGCTTTGTCCCCTGTTCACCACCCCTGTTATAAGGCTCTTATCCTTAACGGTTTCCCTCATTTCGACGTCTATCGTGTCGGGTGATAATAGGTAAGTAATATTTATACTATTCTTTTGCCCCATTCGTTCAAGACGACTGTTCGTTTGTTCCAAGTCGGTTGACTTGTCAGGCAGTTCAATATAGAAGAGATTCGAGCAGTTGTCCTGAAGACCGTCCGTACCTGTCCCAGCCGACTGAATGTTCGCAAAGAGTAACCGATGTTTCCTCTGTGAAAACTCGTTCACGATTTGTTGCTTCTTATCAGCCGAGACCCCACCCTGTATTATCGGAGCCTTAAAGTATTTTGCCAGTTCCTGAAGCGGTTCACGGTGTACGCCAAAGACCACTAACTGTTCGTCTTCATTCGCCTCTAACCAATCCTTGATATACGATTGCATGAACGGCAACTTCCCTTTCACCGACAGGGATTTCAGCGTGTTAATCATTACAAGGTGTGGAGCGTTCACGGCATTGTTTGCCTTCTCGATGTCTATCTTCTCAAGATACGCTAACAGGTCTGACTCGGCTCGCCTGTACTCCTTGAGATTCACAATAGGAACGTCAACTGTTTGCTCTACCAGCGGTGGGAGTTCCTCAAGAACGTCCCTCTTATTCCGTCGTATGTAACCGCCCATTCGTAACAGTTCATGAAGTTCCTCAAGGTTACTGAACCCACTGTCGTCGAACCCGTATGCGGTTTGTTTCCCATTACAGTATCGAAACTTGAACTCCAACGTATCACCGAAGATATCATCGAACCGTCTAATTATCTTGAACGGCTGTATCAGGTCGGCTGGCTTATTCTGAGTCAACGTACCTGTCAATCCCCATACGTGTTCTATTCGCTTGGTTATCTTCTTCGCCATCTTTGTTCGAAGAGCCTTTTCCGACTTCAAGAAGTGTATCTCATCCAAGGCACAGGCTCCCCAATACTTCTTGAGTAGTTCCTTGAACTTCGCTGTCGGCTTCTCCATGTTACGTTCCCCGAGCACATCGTAATTGATAATCACGACATCGCTGTCCCATACGGCAGGGTCGAACTTTCGTTTCCTTTCGATTACACCTACTTTTCGGTCAGGCACCCACTTCGCCCATTCCTTCTTCCAATTGTATTTCACGGACGCTGGGGTAACTATCAGAGCCGGAAACGCTCCGAGTAGTTCAATGATAATAATCGTCTGGGCTGTCTTACCCAACCCACAGTCATCTCCATTGATACAGTTCCCGTGATTAATCATATAGGCAACCCCCTCGCACTGATAGGGACGGGGAATTCGCTTCATTCCTATCTCCTTACAGGCTTGCTCAACTTCCTCGGCTGTTATCACCTCTTCGGGTTCCTCATAATCAATCACACGACGAGAGGGAACGTAGTTCATTCCCTCTTTAAATCCGTTCTCCTCAAGCCACTTCTTCAACGGATTCACCGTGACAAGTGAAAACGGAATGTACCACTCCCGATTTTGGGGGTTGTATCCTGCACCAGCAAACTTCTTTACGGAAGCCACCAGCGCAGGATGATAATCAAACCCAACGTAGAAATATTCCCTATCTCGATAATAATATCTCATTTTCAAAATCCTCTCTCGTTACGATACGAAGTCCTCTTTGTTTAGCGGTCTTCATCTTAGAGGAAGTTGAGTTGATGTCGGCTACCACAAGAACTGTGCATTCTTTGGTCACACCGTTCAACACCACGTGTCCCCGAGCCTGAAGAGCCTTTTCGAGTTCTTTATTCCGGAACCCTGTCATGCAGACAAACATTTGTTCGACTCCGTCAGGAGTCTCAACCTTTGGCGACTGTACATAAGTAATAACGACTCTTCTGTCTTTTCCCCTCGAAAGATACGTTTTTAGACCTTTTACGAACGTCAAAGCAAGCACCTCACCTATTCCCGGAATAAGTTCACATTCGTGCTTTAGAGCGACCGCAGACTCCGCAGTGAGCGCATAACTATTTGGGTCACGCAGCCTCTCAACCGTTTCCCCGTTCAAGCCGTCTAAGATTTTCTGACAGGTCGCCTCGGCAATCTTTCCGTCAAATACATTTATGGCTGTTAGGTAACGAGCCAACGGTACTCCGGCAAGAACCTTTTCAATCTGGCTTGAAACGGTCTTTCCTTTTGACTTTCCTAACAGGTTCTGGAACTCAGCAACGTGCGACTCAAGAATTGTGTCTATCGTCTTATAGCCGTGTCCATACAAACGACGTATCGTAGGCTCCTCAAATTGTTCGCAACCCATCGTGCGGAAGAAATACACCATACCAGAGATTACTCTTTCCTTGCACGACTCATTTGAGCATACAAGGTCAACGTGCGTTTCGTTCCATTTAAGCGGTTCACCGCAAGACGGACAGATAACAAGGTCGTCCATCATATCGGTGTACGCATTTTCGTTATACTCAATCGTCTTCAAATGTTTAGGAATAACGTCTCCACCACGTGTTACTTCGATGAACGCTCCCTCGCAGATATGTTGGTCAATCAGGTAGGCTGCATTATACGCTGTGGCTCGGGATACGGTTGCTCCGTTAATCTCAACGGGTTCGATGATGATTACAGGGTTCAGAACACCTGTCTTCCCTATTCCCTTTTCTATACTGATAACCTTTGTCTGGTACACGTCACACCACTCTTCCTTCTTGAACGCAATAGCATAGGCGGGATTTCCGTTAGGAAGCCGTCCCAGTTGTTCACGGACGCTTTCTTCATCGACTTCTATCACCACGCCATCAATCTTGTATTCAGCATCAAACCTGTCATGAAGTTCCTCATCAAGCAACAGGTTCATTTCCTCATCGTCGAGTTCCATTATCTCTTCAATCAAGAAACTGACATACGGAGTAACATTATGGAACGTTCTTTTCAATTCTTCGAGAACGCTTGACTTGTCGCCTGTAAGGTCGGAGCCATAACGCACGAAGTCCACGTTCGCCATAAAGCGGTTGTTCCAACCGTCCGGAGAGTTGAATATTCCGGCAACCATATTACGAGCGTTCTTATAGGCGAAGTCGGCTTGGTTGTCCTTGAGGTGGGCAAAGGTCTTCTTCTTCATGATAGCCTCGCCCCACGTGTGCATAAGGTGTGGTTCCGGATGCTCGCTCTCGCCATTGAACATACGGTCGAAGTGTTTCGTTGACAACTGTCCTTCTACACCATCACCACGAGTCCACGCTCTCTTATCGTCTTCATCAACGACAAGGCTTATTCCGTCAAATTTAGGAGTGGCGACAATCTCCTTACAACCTGCAGCAAACATCTTCTGTAACCATTTGCGGAAGTCCTTGATTGTCTTGATTTTTTCGAGGCTGTACATAGGGACAGGCAACGGCTCCATACGGTCGGTGGCTTCCTCTACGATACCTTTCTTGAAGAACTCGTCCTCCGGACTGTTTACTCTCAGAGTTTCAACCATGTGGTCGTAATCAACATCTGATATTTGAGGATTGCCCTCACGATAAGCCTTATTGAGAGCCACCAACTCGGCTCTCAGGCTGTTAATCTTTTCTTGACTTAATTTTGCCATAACGAAATTATTTATTTTTGGTGCAATTCGTAATTGTGGTGACTGTACGATTCCCCGATTTAAATGTGGAAACCATATACAGAAGATTTTCTTCTTCCTCGTCCCATACCCAATACAATGATGAATGATTGTTATACTTCATCAAATCTCTACCAGTTCTTCTCGCGATACGAGCAGCCTCTCTTGCTGATGTTGTTTCAACTGTGAAAGTATCACCTCCGTTGTATTGAATATTGAACTTTTTCATAACCTTTGATTTTTAATGACACTACAAAGGTAATGGATTCTCATGAAATTCCAAAGAGTTTTCCCCGAAAATCTTCAAAAGGCTGAAGAAATTTCTACAATCTCCCCAGCCTTTTAACGCTTAACGTCCAATTTTCGGTTTAATCTTCCATCATATTGTGGTAAAGTTCGAGTCGGATTTTAGCATACGCTGCTTCGACGTTGGTGAAGGCACGCTGGTTGTTCACCCCTTTATCATTATATATTTCCGACTCGACTACCTTTGCCACCTGTTCAATCCATTTCGTATTCGTATAGGAAGACAACTTCTTGCCACGGAACGTAAAACAGTCAAACTTGGAATTTCGGTCTTCATGTAAGTTCGTCAACAACTGTCTTATCTTCTTCGCTGTCCCTTCCTTATCCGAGATATGGTTCTCTTCACGAACCCTCTTAATAATACGGCACACCCTTTCAACCGCAAGGTCGAACGCCATATTCGTGACCGTCTTGATACGCATCTGCGTCTCGGGGACAAGTCCCTCGGATATGTTACTGAGTTGAATGTTTTGATTCCTCGTCTCAGCCAACAGTTCTTTAAATGTTTCCCGCTGTGCGCTCATTGTGTCGTTAATGACTTTCATGAACCAGCGGAAGAAAGTTACCCACATCAGTGCTGACAGCACCAAAAAGAATCCGGCTGTAATAGCCATCATTCCGAAATCTCCAATGCTCTTTCCTGTCTCGATAGCAGGATTAATCATGTCTGTACCCATCGTTATTCCTTGATTTTGTTAAAGTTTTCACTCGTTGTTATCTTTATTGGTACAAAGATAATAATTCAAAATGAAAGTCTCTAACCTTGGTTCAAGGACACTTTGGTAATCCAGAAGTAATTATCCGTTCCAAACTTGAAATCCTCTTTGTGAACTGACTGAATTCGCTCACGAAGCCTCTGTTCCGTCATTCCACTGGCGAAATTATGCCCGATGTTTGCGAGTAGCGGTGTAACCTCTTGAGCGTCCCGCACTTCATTGTAGCGACATTCACGTGTCTTCAACCGTACTTCCGGAGCAACGTAGGCTCGGAACTCACCCATGATTTCCACCACGAGTATCTTACAGTCACAATTCATTACAAGTCCTCGACAAGCGTCAAGAAACTCTTTCTTAGCAGTGTTATTTTCCATAACCAATCATTTTTTCTATTGCATTTTTCTTTCGTTGTTCTTTCTCATCCGCAGCACCACGCTTCAGTTCCCTGTCAAACCGCTGGCGCAGTATCTCCTTCTTTTTGTCGTCAGGCAATCCCTTAAAGACGCCAACGCTGAACTCTGGTATAGTGCTCTCAACTTCTGCGAAAACCATCTGTTCGCGACAGTTAGAACACTCATACGGCTTCCCCACGATAGTAGGAACCATCTTCTTGAGTTCTTTACTGTATTTCATCACGTATTTTCCCGGAGTAAACGCCACGCCATGAAGTTCACAGGCTTCATTCGGGCAGCACAATACATATTTCATAAATAATGCCTCCTCCCATATTCAGCGATTAATAAACTGTCAGTCAAGTTGTCATCGGCTTTCGTACAGTTCTCCGTCCGACGTAAATCCTGTCGGGGGAACAACCGCTTCGCTGCAAGCACTGACATCACTTTCTTGTCGGGGTTCGGCTTGATTCCCTCGTACATTTCTTTTTGCCACTTCTTAGGAGTCACCAGCACAATCCTCAATCCACACATGATGAACCCCATACGGAGCGCATAACATACTCCTCCGAAAGTGAACGTAGCACCCGCAGCAGAACGTGGCAGAGCGTGAACATCCTCTATCACGACAACCGTGTTATTGATGTCACACTCCTCCGATATCTGAATAATCAATTCTGACAGTTCATGCAGGTCAAGTTCCTTTCCCACCTTTGGCATCGGATAGTGCTTGATACCTGTACTTTTCATCACCGTGATGAACCCCTGTTTTCCTGGGTCTACTCCGATAACTGTTTGTTTCTTTTCCATACTATTCTATATAACTGTAACCGTTTTCCTTCACGACGGTGAGAGTGGTTACACCAGCACGAATATTCATAACGTGACTGATTACATATACAGGATGATGAACATCGCTCATTGACTCAAGTAGAAGAGCCAAGCCCAACGGGTCTGTTCCCTCAAGAACCTCATCAATCATTAGGAAGTGAAGTCCTCCCCATTGGTTCGTTCCGTTAATCATTTCCTGAAATGCTTGTATCAAAGCCATTTCAATTCTTGCTCTCTCGCCTCCGCTAAACGACCAGAATGATTTATATTCGCCCTCGCCATTGATGACTGATACAGTTATCTCCTCTTTGATTTTCCCTTTCGCATTTCGCTTGAACCCGTCTATTGACAGACGAAGTTCTGAACGCTGCTTCTGTAAGGACATATTCGCGAAGTTCTGAATTATCCGTAACTGCTCACAGGCAAGGCTCATCTTGAACTCCTTGAAACGCAATCCCCACTGTACCATGTCTGATACCTGTTTCTCGCACTCTCCGTATTCCTTGTTTGCCTTTTCAAGTTTCTTTTTCGTCAGGGCAACAAGACCTTCCAGTTCGGCTTCCTTGGTTTCCATTTCAGCCTGTTCAGCCTTTTCAAGTTGTTCAACCAACTGTTCGCTCTCACTGTTACAACGTGATTGAATCCCTTCTTGATGCTTGATATCTTCTTGGTAGGAGGATATCATTTGGTTGCTTCGGGTTATCTCCCCACGGATTTTTGTTATCTCCGCTTGAACCTCACGAATGGCTCTGACTGTACCCTGTTCCTGAACACGTATCTTCATGAACTTGTCGTCGTACTTTTTCACCCGTTCCTCAAACGAGTTGAGTTCTTCCAACGCTGTTTTCGCAAGGTTTTCCTGAGTCTCGGCTTCCTTCTTCTGTTTTTCAATCCTCTTCCGAGTATTAGGAACATCAACCGTTTCATCTGATGTCACGAACTCCGTTCCACACTTCGGGCACTTTACAGTCCCTTTCAGGATAGCCGTGAGGCGGTTGGCTTCGGCAGTGTACTGTGAGGACAGTTCCTGTGCTGCTTTACGCTTCTTCCTCGCTGCCTCTACCTTTGTATCAGTCGAAGAACGTTCTTTCGTTAGAGAGTCATATTGAGCCTTATAGTCAATCGCTTCTAATCCCTCTAACTTCTTAGAGGCTTCAGTGACTTTCTTCTGGTTGTCCTTGATACTCTGTTCAGCCAACTTGATAGCCGTCCGGGAATTCTCAATCTTCTTTTCCGCTCCGTCGTACTCCTGTATGACAGCGTCAATTCGTTCGTTTATACGCTCTATAAGCGATTGTCGTTCCTCCTCAAGATTACGTTCTCGCTCCTCAGCCAACTGTGTCTCATAGACGCCCAATTCACCCTCTATCTTCTGAACCTTTCCCAAGGCAACAGCCTTCTTCTCTTCCAACGGTTTAATCTTCTCTTTGATTACGCTGTCAGAGTCGTCTAACTGTTCAGCCTTAATGAAGCGGTTTATCAACGACAGTTTGTCGGAGTTGGATGACGAAACGAATGACTTGAAATTCTCCTTGTTAAGGATATAGAAACTCTTCAGGTCTTCCGAGGATATACCTATCCAGTTCAAGATGTAAGCGTTCCCGTCGTTGACGGTTGCTACCTGTACCGAACCCTCTTCCTCATTAATCATGAGTTCTAATGACGCTGAACCTTTCTGTCTCAGGGTTCTATGTATATTCAGCGTTTCTTTCCGTATCGGGCAGTAGATGTCAAGCCAGATGTCCGCTTCTTCTTCACCCCACAGGATTAAGTCCCTGTCAAGTGTTTGTTTCTTGAGCGAGTTAGCAAGGATTGCATACGCAATCCCTGCTTCCATCGTACTCTTCCCTGCTCCGTTCGTTTCCTTTGACTCTATCTCCGTCAGGTTCTTTCCCTTGATTAAGACAGGCTCATTCACGAACTTATGTTTCAGTTCCTTGAATGACAGGAAATTCTTCAAACGCAAATAGGTGAGTTCCATACTAAATTGTTTTCATGATTTGTTCTTCGATTTCTTCCGCAAGGTCAATGTCGTTTGAAATTATCTCACGAGCCTTTTCTTGACCCTGTGCCAGCGTCTTTCCTTTGTACTTAAAGAACGAGCCAGCCTTTTCAATAATTCCCCGTTCAACTCCTACGAGTAACAGTTCCGAAGCCTTATCAATTCCCTCACCGAAGCGAATATCGAACTCGGCTTTCCTGAACGGAGGCGCAACCTTATTCTTCTCAACTTTCACCTTGATGTGGTTAGCGGTTTCTTCGCCACGGTCTCCAACTGTACCCGACTTCGCAATGTCCAACACCTGTGAAGAGTAGAAGCCAAGAGCCTTTCCTCCCGGAGTCGTCTTCGGTGAACCGTACACCACGCCAATCTTGTCACGATACTGATTGATGAAGATGACCAACTGTTGGTTCAGTTTAATGTCGCCAATCAATCCGGGAAGCCACGTAGCCATAAGCCGAGCCAGCACACCCATCTTAGCATCGCCCACATCGGCTTCCAAATAACATTTAGGAAACATTGCCGCCACCGAGTCCATCACGATTGCTCCGATTGCTTTCGACTTAACAGCCTCTCTCATGATTTCGAAACATTCTTCCGCAACTCCTGGCTGGCACAGAATAAACATCTCCGGAGATATGTTCACCCCCAATGCTTCTACATAATCCATGTCAATTGCGTTCTCACGGTCTATGTAGAGAACCGCTTTGCCTGTCTGTTCCTGTATGTTCTTACAGGCTGTCAGAGCCAACGTAGTCTTTCCCGAAGACTCGTAACCACGCAATTCAATGATACGACCCATCGCATAACCGCCACCAAGTGCCAAGTCGAGCGACAGGCTTCCTGACGATACGAACTCTACTCCTTGAGTATTGTTTCCCGCCACAACTTCTTTGCCGAACTTCTTTTGTAGGGAGTTCACCAAATCTTCTACTCCTGCCATTGCATTACTTCTTTTAATAGTTTATATCCTTCATCATATTCGTAGCCTTTTTCATCACAAAATGCTTTGAACTTTTCGGCTATATCTGTTCCGGACAGTTCCTGAACCACTTCGGCTTCTTCAGCCTCCGTGACTTCGACGTCCGTGTACTTTGCTTTCACCGAAATACCGTGTTCGGTGAAGACTTTTTTGTTGACAGCCTTAACAGCCTGTTGGTCTCCCACAAGCGTTATCCGAACGTTGACGCCATCTGTGTTCGTTTTAGCGAGTTTTAATATCTCTTCCTTTGAGGTCTTAAGGACATCAACTTTTATTTCCTTATACGGAACAAATTGAGCCTTTACGAACTCGAAGGACGTATCGCTGTACAATACCGTAAATCCCTTCTCCTCATCTTCCCCGAAGTTATTCTGACGGGTACTCGGTAGGTGAAACACGTTGGCTCCTGGCTGCTGAGCGTCATGATAGTGCCCCAGCATGACCTTTCCGTACTTCGAGAACAGTTTCAACGGAATCTTGTTATTCACGACCTTCCCATCATTATTGATAGAACCCTGTACGGCTGTATGGCTGAACAGGATTGATGTCTTACTTTTCGGAGTAGGTAGTTCAGCGAACTTCTCCAACCATACGTCTTGTGCGTAGAATGGCAAGAAGTGGCACTCAACCCCTTTCAGGTCTATACAGGTAGGAGTCTCATACAGGTTGAATCCTGGATGGTACTTATACGCTGTCAAGAAACTTTCGTCTGACTCGTAGTCGGTCTTATCATGATTTCCGGGAATACAGAGCAACGTGATACCATGTTCATGATACAGTTCTATCATCTCTGTTAGACAAGTGAGAAGTTCTTGTCGTTGGCTTAATCGTGAGTCGAAGATATCCCCAAGCCATATTACAGTATCAACCCCCTGTTCCTGAGCCAACGCAATTTCCTGTTCGGCTATATCCAGCAGTTCAAGCGCATTCGCCTCTTGGAGATGTTTATCTGTACTTATTATTGCGATAGGTTCTTTCCTCATTGTCGAAATTATTTAAAATGAGAGTCCAAGTGTATAACGCTTGGACTCTCACTCTGATTACTCATTGTTTACTTCTTTTTGTTGCGCATAGCACGGATACGGTCTATCGCACTTTGACCAGATGAACTACCAGCGTCCGAAGCAGGTCTTACTCCTGGAGTAGGAGCGGGAGTTTCATCTTCAGGTTCGGGGTCGGGTTCTTCACCACCATCATTGTCCCCAGCGTACTCTTCACCACCATCGGAATCACCGTCATCAGAACCATCCCATCCGGGAACGTGTTCAATATCGTATCCGAGGTCTTCGTGTTTCAGAGCCAACTGACTGTCTCTTATACACATCTCCGAGCCCACGAGACTCGACGTCATCTCGTA
>ENA-OYYG01000067-OYYG01000067.1-human-gut-metagenome-genome-assembly--contig:-NODE-67-length-59354-cov-11.093121_pt1 | contig 59354 bp, 54 predicted proteins | sample MGYA00244061_ERZ653444 | MGnify/ENA primary metagenome ERZ653444 (study PRJEB26926, sample SAMN06165059) | human gut metagenome | biome: ENVO:00009003; feature: ENVO:2100002; material: ENVO:00002003... | reverse complement strand
ATATCACTGTATCCGACACTATCATCTGTCACTTTTTAATTAAAGTGGCAGATATACTAAATTTCAATGATACAGTACACTAGGGAGTTTTGTCTGTTTTCTACCTGTTGCGTAGAATTTTAGGGAATTGTATTGTCATTTTGTTGTCACTATCCATTCCCGCACAATCCGACCTAACTAATGTGCAAATAAAAATTTGATTAATTCCATCACTCCACTACCAAATGCCCCTAATAAAACAACAACCAAGACATATGTAACAATTACCTTCATATTTGTTGAAGCAGTGGATATTCGAATTAATTTGCTAAAACTACTAATTGCCCTTTCATCTTTACCTTTCTCTTTCCAATGATATGCCAAAATATTGGTTACATCATAATTATTTTCCAGATAATTATCCCAATCATGGTCTTCTAGTTTTCTGCATTCATATATACCTGTTCCAAAAGTATCAACTTCATCACTACTATCACTCAAACTCTTGGGCGGAGAGATTTATCTGGCTGTTTTTTGGTATACATTTGTGCATTTCATTCTTCATATTCATCATATTTTGCAATTTTGTGTGCCTCGTCTTAAATTTTTAGAGCCAAAATGGAGCCAGCAAAAATCACTTTTAATTTTTCTTAATCTCATCTTTTTTTACAAACATACAAATCGCCCTCTTTGGATTATTTAACATTGTTACTGGAAATACATTCATTTTAGGCATATTAAATTCACGTACTACAGTATATACATTTTCTTTAGGAGTAAAACGTGGCCATATTTCCTTTACCTCATCCATAATCTGAGTTGCTTGTTTTATTATTTGCCGTTCATAGGAAACCCCACCTAAATTGATATGCTGTTTATTAAGAAAATCTTCAATTGCTTTTTTTCCTATTTCAGTTCCATAATATCCATGTATCTCTATTGTACAATTATTCTTTTTAATAATAGACTCCAATGGAACCTCAACACGTTGTTCCTGTGCAACATCTAAACCATTTTGTTTGATAAAATATATTTGTCTACTTGCTCTTACCTGTTCTACTTTTCTCTTTTCACTTTCGTCCGTAATATCAAGATTCAGATAGGCCTTCAACATTCTTATGGTTGCTGAACCACATTCAAAATTATCACAAAGAAATGTAATGTTATTAATCCTATTGTCATTGTAATAAAACCCATCTTCTTTCAACTCCAGCATATGATTATACATATCATTTGACTCTCTAACACTTTTTGCTTTCAAATATGTTTCGTATATACTTGCAAGCACACTATCACTTTCTCGCCCATCCTTAGGAACATATAATGTATTTATATCCTTTCGTATAAATTTTTCATCACGATTAATATCTGAAAATTCCAACTTCTGATGATGCATAAATATTTTCAAATAATTCCCTATCTTTGCCTTATCAATTCCTGACCAAAGCAAATTATGTATTAATCGATAATATACTTGCGAATCAAAATCACAAAAGAATCTTTTTCCCACTTCCTCTAAAGCATCTCTTTGAAGTAACATCATATCGGCAATTTCATCATACTGTGTTCGACTTATTTCAGAAACCGTTTCCAATGTAAGATAATTCTTACTCTGAGTCTTTTCAAGTGCTGACAACATCTTTAACAGAGTCTGATTGCGAACAATGCCACTTTGTTCCCTATTGTTATATAACAAATAATACTCGTCACCATTTCCCCAAATATCTTCAAGCAATCTTTCTGGATCATCAAGAACAGCTGTGTTTATCACTAACTGGGACATTTCTGTATCTTGCCTAAACTTTTTTCCTACAACATCACCGACCAAATCCACAATCAAAATAAAATTTCCTTCACTATCCTCTTGAACTTTACCATGCAAAACATACCATTCTGTTGGATTTTTGCATCCTATAATCTGATACATCCAACTATTATCGCTCTTTAAAGGATAAAAATCCAATGGTTCTATTTCGTGCTCTTCAATGTTTTTCTCCCTTGAATTTTTATTTTTCTTATAAGTAATGGCACAGTATTCATTTTCTCTTTGCCATTGCCCTGCTATAAATGTCAAAGCTTCTACAGAATCAGAGCAATGCTCCACCCAATTTTTCAACACTTGACTTTGATACCATTCACTTGAATTTAATTCATCCACCCCAAGTCCATTCACTCCTACATTCTCATTTTGAAGAAGCATAATAGCTAAACCAAATGCCACTCTATTCATCACACACTCTTTGCAAACTTTAAGTGCCGAACTCCTGTATTCACGTAACGCATCTATTAAATGTTCTTTTTCGTAAATTGTGCCCGTCTTATTTTTTAACCATCCTTTTACTATTTTATTATCATTATAACAGAATGGATTAACTGGTAATAAAGAGCCATCCGCTTTCTTAATAATAGAATGTTCAAAAAGAATATTATATGTCCTTTTATCAAAAAACAACCTCAAAAAAGCCTGTCTTCCCTCTTCAGTTTTTAGAATATCAGAATGATCTTCCAATGAATCGCTTTTCTCCAAATCATATTCCACAAAAAAGCCTATTTTATTCCTATGATAATCTTTTTCCTCTTCGATTGTTACTCCATCTATTTCCCATAAAGGCTTTCCTTCAAAATATTCTCGGCTTTTATGCCTTACAAGAACTTTATTTGTCATAGCATCATAAAAGATCATAACTCCATTTTTCTGATAATTAAGTAAATCCAACGTATCTATTATATACCCAGAAGTGTTAAGATACTTAATAAATCTTAAATTGCACTGGTCAATTAGTGTCTGAAGAATTTTCTGTTTATCTTCACTATTAACAAATAATCTAACAGCAAGTTGAAGAATATGTATCTGATATATTCCCAAGGGATTATTAATATCTACAAATTCTGGTCTTTCAACAACTTTTGCTATCATATTATGAATAGGGAAAAAATATTGTTCGTTTTCTTTAATATCAAAAACAAAATAAATATTATCTAATTCCTGTATAAGAATCTGTATAGAGTTTTGAAGCAACTCATCCTCTATTCTCCAAACATCCCCAGTCTTACCATGTATTTTTAATTCATGTAAAAACCATACTGTGGTCAAATTACTATCATATCGTTCCTTTTTAGTTGCTTCTACACCAATCTGTTCAATATTCTCAAATGTCTGTAATAGTTCTTCTACTATTTCTTGTGGAACATTTCCTTCATACATAGATTGACAATACTGAAGCAATTGGCAGTACACTGCTGCAACCAGTAATCTATTCTCCGATAATTCTTGTGGTGTACATGATTTTAATTCTTCAATTGTTTTCAATATTATTTTTCTTTCGTGTTGTCCTGCTTGCAACGCCTGTAAATATATCTCAAGCTTTTTCATCTGACACCTCCGCAGTAATTAATCTCAAAGCATTTATGATTATTTCGTCATCCTTCTTCATTTTTGTATCAAACAATTTTTCTATATATTCATGCTTAATCCTTTCGAAAAGAGAGGGAGCAATCACATGATCTTGCACAGCATAATACAGCGAATGTACAAAATTGCTAAAATTTAACGAATCAAGTGATATAAGTTCTAACTCCTCATTATCCAAAATAAGCTTCATATATCTTTCATTTTTAAATAAAAATTCATAAAATTTTCTAAAATTGCTCCCTCTACCATTGCAACTTTTCAAAATATCTTCACGATAGTAATCTAAGCACCAACTTTGTGCCTCTGAAAATGTATTTGTGCCAAATATATATCCCAAAGAACCTACATTAAATGGATTTTTCATTAAATAATTCTTTAATTTTTTTCGTCTTTCTTCTTCAACAAGAATTCCTGTATATTCATTTTCCTTTAATTCATAGTTAAAACTATCTTGATGAAGAAGTTCTCTTCTATCTTCGTCATTTATAGAACTAATTTTTCCAAAATATTTGGTTTTATCATAATTTATGGGGAGTCCCGCTGATGGAAGTGTGCCTATTAAATAATCATACATTGCCTTTCCATCAAAATCTGGTTCACAAAAAAAGACAATATCATCAACATAACGATACATATAAAATCCGCTATTTTTAAATTGCTGACACATAGACTCTAATAATTGATTCAAAAACATCTCAGCAATAATCCTTGCATAGGCTGGTCCCTGTGGAACACCAATCCGTCGTCCATTCTGTAACTTTTTCATCAATATATCATTAAATTCCGTTAAAAAAACAAAAATATTTTTTGTTTCTTCATCCAGAAAATTTTCAAAAGACCTAAATACTGACACAAAATCAATATGATCATAAAAACCTTTTAAGTCTATATAAAACGCTTCATAATTATCCATAAAAGGGATTTCTGTAAATACTCTGATGTGATCTATAAATTTTCCCCATGATGAATACCAATAATAAAAAATTCTCTCTTGCGAAGTGTAAGATATATGATAACTAAATGATTTCCAATTTATTTTCATTTTGCTACACAATCGCAATGCAAGATTGGTTGTAATAACGCGATCTTTAGCAGAAAGTGATACCAATCTTCTTACCTTTTCTGATGATTCTTCTCTCTCATAAACTTTATATTCAGTTGGTACATATTCAATTTTTTCTCCTCTTACTATCTTTTCAATTATATCATCATAGTATTTTAAATCATATTGCCTCAAATTACATAACCTATTCCATATAGAAACATCCGGCACCTCATCATTATCTTTTAAATAAGCCTTTTCCTTTTTTACTGTAAGCCCAACATCAGAAACAGCCTTCTTCTCATTCAATTCCTCATACTGTACCAAAATATTTTGTTCCAAACCACATTTGCGCAGTAAATAATGTAAACTTGTCTCCTGTCCATCAAGGCTGCTTTCTATCTGCATTCCATAAATGTGATAAAGATATTCAAACGTAGCCGGGAAATATCTACCACCTACTTTTTCAATATTACTATATGTCTTATGTTCATCATAATTAGGGAATTTCCTAAACACATCTTTTACAAGCTGTGCATTCGAATCGCATAGATACAATGTTCCAAGTAACACAGTCCAATCTTGTGGCATTGCTAATCCTTGTTTCATTCTCAAAAAAATTTTTTTGAATACTTCCGTCTCCGATAAAATATCTATCACTTGATCCACTGTTATTTCTATTTTATCTACTAAACGATATTTTCTATATTTTAATTTTACCTCATCGCTTTGTGATATATCTATGCCCAATCTATTTGTAACTTTTTCTACATCATTTGGCTTATAATCCTCAAGTATCGTCAGCTGTTCTTGGAAGAACTTTTCTGACTCAGTATCATCTTTTTTCTGAAAAACTCTAGTAAAAAAAAACGATCTATCCCCAGACATGTGGCATGAAAGAGGAAATTTCACTTGTTTTCCAACTATATTATTGCGACTACTGTCTGTAGCTGGAAATCTATCAAGTCCCCACTCCTTACTTTCCATAATTCCATATAGTGCCGGACAACACTGCTCCAACTTACACACAATTCGATAGCCCAATTCCTTTGCTATCAGTTTATCAAATGTTATCCAAACGTGAATACCTCTTCTTCCAGAAAACTCAAGCATGTAATTAATTTCAAATTCATCTAGCATCTGTATAAATGGAACAATACACTGATTGTACAAAGAAAGTACGTTTGGCTCGACTTTATCTTTACAATCAAAGTCGAAACATATCCACTTAATTCTGTTTGTTTTATATCCCTGCTGATAACATCCCATAGACCCTTGTCTTTTAAGCATTTGTTCAATCACAAATGGTGACATAGGAAAATATTTTGTAATATATCGTCCATCATTTTGTTGAATTCCAGCCGCATAACTATTTACTACAAACAAACTATATTCCAACTGTGCAATATTCTTGATAATCTGATCTATTGTCACGATATTCACCTCACCCCAAATTATTATATCCAAGCATTTTATCTGTTTAAATATTGAATGCAATTGATTATAAACACACTAATTTTTTAACCAATTTTCTTTCCTATTAATTAATATATCATATAATTTTTCTTTTTTCACTCCAAACAATTACTCAAAATGTTGACCTCCCGAATAATGATTTATTCATTAGTTTTTAACTCTCATACCTAAAAAACTCCCTAGCCATCATCTCCGCCGTAGCCCGATTGTACCCTTTCTTCAAATACCCCTGCACAATCGTTCCGAACATTCCCTTAACCATCTCATCCTCAATATCACAATATGCCTGCATTTCCCCGGACAAAGCCATTGCCACATATTCTATTGGCTTGTTATCCAACAACCTATGCAGCTTCGCCAGTGACTGCTCTGTTGTCCTCAGAGCAGCCTCCACTTCTTCGCACTTTATCCGCAACATATTTCCATCTGTAAACCACACCTCAACATAGCCGTTATCCATGTTATAAGCATATTCCACGATATTATCCGTTCGATTATCTTTCATCTCATTAAATCCATCCTTCCCATTATCTTGTCCCATAAGACCTGTCATACCGCCTTATCTGCTGCTCTGTACGCTCCTGTTCCTTCACCTTACGAATAATCGTATCAATCTGCTCTGCACCGGCATATCTCTTCACACGCTCCAGATCATCAGCCTTTTCCTGCAACAGCTCTGTCCTATCACTCATATCCTTAATCTTGCCCTTGTAAAACTCCACATCATCTGACAATCTCTTCTTTTCCTTTCGAAGCTGTATTACTTCCTCTTTTAGCCTTACACACTGGATTGTCAGATTCTATATCAGTGTTTTAAGCTTATTCACAAATGGCAATACCACCTTATCCCGAAACGCCTTCGCACTTGTAAATACTCCTGGCTCAGGCAACTGCCATTCCGATGCTTCATCATACTTACGCACATCTCGTTGTAATAATTCCTCTGATTGAACCATCTTCTTTATATTGCTTTTAAGCTCTTTCTGTTGCTTTTCAAGCTGAACATTATTCTGATGCAAATCATTGTATTTCTGTCTTAATGCCTGATTATCAGATTTCAATGAATCATTCCTTTGCTCCAGAGTGTGATTGTCAGCAGATAACTGAGCATTCACATTCTCCAATTTACTATTCGTATATTGTAAATCTTCATGCCTTTGTTCCAGTTCTTTATTATCTGTCTGCAACTGTAACTGCTTCTGCTTCAAATCATGATTTTCCATGCGAAGTCTGTCCTTGCGACTTTCAAGCCTTGTATTCTCCATCCTCAAATTCTGATTACCTGCAAGCAGTACTTCCTTCTCCTGTTGTGCTATAGTTCTCTCTTCATTTGCCTTCTGTATAGCTTCCTCAGCCAGTTCCTTTTCTATAGTAACATTTTGCAATTCCTGTTTCTTTACAGAAACCGCTTCCCCAAGCTGTAAAACCACCGAAGATATTTCCTGTTTTTGGCTATCCAGCTCAGCTACTTCTTTTGCTCGCTCTTTCTTTTCAAATTCAAGCACCGACAAATGCTTCTCATGTGTTCCCTTTTTCAGCCATTCCACACCATATCGCTCCATGACTGTAGCAAGTTCCTGCTTCTCTGATGCAATCCATTGATTTAATTCTGTTGCACCCCTTGTACCACCAGCAAATCCTTCTGCCGCTAGTGCAGATTTTAATGATACCCTTGTATCAAGTCCTCGCTTACTTCCTGTAATATATGGTACAAAATCAATATGCAAATGCGGTGTTTCTTCATCCATATGCAAATGTGCCGAGAATACATATAAGTTCGGATTTCTGGCTTGGAACTCGTCCATAAATTCCGTTAAAATCCTTTTTGCCAACAATCCATCTTCACTTTTGGCATTCATATCATCTTTATTTCCAATCTGAAATATCACTTCATGAAATAACTTTTCCTGCTTACCCCTCCTGATTTTTTCATAGTAATTATCAATCATGCGATCTTTTCGTTTCTGTTTTGCATTATATCGTTCCAGTGCTTCATCAAATAATTTATGATAAACCTGCTTAATATCTTCCTGGCAAAATTCCACATTATCAGCACTTCTGCTTTTATCTACATTCTTAGCTGTAAATGCTCTGGTATTATGGTTCACAGAACCTTTTCCGATCATTGCACTTATCGTTCTCTCCATAGGCAATCTTCCCCTTTCTTTTATCTGTCATATTAGCGCCGGATATCGGCATAGAGCGAGGTTTCCTCGCTCTGGCTTTGTTACTTTCGTCGAAAGTAACGCAAAAGCACTTTTGACAGCTACGCCATCAAAAATGCAGACCTGAAAAGAATAGCAAGCTATTCTTAATCAGGTTTTGCGCCCTGCCGGGAGCTTTTCTGCCTGCGGCAGTCAGTGTACACAAGCCTCCACTGTGTCAAGCACACCACATTTTCCTTATCGATTCTAACGGAAGCGTGACACGCAGCCGTTATATATGTTTAAGAAAAAACTACCACCGGAAGCTCTCCGGCACACCTCGTCTATCCAAATATTCCTTTCGAGCCTTTTCATTTTCTTCTTCCGTTGGTGCAGTCTTATATTTTGTATATAATTCTCTCATTACCATTGCATCCAGTTTCTTCTCTAGTCCCTGTTTTATCTGAGGCAACAGTTCCTCCTGTTCCAACATAAAATATCTCATTATCGCAACGAAAAGTTCTTCTGAAATCTGTACATTTTTCATATCAATCCATCATTCCTTTCCTAACTCGTTCAAGACCGCAACACTGCAAAGTCTATATGCTTTGCAACCTTGCAAATTTTATCTCCGCAATTTCTATATAGCCTGCAATGTTTCGTTCTTGTCCTATCTCTGTTTTACTGCATCCAATTCCCAATGCCACGAGTTATTGATTTTCTTTGCCTGGATGCCCAATTCTTTCTTTGCATTTTCCAATGTTCTCTTTGAAATGCCCTGTTTATCAGCCATTTCAAATATTTCATTACTCTGCACCATATTAGTTGTTTCTGCCAATTCACGAAGCATTTGCTTTGCTTGTTCCAGCTTATTTGCCTTTGGTGCAATACCGCCAAGTACTTCATCTGCTGTAATCTCATAATCTCCCAACCAACGAAAGCCCGTTTCTGATAACATAAATGCCTTCGGATGTCCAAATGCCGCAAGATTATTCTTTATCTGAACAACTGCTCTTGTATTAGGTTCTCCCTCTATTCTGCCGACCAGAAGCACACTCCTCGCCACTGCAAAGAAGTCAATGGAACCCATGCCCCTGTATGCAGCTTTATTACCAGATGCCTTGTTCATATGACCAATAAGAAGAATTGCACACTGGTATTTCTCTGCTAATGCTCCCAGCTTCTTCGTCATATCTCTTGCCTCATTTGCCCGGTTCATATCCATGCCACCACCGAGATACGCCTGTATCGGGTCTAATATCAATACTTTTGCCCCTGTCTTTGCAAGTGCCTCTTCCAGTCTTTCATCTGCCATAGATAAAGATTTATCACTTTCATCAATAACCAGTATCTTTTCACAGTCCGCCCCGGCAAGTTCAAGCCTCGGCTTTACTGTATCTGCCAGTCCATCCTCTGCCGTCTGATAAATGACATTTACCGGCTCCTGCACATCCATATCACTGTCGAGACATTCTCCCCTTGACAGCTTTGCTGCTATGTTTAACACCAATGTGGTCTTTCCATCACCCGGATCTCCCTGAATAATTGTCAGCTTCCCATATGGTATAAACGGATACCACAGCCATTTCACTTCCTGTGACTCAACCTCCGACATCTGTATCATCTTTAATTCTGTCTTCTGTCCTCCCATAAAAGTCCTCCATTTTCAAATCTTTTATTTGCTCCTAAGAAGAACCTCTGCTATACTCTAATTGTATTTACAGGTGTAACAGAGGTTTTCTTTTGTTACCGCAAGTCCTAACAGTTGCCGCTGTCAGGACTTTTTTCTTTATCAGTCTGTGTTCCCTGCCAAAGATACTTTGCTCCATCCAGCATTGAAATAATCGCCTGTAACATATCCATACAATCATTTCGCATATCTGCCAGACCATCAGCCGTTAGCGTTACCTCCTGCTGTTCCAGTTGCTTTACAAGTTCAGAAATATTTGTCTGCATATTCTGTAATTCCTCTACAAGCTTGTAAATGACCTCTTTCTTGCCTACAACACATATTCTGTTATAAATGCAGGAACGTACAAAATAATCTTTCTTCTTCATACCGCTTGCAAGTATCTTGGCTTCAATCATTTCCCGCTCTCTGTCCGATACACGAAAGCTGATTGTTGGATGTTTGTGTACTCCACTCATAGATTGTCCTCCTCATTCTCCAGCTCTAGCCTGTCTGCCAGTTCTGCCTGCTTATTCGGGTATAAATGTGAATAAGTATTTAATGTTGTTTCTATCTTTTCATGTCCCAGCCTCTCTGCTATTGCCAAGGGCTGAAATCCAAGTTCCACCAGAAGCGATGCGTGGCTGTGACGCAGATCATGAATACGGATTCTCTTAACTCCTGTTTCCTTTATGCCTCGTACAATCTCATGCTCCATATAAGATTTTGTAAACCGGAACATTCTTTCATTTGGCATAATTCCATATAAATGACTGTAATATTCTTTTAACTCTTCTGCCAAAAATGGTGGAATAGTAATCTTACGATTGCTCTTTGGTGTCTTAGGTGGTGTAAGTACATCTTTTCCATCCAATCTCTGATATGATTTACAAATGCTTATAATTCTTTTTTCCAAATCAATATCTTCATAGGTGAGTGCTAGCAATTCTCCTATACGCATTCCTGTCCAATACAAAAGCATAAATGCCATTCTCGCCTCTGGTTTCTTATCCATAGACGGAAGAAACTGCTTAAACTCCTGTTTTGTCCAGAACTCCATATCATCAGCCTTGCTTTTCCCGATACTTCCTGCTTTCCTGCAAGGATTATCTTTCAAGTCATAATATCTGACCGCATAATTGAAAAGTGCTGCTAACTGGTTATTAATACTTTTAAGATAAGTTGGTGCGTACCCCTGCTTAATCAATTCATTCTGCCAAGCCCGGATATCTGAAGTCTTAATCTCACACATCTTTTTCTTTTTGAAATAAGGTGTAACCTTTAAATCAAACACATATCTTTTATTCTTGATTGTGCTTTCTCTAAGCCGGTTCTCCACATCAGCGAAATAGATTTCAACAAAATTCTCAAAGTTAATATCCAAATCTTTTCTCTGCTGTTGCCGGAAGTTACGCTCCCACTCCTCTGCTTCTGCCTTTGTCTTAAAGCCTCTTTTGTTCTTTTTATGGCGTACACCCTGCCAGTCCTCATAATAGAACTGGCAGCGCCATGTTTTACCATCTCGTGTAGCTGGCATATCATCATCTCCTCTCCATTAACCAACTGCCATACCATAAAACTTTTCTTCAAAATACTTTGTAGGTACCTTGCCTGAAATCACTCGATAGCCTTTTTCTTTCAATTCATTATTAAGACCACGAATGATTTTGTAAGCATATCCTCTTGATACTCCAAGAATCTGTGCTGCTTCATCTGCTGTTACATACATCTTCATCGTATTCTCCATATTGTGTTCTCCTTCCCGTTTTTATTTCGGTACACTTTTGTGACCTTATTTATCCGTATTATATAGTACACATTTGTGTCTGTCAAGTAATTAAATCAACTTTATATACACAAATGTGTCCCATTGTGATAGAATAGGGGTAACAAATCATAAAGGAGCATTTTTATGACTACTGGAGAAAAGATTAAATACTTTCGCAATATGCGTGGAATATCACAGGAAACGCTTGGTCAGTTGTCCGGCATAAATTCCGCAACAATAAAGAAATATGAATATGGAATCCGTAATCCAAAGCCTGACCAGCTTTTAAAGATTGCCAATGCACTAGGCATCAGCATTAATATTTTCATGGATTTTGATATAGAAACAGTTTCTGATGTATTATCATTACTATTTAAACTTGATGACCAGATTGATATGAAATTTGAGGCAGATAAGGACGATGATGGCAATTTCAAACCCGCTACTGTTAAGCTGTCCTTTAAGAACAACCTCATCAATAAAAAACTCTGTACCTATATGAAAGCTCTGGAAATCCGTGAAAATATGATAAATGCTAAAGATGAATATTCAGAAGAAGAGTATGCTGACAGTTTGCAGCATATCAATGAAAATATCGAAGAAATCAAGCAACACCTGCTTGATGACAATATGGTTGTCAAAAAAGGCACTAACCGCCTTACTGTAAAAATTTTTCCAAATTAGTGAAACCTCTTGAATTATCAGACATAAGATGATAATATCTAATTAAACAGAAAGCACCCACTCCAAAGGTGGATGCTCCGAGTTTAGGTTAATGAATGTCCTTAAGGACACCGCCTATCCTGTGGATCAGACAGGATAGGCATTTTTATTTTCGCTTGTTTCTCTTATCGAGAAAGGCAAGCAACGCTACAATCAAGCTACCAAAGGACATCAGCAATGCTAATATCCCAATGAAAATCGAAATGATCTCATAAGCCGTCATCGGCGCCACCTCCCTTCCTATGTATTCCGGTTGCCCGGTATCATAAAACTCGGGAGGCTACCACCCTGTCATGGGTACTTTCCTTAGACGATATTGTACCATAAAAAACAAAATATCTGCAATATACAATCCCACAAAATCACCCTTCAAATGACTGATAAATATTAATCACTTAAAAAGCTTTTAATCTCCTCACTTATTCTTCCATACTCATAATCATGCACATAATGTGGGCAATCCAATTCTATGTACTTCCCAGACTCCACTTCTGAGATGTATTTTTCCTGTATCCTTCTCCATGTTTCTTTATCAAAACCAGTTCCACCAGTACCATCAGAAATAAAAAGCAGCATAGGAACCTGTGGTACTCCATTTTGAGCTACAATTATTGCATTATCCTTAACACTCTTCGCTTCATTTATCATTGTTACAGTTGCCGTTCTGTTATAAAAAATTGCTCTATACCTATTCTTTTCGTCATTAGTCAACGTTCCATGCTTTATAGCATCACTTTCCGCAAGTGTAGGAATTAGTCTGGTAATTCCTAAATCCGCTGCATATTGTCCAAGTTTCATTAGTGGAAGATTTATTTTCATATTCTCGTAATATTCTGGCACAGCCATATCCAAACCTATGATTGATTCAATTTCATCCGGATATTCTTGTGCCCAATAAAGGGCTTCAATTCCAGACATAGAATGCGGACATAAAACATATGGACCATCAATTCCTGCTTTATTCAAAGCTAATCTTGTTTCAGATAATATAGTCTGTATGTTTCTGTCTTCATCAACAATATCACTATATCCATATCCAAACTTTTCAACAACAATAATTCTGTACTCGTCACTTAATAATGAATATAGAGATTTAAAATCCAGAATGGGAGAACATGTTCCGCTACCAGACAAAAACACAAGTGTTTTGGAACCACTCCCCTCAACATAAATGCTAATATTATTTTCATTTATATCTATAAGCTGCCCTAATGGTTCCCTTAATTTTTTCTCTTTCCTAAGCCTGTACCTATGATAGCCAAAGCAAATACATATTAAAATAACAATGATTGCTGCAACCCATAGAAAAACACGTAACATACTTTTAATTCTTTTTTTCATTATTTATGCATACTCCTCTTGAAATAAAAATGGCAATACAAATAATTATTACCTTACATATCATTGAAACAATTAGATTGCCACCAACTGATATTTGCGATAATGTATTAATCAATGCATGTGTCATTACACATATCCATAAACTCTTTGTTTTATAGTATAGTGCAGATAAAATAAAACAATTTATCAAAAGCCCAAGTAAAAAGCTACTGACCTGAACAAATTGTATTGATCCTTCAATATAAAAATAAAGAAAATGCCATATTCCCCAGAAAACAAATGTCACGCATGTCGAAAACACATAATTATGCCGTTCCTCAATTATTGGTTGAAACGTATATCTCCAGCCTATTTCTTCAATCCCACCGAACAAAATTGCTTTTACAAATAATATAACCGGAATATACCAATTCTTTACTTGTAACATTCCACCCATTAATAGATAACAAAACTCTATACTCAAAAACATAAAAACAAGCAAGTAGCCAAAGACAGGTTGCTTTATGTTCACAAACTCAATTACAATCCTCTTAAAATTTATTTTTCGATATCGAACTGTAACAATACTCCCCCACATTGCAGAAGAGATTCCGCCAATTCCAATTGCTATCATCCCAACTACCGTTGTGTAATCCACGACCATCCCTATCCTACGCAATAGGAAAACTATAATCGCTATTACCGTAATTTGACCTATGCTTCCAGATAAATATAATCTAATCGCATTTTTTCTATCCACAGAATTATCAACGTCCTTCCTTATTTAGTCAAAATCTGTAAAACTCTTTCCAATTACTCCGTCCACAAATAGAGCCAAACTAGAGCCATTTGATAAAACAAATGCCGGAAACCCGCATAAATACAGACTTTCGGCATTTCAATCCGTTATTCAAACTCAATCGTTCCCGGTGGCTTACTCGTCAAATCATACATTACCCGATTGACGCCCTTCACCTCATTAATAATTCTGCTCATAACTCTCTGGAGCACCTCAAACGGGATCTCTGCTGACTCAGCGGTCATGAAATCGACCGTATTAACAGCACGCAGTGCCACGGCATAGTCGTAGGTGCGCTCGTCGCCCATGACACCGACGGAACGCATGTTGGTCAGTGCTGCAAAGTACTGGTTCGGCATCCAGGATGGTGCCTTTCCGTTTGCTTTGGTGTATTCCTCCACTGCCTTGTCCACTTCCTCGCGGTAGATGGCATCGGCATCCTGCACGATCTTGACTTTCTCGGCATTTACTTCTCCGATGATACGGATACCGAGTCCCGGTCCCGGGAATGGCTGACGGAAAACAAGTTTTTCCGGGATGCCAAGTTCAAGTCCGGCTTTTCTTACCTCATCCTTGAAAAGGTTGCGGAGCGGCTCAATGATTTCTTTGAAATCAACGAAGTCCGGCAGACCGCCTACGTTGTGGTGGGATTTGATGACGGCTGACTCTCCGCCAAGTCCGCTCTCAACGACATCCGGATAAATGGTTCCCTGTGCAAGGAAATCAACGGCACCGATCTTCTTTGCCTCTTCCTCAAAGACACGGATGAACTCCTCACCAATGATCTTACGTTTATGCTCCGGCTCTGTCACACCGGCTAATTTTCCATAATAACGGTCCTGTGCGTTGACACGGATAAAGTTCAGATCAAACTGTCCGTTTGGTCCGAATACTTCTTCGACCTCGTCGCCCTCATTTTTGCGGAGAAGACCATGGTCTACGAACACACAGGTAAGCTGTTTTCCGATTGCACGGGATAACAGACCTGCTGCAACGGAAGAATCCACACCGCCGGATAAGGCAAGCAGTACTTTTCCGTTACCGACTTTTTCACGGATCTCTTTTACCGTATTCTCAACAAAAGAATCCATTCTCCAGGTTCCCTCACAACCGCAGATGCCGCGTACAAAGTTGTGAAGCATCTTTGTGCCTTCCTGTGTGTGAAGCACTTCCGGGTGGAACTGGATTGCAAATAATCCTTTCTCCTGGTTCTCTGCTGCGGCAACCGGACAATCCGCCGTATGTGCAACGATGTTAAATCCCGGTGCAGCCTTTGAAATATAATCGAAATGACTCATCCAGCAGATCGTATTTTCTGATACGCCGGTAAATAACGGTGATGACGTATCGACCATAACCTCGGTCTTACCATATTCACGGACAGGTGCCTTTTCCACCTTTCCTCCAAGTACGTGCATCATCAACTGCGCACCATAGCAGAGTCCTAAAACCGGCACGCCGAGTTCAAATAATTCTTTTGAACAGGTCGGTGAATCAGCTTCATAGCAGCTGTTCGGACCGCCGGTAAGAATGATTCCCTTTGGATTCATTGCCTTGATCTGCGCGATATCCGTCTTGTAGGAATATATTTCACAGTAAACATTGCATTCTCTGACACGTCTCGCAACCAGCTGGTTGTACTGACCGCCAAAATCAATGACAATTACTTTCTCATGATCCATTGATCTTCTTCCTCCTGATGTTTTCGTTGCCTGCAATCTGTTCATGACGATGCCTTTTTCAAAAGCATATCCTTCCCTGATACAAGCTTTAATGATACTTATTATAAGATACGTTTTAGGAGTTTACAAGGCGTTTTTCCCTACATTACGGTATTTTGTCATTTTTATTAAAAAAATACATGCTTGTGGCTCAAATATCACTTAATTGTAAAAGACACTTACCTGAGAATTTCTGTTTAAAAACCATTCTGATATATTTTAAAATCTATGAATTGTAAAACAAAAATACATATCCCTTTCCATCTCCGGTCATACTATCCACATGAAAAGACATTCCAATCTCCCGGATTTTTCAAAACTCTGCGCACCGGAGCAGAACTCTATACAGGATGCAGTTTCCCTGCTGATCCACTTCTTCTTTCTTGGAAGCTTTTGGGGATTTCTCTGGGAAACCCTTATCTTCATTGCAAAAGATAATACTTTTCGCAACCGCGGATTTTTTTATGGTCCCTGGCTCCCCGTTTATGGCATCGGAGCGGTAGTATTTTACTGTCTGTTTCATTCTTCCAGAGAAACTATATCCATCAGGTCTCTCCACAAATCAAACCGACTTTTTCTTTTTAAAACAAAATACCACCCGCTCACAATATTCATAAAAACTGCCCTTCTCGGAACAGCTTTAGAACTTGTGATCGGATGGTTCCTTGATATCTTTTTCGATTTACGATACTGGGATTACAGCAGTTATCCTTTTAATTTTCACGGATATATCTGCCTTCTGTCAGCAGTCGGATTTGGTGTTGCCGGCATGCTCTGGATCTGCGTGTTTTCTGAAATTTCCCGAAAACTCTGGTTTTCCCTGCCGCCAGGCTTCAGACGTGGCTTCAACAGTGTGCTGATACTCTTATTTCTCGCGGACTGCGCTGCTGCGCTGATTTTTCCCAATACCGGACATGGAATAACTTTTTAATTTCTGACACTTCCGCCCTCTAAAAATTCGCTTTCCTCTTTCATGACCTGTTCTTCTTTTTCTTTAAAGATCATTCCGAAAATAGTTCTCACAAGCGGACCTGCAAAAAAGATCTGCCAGAAAAATGCCATTGGGAAATTCAGTGCTGTTGTCTGAAGCCACACTGCGATCACTTCTTTTCCTGCATGTTTAAATAAAAGTGTTGCTGCCAGGCTCATTGTCGGACACATCAGACAGACTGTGATTGATGAAATGGCAAGGATCAGCATGATCGGTTTGTCCACGCCCGGTGTCACGATACGAAATGCAAGTTTTTTGGACAGTGATCCATAGAGGAAAAAGTCAAGAATAAACGCAAGCGGTCCCATAATGATCAGTTCATGAAATGCATTTAAAAATACAACGTTGCTCATTCCTCCCATGTTCAGTGCAATGTTGTAGCAGATCATTGCGTACACCATGACGAACACCATTAAAATAGTAAATACGACTTCCTGTAACTTTGTTTTTGGCATATTTTTCTCTCCTCATTCTTTTGATAAAATAATTATTTTTGCCGACAAAAAAACAGAGAAAGCAATCTTTGCGATCGCTTTCTCTGCTGCACGTCGTATGATTATTATAGCGTATTCCACGAACTCACATAATAGTTTTAATTTCACAAACTTTTTATGTAATTCATGGAACTCATTGTGCAATTTTGTAAATTGTATTTTTCCATCTCCTGAAATACATTTTTCCGTTTCATGAAACACGTTTTGGGTTTAATAAACTTTTGTTTTATGAAACACGCCCATTTGTTTTAATAAACACGCTTTTACGTTTTATGCATGCTGATGCAGATATTTCTCCCTTGTTGCAAGTCCACCACGGATATGGCGCTCGGATTTATTGACATCTAACACTTTGCGTGCCTCCGCTGCAAGCGATGGATTGACCTGGACAAGGCGTTCTGTAACATCTTTATGTACCGTACTCTTGCTAATCCCAAAATGTTTCGCCGCCTGACGCACCGTCGTATTATTATCAATAATATATCTGGCTATTTCCATAGCTCTTTCCTCAATATAGGTTTTCACAAAAACTCCCCTGCAATACTTGTTTTTACATTGTATGCAGGGGAGTTATATACTATTCTTTCAAACATTTATTGCAGCAGTTCCTGTTGTGCAGCCTGCTGCTGTTGATGATATGCATTTTTCTGTTCATACATCCGCCAGTCAGCTTCCATGATCTTCTCATTAAATTCTTTTCTGTGCTCTGCCCAGGTAACTCCCACTGAAATGCTAATATTGTTGTTCATCATTTCACAGACAGATCTTACATTATCATAAAATTGCGTTTCTGTCGTATCCGGATCAAATACTGCAATGCCAACCTGAAACTGATCCATACTCTGATATTTTTCTATTTCCTCATTGTATCTGTTACGATTATCTTTTATATTTACATCCGACATGTCGATTTCAGTCTTAGCAACTCCGGTGTATTCGATCCAGAATTTTTTTCTTTTTCTCCCACATGTGCCAATCCGGTACCTTTTGTTTTCGCGGACTTTTCCACATTGTGATAATAACATTCTAGTGTTGCAAGTTCACAGATCGACCGGATCTGTGACAGGGCAGGTTTATTGACAACAATATTTTCCTCTTCCTTTGCCAGCACAAGCATATCCTTCTCTTCTGCTGCACGCTCTGTCAGATCCGCTCTGCACATTTCATACGTTTCCTGCGATATCGTTTCTGTTTCATATTTTTATTTTCAAAAATATAATCCATAGAACCAAAACCTACCGCCATGTTCTGTATCTCACTCTCCGGAAGTGTGAGGGTGGTTGTTTTTGTTTCCTCCTCAAAGGTTCAATTACACATTCCATTCTACAATAAGGTCTCTTCCCCCCCTGTTTTTTAACAAAAGAATATTTTTTCACCCTACAGTTTCTTTACCTTAATATTTTTTCCAGCACCCTTTGACTTAAAAATAGCTTTATAATCAGAAACTTTTTTTGCCGGTACTTTAAAGGTTGCATTTTTCTTAATGTTCTTGAATGCATCCTTTCCAACACCTGATTTTTTCAGTTTTGTTGTCTTTAATGTGATATTTGCAAGTTTTTTATCACCGGAAAACGCTTCCTTTCCAATCTTGTTTAATCCGGTAGAAGATGCCGTAAATGTGGTAAGTTTTGTACATTTATAAAATGATTTATTTCCGATTGCCTTTACATTAGAACCAACCGTAACTTTCGTAAGTTTACTGCATCCGGAAAATGCGCTGTCTGCAATTGCAGTTACCTTAAATGTATATCCGTTGATTTTAACCGTTGCAGGAATAGATGCCTTTGTAATGTTTTTCTTTGCATATTTATTTACAGTTACTGTATTTTTTCCGGTTACTTTATACTTGATCTGTCCAACTGTTTTCACAGTTCCAACTGCCGGTTTTTTCTTTTTGTCTGTAGTTCCGGTATTTTCCGTATCAGCTTTTACCAGCGCCAAAATCGCTGTTTCCAGATCACTTGCTGCCTGATCTACTACAGTCTGTTCTGCTGTTGCATCTGTAAGTTTCTTTGCAGCATCGAGCGCAGTCTGTAAATTTTTCCAGCTCTCTGCTGTGTAATCACTCTGCTTTAATGCCTCCGCTTTCTCGATTACAGCGTTAAGTTTTGTAACATCTGTTTTTGTTTCTTCCTTTGTCTCTGCCTTTACCAGTGCTTTGATTACAGCATTCAGATGCTCTGTTGCCTCATCTACAGTAGACTGCGTGTGCGGAGCCGCAAGCTCATCTTTTGCCTCTTTCAATTCAACGCAAAGATCAGACCAGCTTGCTGCCGTATAATCACTCTCAGTTAAGTTCTCTGCACTTTTAATTGCAGCTTCAAGTGCCGTCGTATCCACCGTTTCCTCTTCATCCTTAACAATATTTGCATCGGTTACCTTAAATTTTACCGTGTAATCATTGTAACCAAGTGCATATACCGTGATTGTCCAGTATCCGGTTCCGTCTGTTCCCGCCGGCAGTTTACAACGCAGTGAATCTGTAAGACCAAGCTGGATTCCCTGTGCTTTGTGCATCCAGTTATCTGATGCAAACTTGGTTCCATAAGATTGAAGTGGATCGGTATAAGTACTGTCGGATCCATAATAAGTCCACTCTACTGCCTGCATATCAGCACCAAGTGCACCGTAGCCCTCCCCAGTCAGATCGACACGAAGGAATTCTCCGTAAGAACCGTTTGCCTCTTTTACCGTTGTTGTAATATTCTCTGCTGTTTTTAATGCAGCGTACTTGATTCCGGAATCCGTTCCATTGTTTACTCTCGCAGCAAACGAAAAACTTCCGTCCTCATTTTGGGTAACTGTTTTTAGACCATTGGTGTTTTCTGTTACTTCTGCAACCAGATCCGTATAGTTTTTCAGATTTCCCTCCGAAAATCCACCGGATAAAGTACTGCCATTTTCCACTACGGTATATGCTGCTTTAAAAGCTTCATAATCTTCAGTTTTTACTTTGACTGGAACATATTTAAGTCCTGTTACCACATAACTTTCAATCTCATTTTTATCATAGGAAAAAGTCTCTCCGTTCGTCAGCACACCGGTGGCTGCTCCTGTATAATATGCCACTTTGAGCTTTGTACCATCTTTTTTTGTAATTTCTGACGTACACTGATAACTTCCCCTGTGCAGTCCGTGATTGGTGGTTGCTCTCGATACGGTATCAAATGCACCCATGTCAAGCTCAGCGCTGCATAAGCATACTGATACTCCTGCGTTTCTCCCGTTTCACTCTTCACCTCGGTTCCAGTGATCTGCTCTGCTTCCACTGCACTTTCTTCTGCGGCAAAAACCGTCATGGACGATGTCCCTGTTGCTGCCACCATGGAAAAAGCCAATACTCCGGTCAGTATCCGGGCAGATACATTTTTTCTTTTCATTTTTTTAATCCTCCTTCATTTTGCTTTATCTATCAAAAGTTAGTTTTTGCTAACTCTTAATCAAAAAATTCACACTATCAGATTCCGATCCACAGGTATAAGAAAAGCAGAAATACCGCCCTTATGGCAGTAAACCACAATTCATTCCCTTTCAATTTTCCAGAGACACCACAGTGGATATTTCCTTTCGGACAGATGCCGGTACATTTCTGACACATAAAACAGTCGCCTCTCGTCTCAATCGACCCCAGTTCCGGCAGTCCGATATCCGAGGGACATTTTTTCGTGCATGCTGCACAGCCAGAGATACAGTTCTCCCTTTCTCTTCTGAGCGCAAAATATGGCAGTACTGGAAGAAGTGAAAATATCGCTCCCATCGGGCACAAAATACGGCAGAAAAAACGCTCCTGCACGCACATGCCACACAGGATGAGAATGAGCAGGACGACTCCCGCAAAATATCCTTCCAATGCAAAATTTCCTGCATGAAGCATGGAAAAGACATCCCACGGACTGCTGCCTTTCAGTTTCACATAGGTACCTCCAAAACACAGAAAAAGAATCAGCAGTAGTACGGCATACTTGATCAGTGATAATGCTGCCGTAAGTTCCATGCCAAGCGTGACCGGTTTCTTTTTTAATTTTTTACAGACCCAGACATAAGCTGCACGCACCCAGTCCGACAGACTTCCAAATGCACAGGCAAATCCACAGAAAAAACGGCCGAACACTACGGTAGATGCACAGAGTATGATAAGCGACAGCACAAATGAAGTGATTTCAATCTGTGCACCCGTTCCCATCTGTCCGGCAATATATTTCACACCGGAAAATGCAGCCGTGAACGCTGACGGGAAAAATACAAAAAACAATAACTGTATTCCCGCACGGATCCATGCCGGAATCTGCTTTTTATGCTTCTTCCAGAAAACAGCTCCATTTGTCTTTCGTTCCTTTGATATACAATTTTTTTGAATTATTTCAACTATATTTTTTAACTTCGTACTTTCCAAATTTTTCCTCACTCTTACTGTTCTGCCTGTTTCAGTGCCTCGCTGACAGCATCCCTGATCCCGGTAGAACTGAACGTTGCACCGCTTACGGTATCCACATCTGCGGACTGCGCCTCTATGATCTTTGGAATGATATCTTCCGCCATGGATAAATAGGCTTTATCCTCGCCGTCTGCGGAAGTTATCTCAATTTCGCTGATTGTTCCATTTTCCACGGTCACAAGCACGGTGATCATTCCGCCAAAACCTTTTGCCCCGCCTTCCCATCTGCCGTCCGGATAAGTTCCTTTTATATCGACAGTTTTTTCTTTTTCCTGCTGCAGTTTTGTCACCTGCACCTCTAACTTTGTGATCTCTTCATCCTTGCTTCTGTCCTTTAATACCTGATTGTAACCTGCCAGTATCAATATGACCGCAGCCAGACAAAATGACCGGATCAAAAAATCTTTCATCTGCTATTCTCCCTTAATTTTTTGCCTGCTCCAATGCCTTTTGACAGGCTTCAATGATTGCTTTTGAGGAACAGGTTGCAGACGATACCGTATCGATCCCTTCTGTACTGTTCTTTTGCAATATCTGACTGACAACACCTTTTGACGCGGCTTTTATATAGAATGAATTGCTCTTTCCTCCGTCTCCGGAAATATCTTTGATCTCCTTGATCTGATCGTTTTCGATCACAAGCGTGAGCGTCAGTTTATATTCATCAAAATCTTCATCCTCATCCGGAATGCAGACAACACTGACCTTATAATCACCATTTTTATAGATCAGCGTTGTCTCGCCACTATTCTCGGTATTTTCCGTATCATTTTTTTCAGTATCTCCGCCACTCTCAGTATTTTCGCTGTTGTTTTCCGTATCCTCACTGTCTTTTTCCGTGTCTTCGCTGTTCTTTGTATCGTCATCACCGCTCTGGCTGCCAGAGAACGTGTAGTTTCCATCTTTTGCCGCAGCTTTTACCACCACATCCACGGCATGCAGTACTGCCTTTGATGTACAGGTTGCACCGGAGACCGTATCCACCCCGTCAATTCCGTTTTTATTTACGATCTGTGTTACAACCCCCGGATGCTTACTGCTGCCGGAAACCGCCTTTGTAATATAAGTATCATTCTGGGAATCTCCATCCCCGTACACATCGGAAACTGCAATGATTTTTCCATTCTGAAACATCACTTTTACATGCAGGTTGTACGCCGTAAAAGCACCGCTCTCATCCGGGTTACAGACAACGACTCCATAATAGGAGCTCGCTTTTGATGTGTCCGGCTTTTCGGTATCATCTTCTGTTTCGGTATCCGTCTCCCCCTTTTTCGCTTTTTTTGCAGCCTCAATCGCATTTGATACTGCCTCAATGATTCCCCTCGAACTATATGTTGCACCAGAAACTGTATCTACATCCGTGCTCTGCTTTTCTAAAATACTTGCCGTCACGCCCTCCTTTGCACGGTTAAAAAATCCCGCATCATCTGATGTTTTTACAATATAAATCCCAATGATCGACTTGTCTTTGATCTCGATAAACAATTTGACCGGTCCGGCAAATCCATTTCCAGTTCCTTCATAATAGCCATCATTCAACGCAAAATCTCCCTTTGCCACAACCGTTTGTTCTTCCCCGTCACTGGAAGATAACGCATCTTTTACTGCATTTATGATTCCTCTTGAACTGTATGTTGCACCGGAAACCGTATCCACATCCGTACTCTGCTTTGCAATGATGCTCGCTGTCACACCTTCTTTTGCACGATTGAAAAAGGCTGCATCATCTGAATTACTCAAAATATTGATTGACCGGATCGTCTGATTTTTTATCACAACTGAAACTTTGATCTTACCGGAAAATCCGTTCGCACTGCCTTCATAAGTTCCGTCTGCAAGATCAAACGCACCGTCTAAACAACAGCCGCTTCCGTATTTTCAACTTCCGTCTCTTCTACCGACTCCATACCGGCACTTTCGATAATAGTTTCCGTCTCTGTCAGTTCATCTTCTGACTCTGAACCATAAACCGGTGCTGTATAATCACTCAGGGAAAACACTGCACCAATTCCCACCACCGCTGCCAGAATGACGGGTACAATTCCTGAAATATTTTTCATACTTGTCTCCATACCAAATCATTCGTTTATACTTTTTTTTCAATGATCTTCGTATCCATTTCCGACTCAAAACTGTCTGCGATTCCCTCTGTGACATAGATTTCCCTGTCATCCGTCATCAGAATCATGTCAAATTCATCACTGTGATTTCTCCAATATTCCGTTACTGCTTCTTTCCCCATAATAAAAACGGATGTAGAAAGTCCGTCCGCAAGCGTTCCATCTGCTGTGACAATGGAAACGGAAATTACCCCGTTCTCCACCGGATAACCGGTTTTGGGATCTATGATATGATGATATGTCCTGCCGTCCTGCTCAAAATAACGTTCATAACCGCCGGAAGTGATCACCGCCTTATCCTGTATGGAAAGCACCCCAAGATACTGATCTGTATCCTGTGGGTCCTGCACTGCCACGCGCCAGCTGCTTCCATCCTTCTTTGTTCCAAGTGCCTGCACATTTCCACCAAGATTGACCAGTCCGCTCTTGATCCCGCAGGCACGAAAAATATCCATGATACGTGCAGAAGTATAACCTTTCGCGATTCCTCCAAAGTCGATCTGCATTCCGTCCTTTTTAAAAGCGATCTGCGATGTATCTTTATCATAAGAAATATCCGATGCATCTGTCAGCGTGAGCAGATCCTTAAGTTCGTCTGCATCCGGCACCCTGAAATTGTCATCTGTAAATCCCCATGCTTTCATAACCGGATAAATCGCAATATCAAATGCACCATCTGTAGCTTCATACAGATTCAGTGAGCGTTCCACCAGATATGCTGTCTCCTCCGAGAGTATTCCATCTCCGCTCTGATTGATTTTATATATCTCACTGTCCTCATTTCCCGTAGACAACAATTGATCCAGCCGGCTGATCTCATCTGCCGCCTGATCCACGGCCTCTGTGGCTCCTTTGCCATAAGCAGTTACCGTCATATATGTGTCCATTGCAAAGAGATCTCTGCTCGCCTCGGTATCTCCCCCATCGGTACCACAGCCACCTGCCACAACCATGACTGCTGCAAAAATCAGAAATATAATTTTTCTTTTTACTTTACCTTCGCTCATTTTCCCTCTAACTTTGGTTAGTATTTTCTAATCATTTTAGCTTACAATGCACCAGACGCAAATGTCAATCTGCACTTTTGAGACTTTTTCTCATTTTGATCTCCATTTCCCATGTTACCGCAAAAAAATCCCCTCACATACAGACAACAACCTGCATATAAGAGGATTCCTCAATTATATTATATTTCATTCAATTTAATTATATTTCAATGCCTTTTTGAGAGCTGCTGAAATCGCCGTTCCCACAACAAAGCAGACAATTGCCTCAACCAGTCCGTTGACACCTACAAATGCTAAAATGAACAGCAATGCATTTTTTGCACCAAGAGCTGATACAAATGACTGGATGTATTCCGTATTGTAAAATCCAATCACTAACATTCCCATAAAAAATGTGGTGTTCAGCAGCGGACAACAAAGGTTGCTGATCGTAACAGATGCACCTGACGGCAGCTTTGTTTTACGAAGTCCTTTATAGATCAGACCTGTCAGCCATCCCATTAAAATACGGGTAGGTACGCATACTAAAAATGTTAAAAATCCGTTGATTCCAAGCAGTGCAGCACCAAATGGGCTCATGCCGAAGCACTGGATGAAACTTGTAACACCGAACACGCCGCCTAAGATTGCGCCTGCCGCCGGTCCTAACGTAACAGCTCCTACCGCTACCGGAACGACGATCAGCGTGATCTCAAGACCAGCTGTTCTGATATATCCGATCGGGGTAAAAGCCATGATGAGAATGATAGCAACTAAAAGTGCCATCTCCACAAGATACTTTGTGGAAAACTTTTTCTGAGTCATAGTCTCTTCCTCTTTTCTTGTAATATGTAATTTTACAACATTATTAATGTATAACACTTGCATGCTCATTCCGCAATCCCGCATCCATATTTACTTCGTAATGTCATGTTTTTATTTTCATCCAATTTTTACCATATTCCATCCAATTAACTATATTTCAATGCTTTCTTCAAAGCCGCGGAAATTGCGGTTCCGACGATAAAACATACCACCGCCTCAACCAGTCCGTTGATTCCGACAAATGCTATCACAAACAAAAACGGATTGCTGACACCAAGCGTCTGAACAAACGACTGGATGTACTCGGTCTGGTAAAACCCAAATACCAGCATGCTCATAAAAAACGTGGTATTTAAAAGCGGACAGCACAGATTCGCGATTGTGATTGATACATTCGATGGTATTTTTGTTTTGCGGATTCCCTGATAAATCAGTCCTGTCAGCCAGCCCGTCAGGATACGGGTCGGTACATACAGCAAAAATGCCAGAAACGGATTGATGCTAAGAAGCATCGCACCAAATGCATTCAGTCCGAAGCAGCGCAAAAAACTGGCAAGTCCAAATACACCTCCTAAAATTGCACCAGCCGCAGGCCCTAAAGTAACAGCTCCTACCGCCACCGGAACAACGATCAGTGTAATCTCAATACCTGCCGTCTTAATGTATCCGAGTGGGGTAAAAGCCATGATAAGAATGATGGCAACTAAAAGTGCCATTTCCACAAGAAACTTTGTGGAGAACTTTTTCTTGGTCATAGTCCCTTCCTCTTTTCTCGTTTTTATGTAATTTTATACGAAACACAGGACGAGCCATTTGTGGATCAGTATAAATTTCCGGCATCCTGTATCTCTGCAACGTTACTAAGTATAACATCTGGCAGTATTTTCCGCAATCTTAGATTGCGTTAATCCTAAAATTGTGCCATTCTAAGAATTGCACTACCACTTTTTTATATTTTTATTGTTTCCTTAATTATCAATAAATGCCATTGACTTTCTGCTTTTTGCGTGCAAAGCTAACCATATATTTATAAGAAAAGAGTTTTTACCATGATACAGAAAAAAAATGTACTTAACACCGTTCCGATTATCTGCCTTGGTGCCCTGCTTTTGGGGGCGGCATACGGGCAGCTTCACACGCCAATGACGCCGCCACCGATTACAGCTCTCGCCTCAGATATTCTGCCGACGACAGGCAATGTCCGAGCACTTGTTGTTGTGGTCGATTTTGCGGATGCGAAATATGATACAGACAGACGCCTGTCCGATGAAGAAATTTCCTCCTATCTGTTTGGCACAGACAATACTGAATTTTATCCCTGTGAGAGCCTGACTAGTTATTTTGACCGTGCTTCATACGGATCACTGCATATGACCGGAAATGTATTTCATTACACAGCGAAAGGTACGATCGCATCCTACGAAAAAACGGCAGATGGATCTTAAGACTGGTCAATAACGGAAATGGCTCTTACCGGGACGGTGACGTGATCGGAGGCACTGCCACAGGCTTTGGCTGGTATGACAACAACGGACAGTTGACCATTGATACCGGGTATATGATCACGGTCGACTCCGTATCTGAGGATCAGAAAAACTGTACCATAACGATTTTGACAAACAACTAAGTATATTTTCCCTCAACTCCTGACCAAGAGCCTCAAATTTCCTCCAACTCCAAACAAGAAGCCTCAAATTTTCTCCAGCTCCCAGCAAAAAGCCCGTCCTTCCTGTCAGCTTCCTCACAGAAGCCGCACACGAAAGACGGGCTTTCTATCTTACAGGTTATTCACCTATGTATTATTTGCCTAACTCAGCTTTTAATGCTGTTGTTAAAGCAGGAACGATCTTATTCAGATCACCAACCAGACCGTAATCAGCTACGTCGAAGATTGGAGCATCTTCATCTTTGTTGATTGCGATGATCAGGTCAGAATCTTCCATACCAGCTACGTGCTGGATTGCTCCGGAAATACCGATTGCAAAGTAGATCTGAGGACGAACAGTTTTACCAGTCTGACCTACCTGTAAATCAACTGGTAACCAGCCATTCTCTACAACTGCACGGGAGCAGCTTACAGTACCGCCAAGTACCTCTGCAAGATCTTCCAAAAGTTTGAAGTTCTCTTTGGAACCAACTCCACGACCACCGGAAACAAGGATCTTTGCTTCCATAATGTTTGCTGTGCTCTTAACAGCTTTTACGATGTTTAAGATCTCAACATATCTGTTGTTTGGTGTAAATCCCGGGTTGTACTCTACAACGTTTGCTTTTGCACCGCTGATCGGAGCGATCTTCTGCATAACACCTGGACGTACAGTTGCCATCTGAGGACGGTTGTCCGGGCAGGCAATTGTTGCGATGGTGTTACCACCAAATGCAGGACGTGTCATTAATAACTGGTTGTGTTTCTGCTCTGATTCTTTACCAGGTGCAGCAACCAGTGGGAAATCACCGATCTCAAGAGATGTACAGTCTGCTGTCAGACCTGTTTTTACTCTTGCAGAAACAGTAGGTCCTAAGTCACGGCCGATAGCAGTTGCACCAACTAACATGATTTCAGGTTTGAACTCGTTAATTACAGATGCTAATGCATGAGCATACGGCTCTGTTCTGTAGTCTTTTAATTCAGGATCATCTACTACGATAACTTTGTCAGCACCATACTCAGCTAACTGATCTGCTAATCCTTTTACACCAGAACCAATTAATACAGCAGTTACGTCTGTACCTAAATCTTTTGCTAAGTCTTTGCCTTTTCCAAGTAACTCAAATGCAACGCCATCTAATACGTTATCTACCTGCTGTGCAAAGACAAATACTCCTTTATATTCTTCTAATGCCATGTTATTCACCACTTTTCCTTTTTTTATTAGATAATGTGTTTCTCTTTGAATTTACCGATCAAATATGCTACGGATTCTGCCGGATCAAGGTTTACTTTCTCACCAGCACCCTTTGCAACTTTATCAGATGCTTTTGCAATCTTAGTAGGAGATCCCTTTAAACCAAGATCAGAATCGTCAACATCCTTTAAGTCTGCTCTGCCCCAAACGGTTACTTCTTTGTCAAATGCATCGAAGATTCCGCCCGGTGTCATGTAACGCGGCTCATTTAATTCAGAAAGAGCAGTTACCAGACAAGGCATTTTTGCTTTTAACTCATGATATCTGTCTTCGTACTGACGTTTTACAACAACAGAATCACCCTCTACTTTGATGTCTGCTGCGTAAGAGATAACCGGAAGTCCAAGATGCTCAGCGATCTGAGGACCAACCTGTGCAGTATCACCATCGATAGCCTGACGTCCTGTGATGATCAGGTCATAGTCTAAGTTACGAAGTGCACCAGCGATTGTGGTAGATGTTGCCCATGTATCAGCTCCACCTAATACGCGGTCTGTTACAAGAACTGCTTCATCAGCACCCATTGCTAATGCTTCACGAAGAACTGCATCAGCCTTTGGAAGTCCCATGGTAAGAACTGTAACTTTTGCTCCTGTCTCATCTTTGATTCTAAGTGCTGCTTCAAGACCAGCTTTATCATCTGGGTTCATGATAGCAAGCATTGCTGCTCTGTCAAGCGTTCCATCCGGGTTGAACTTAACGCCGCCCTTTGTATCAGGAACCTGTTTAATACATACTACGATATTCATGTATTTTTCACTCCTTATGTTTTATATGTTTAAATTTTACGCGGATTGATTCGAAATTACTTTAACAGTGCACCGGAGATTACCATACGCTGGACTTCGCTTGTACCCTCGTAGATCTCAGTGATCTTAGCATCACGCATCATACGCTCTACATCGTACTCTCTGATATATCCGTATCCACCGAATAACTGAACAACCTCAGTTGTAACAGCCATTGCAGTCTCTGCTGCGAATAATTTCGCTTTTGCAGCTTCTACAGAATATACTTTCTGAGTAGCTTTTGCCATTGCAGCTTTGTAAACTAAAAGCTGTGCAGCTTCGATTCTTGCAGCCATATCAGCAAGTTTGAACTGTGTATTCTGCTGCTGTGCGATTGAACGTCCAAACTGTTTTCTCTCTTTTGTATAAGCGATAGCTCTGTCTAATGCACCCTCAGCGATACCAAGTGCCTGAGCAGCAATACCGATACGTCCACCATCAAGTGTGTGCATTGCGATCGGGAAACCTTTTCCTTCCGGTCCTAACAGATTCTCTTTCGGGATTCTGCAGTCTTCGAAGATCAGCTCATAAGTAGATGATCCACGGATACCCATCTTCTTCTCTTTTGTTCCGAATGAGAAGCCTGGAGCTCCCTTATCTACGATAAATGCAGAGAAGTTTTTCTTCTTTCTGCCTCTCTTGTCCTCTGTGATGCTTGTGATAGCGATTACAATATAAACATCTGCAACTTTACCATTGGTAATGAAGCATTTTGATCCATTTAATACCCACTCGTCACCATCTAAAACAGCTTTTGTCTGTGCACCCTGTGCATCAGTACCAGCACCCGGCTCAGTTAATGCGAATGCACCTAACTTCTCGCCTGTTGCAAGTGGTTTTACATATTTCTGTTTCTGCTCTTCTGTACCATATGTCATGATCGGATCGATGCAGAGAGATGTATGTGCAGATACAACAACACCTGTGGTTGCGCAAACTTTAGATAACTCTTCTACGCACATAACGTATGTAAGAGGATCACAACCCTGTCCACCATATTCTTTCGGAACCGGGATTCCCATGAATCCGTATTTCTGCATTTTCTTAACCGTTTCTGCCGGGAAAGCTTCTGTCTCATCTGTTTCCTGTGCAAGCGGTTTTACTTCTGTTTCAGCAAATTCCTTGAATAAGGAACGCGCCATTTCATGTTTCTTGTCTAAAGTGAAATCCATGATCTAATTTTCCTCCATAAATATTTATTTTACTGAGCATCGACCGGAGTCTTTGTACGATCAGCATTGTATACATAGAATCCCTTGCCGCTCTTTGCTCCAAGGTTACCACCACGAACCATCTTACGGATCAGTGGGCATGCACGATATTTGCTGTCGCCTGTCTCTTTGTAAAGTACATCCATGATAGCAAGGCAGATATCAAGACCGATGAAATCACCTAACTCTAACGGTCCCATTGGGTGGTTAGCACCAAGTTTCATAGCTGCATCGATACCAGCGATATCGGAAACACCTTCCATTTTGATGAATGCAGCTTCGTTGATCATTGGGATTAAGATACGGTTTACAACGAAACCAGCAGCCTCATTAACCTGTACCGGAGTTTTTCCGATCTCTTCAGAAATTTTCTTAATAGCGGAAACAGTTTCATCCGGAGTATTCACACCAGCGATAACCTCGATCAGTTTCATACGGTCTGCCGGGTTGAAGAAATGCATACCAACCATTGGACGGTTTAATCCGTTTCCAATCTCTGTAATAGAAAGACTGGATGTGTTGGAAGCGAAGATACAATCTGGTTTTGCGATCTCGTCTAATTCTTTGAAAGTAGTTTTCTTTACTTCCATATTCTCGAAAGCTGCCTCTACGATCAGATCACAGTCTTTGCAAAGGTCTTCTTTTAAACCTGGAGTGATTTTTGCAAGGATGCCATCAACAGCTTCCTGTGTCATTTTTCCTTTTTCTACTAATCTTGCATAACCTTTTTTGATCTTCTCTTTTCCGCCTTCAGCCCACTCCTGCTTGATATCGCAAAGTGCTACTTCATATCCTTCTACCTGAGCAAATGCTTTTGCAATGCCCTGTCCCATAGTTCCTGCACCAATAACGCCAACCTTCATTTCGGTTACCTCCTGAAAATAATTATGTTAACTGTATGTTTGAAAAATGCAATCCCCGGGAAGTCATTCCCCGGGAATTACTATAAAAAACTATTATCTCTCAACGATTGTAGAGCATCCCATACCACCGCCGATGCAAAGTGTAGCAAGACCTCTCTTAGCGTCTCTCTTCTGCATCTCATGCAGTAATGTAACAAGGATACGGCATCCGGAAGCACCTACCGGGTGTCCTAATGCGATTGCACCACCGTTTACGTTTACTTTTGACATATCGAATTTCAGATCTCTTGCTACTGCGATAGACTGAGCTGCGAATGCTTCGTTTGCTTCGATTAAGTCCATATCATCAATAGATAAACCAGTTTTTGCTAATACTTTTCTTGTAGAAGCAACAGGTCCAACACCCATGATCTCAGGCTCAACTCCGCCAAGAGCACCTGCTACCCATGTAGCCATTGGTGTAACACCAAGCTCTTTTGCTTTTTCTTCACTCATAACAACGATTGCTGCTGCACCATCGTTGATACCGGAAGCGTTACCTGCTGTAACAAGTCCGCCCTCTTTACCGGAGCAGCATTTTAATTTTGCTAAAGACTCAGCAGTTGTACCGGCACGTGGTCCCTCATCTTTCACGAAATCAACGATCTCTTTTTTCACTTTAACAGGAACCGGAACGATCTCATCATCAAATTTGCCTTCAGCGATTGCTTTTTCACATTTCTGCTGGCTGTTTGCTGAGAACTCGTCAAGTTCTTCTCTTGTAATGCCATATTTATCACATACGTTCTCTGCAGTGATCATCATATGATAGTGGTTGAATGCATCTGTTAATGCATCATTTACCATTGTATCGATGATCGTTGCATTGTTCATACGATATCCAAAACGAGCTTTTGTCATAGCATATGGTGCCATAGACATGTTTTCCATACCACCTGCAACAACGATATCAGCTTCACCTGCCATGATCATGGTAGCTGCATCATTGACACATTTTAAACCAGAACCACAAACAACGTTGATTGTGATTGCCGGAACTTCGATTGGCAGTCCTGCTTTGATTGCTGCCTGACGTGCAACGTTCTGTCCCTGAGCTGCCTGGATTACACAACCCATTTTTACCTCGTCAACCATCTCCGGTTTAACGTTTGCTCTTCTTAAAGCCTCTTTGATAACGATTGCACCTAAGTCTGCTGCTGGAGTATTGCTTAATGCTCCACCCATTTTACCGATTGCGGTACGGCAGGCACCTGCTAAAACTACTTTCTTTGCCATTTTGAATTCTCCTTTCAATTTAACACAAAGCTCTGCTTTTGCAGAGAATTTGTTTCTTTCTCTTTAAAGTTGCCGAAAAATGCTGTTAATTTTTTAACAATCTTTTTTAAAAAAATAAATTCAAACTTTCGGTTGAAATTTATCTTTTTTTCTTTCATTTTAAAAAGCTTATTTGCTATGTAATCAGCTATTTTTCTGCATTTCTTGTACTTTCATATGCTAACATATTTCACAATTAATTGCAATAGCTTTCTTTATTTTTCATCCTTGTAAACAATTTTTTACATCCTTTTTGCTCCATTTTGCGGGGTTTTTTGTTAAATTTTTATCATTTTATCATTTTGTTTAATAAAACACATGATTACCTATAACTGTTCCTTCTATAATGCCGTTATTCACACGAAAATACAGACAATTTGTTGTGCTCGTTCCACCCAGCACCGCCTGTGCTGCACTCATACAATCAGAAGCAACTCCCTGCTCCAGACGGTATGCAAGACGACCGCTGGCAACCGGAGAGAACTGCCCTCCCTGATAAATCACACCGGAAACTGTATTCGGAAAATAGGAACTTCTGACACGGTTCATGATCACGCTGCCCACCGCAAGTTTTCCATCATATGACTCGCCCCATGCCTCACACTGGATGATGGCAGCTAACAGATACGCATCGCTCTGGGCCGGTGCGTATGTCACATTCGACCTGTTTTCCTGTTCCTGCTTTTTGATGGCTGCAAGGCGCGCAGCATCCTCTTTTGCCTTCTGTATCTCAAGCTGCTTTTCGTATTCGATCCTTTTCCCGATCTTTGCATCGATCGATTCCACATCGGACTGTGCATCTTCAATTTTCTCGCTGGATTCCTGTATCTTCTTCTGCGTATCCTCGATCAGGCTGTTGACTTTTTCCTGCTCTTTCTGTTTTTCCTGCTGTAATACAGTCAGTTCTTCCTTCTGCTCCTCGAGTTCCTTTTTCTGTTTTTTGATCTGCTCCGTGAGCTCCTGATATGCCGTAAGCATATTTCTGTCATACTGATTGATTGCACTTGTATATTCCGCCTGATTTAAAAATTCTGCGATGGAGGACACATGAATAAGCATGTCCCATACAGACTGATTGCCATTTTCATAAATATACTGAATGCGCACTTTCATATCTTCATACTGTTCTGCAGATCGTTCCTCGGAACGTTTCAGATCTTCCGCCGCCGTATTGATCTCGTCCTCTTTCTGCGCTGCCTGCTGCTCTAACTGGTTCATATCGGAAGTGATCGTATTTAACTGTCCGTTCAGTCCGCTAAGGTCGCTCTCCAATCCCTGTTTTTCATTGGTCAGGCTGTCCACCTGATCTTTCGCATCTTCTTTCTGTTTCTTAAGGTCTGTGATCTGGTCTTTTGCCTTATCAATATCTTTCTGTGTCGTTCCTGCATGGACAGTTGCCGTAACAAGTATGCAGCCGGTCAGTATTCCTCCCAGGATTCTTCTCAAAAAATTGTGTCTCATGCTGTTCCTTTCGGCTGAACAGTAAGCTTTCTGCCACTGTTGTATTTTTCGTTCATTGTATTTCTTCTATTAATATGGTATTATAGCATGTAAAGCACAATATGAATATTAATTTTTTCACATACCATTATTGGGGGAATATTCAGGCATCTGATGTCTGGATATGGTATAAAAAGAGCCTGATAATCATCACAGGGGGAGGATTTACCTATGCAATTTGTAAAAACAGCAGATTTAAAACCCGGCATGAGACTTGCAAAACCAATCTACAATAAGATGGGTGTTCTTCTTTATGAAAGAGACACACTTTTAACCATGCAGGGTATTAACAGTATCGAAAACTTTGGTCTGATCGGTATTTTTATTCTTGAGCCGGCAGAGCCGGTACCGCCTCTTTCCAGAGAGGATCTTGAATTCGAACAGTTCCAGACTATATATGTTTTTAAATTAAAAGAAAATATGGATCGTCTGCAGGCCAATCAGGCACCTGTTTCGCTGAGCGATCTCGTCAGAGACATCCAGACACATTACGGCAGTCTTGATCACAAATTAAATTTTGCACAAAACCTGCGAAGTTCTGCAGATTTTGTTTACAAACATTCCATCAGTGTCGGCATTCTCTGTGCGATGATCACAAATCAGATGCATCTGCCTGCTGCAGAACAGACAGCCCTTATCACAGCTGCGCTTCTCTACGATTTTGGTTATCTGTATGTACCACAGACAGTGTTAGACAAAGGGGATGACCTTACAACAGCAGATAAGGATTTTATCCAGCTCAACTTAGAGCGCGGTTATGAAACACTCCGCCCGGACCGTGGTGATTATAAATTCCCGGTACATACGCTTGATATTATCCAGCAGATCATTTTTAAAAACAGCCGTACTTTAAAAGTCAAAGAACCGGCAGACAATATCCGTCTTCTCGTCGATATTTTAGCAGTAGCGGACGAATTTGACCATCTGACCGCAATGAACATTAACAAACCGCCAATTTCAGAAATTGCTGCCATGGGACGTCTGAAAAAGGATAAAGCCACCTACAATCCGCTCGTACTTTCCGCTTTAGCAGAATGTATCCATATTCTTCCGACCGGTGCATGTGTAGATCTTTCCGATGGCGAAAAAGCTCTTGTGCTTGCAGAGAATCCGGCTGATTTTCTTCATCCGATGGTACTGAAGTTTTCCACAAACATGATATACGATTTAAGTGACCCGGTGATCAACAAATCTTTAAAGATCACAGATATCATGAAAACCATGGACAACCGTATCGCATTGGATAAAGATTCTGTAAAGCATTTTGTTTCCGATGCCTACATCAAAGAAACGGCAGACCGTTTCCGCAAGGTCAAGCTTCAGATTGCACAGCACAATCAAAGTAAACTGGAACAAAAAGCGGCAAGCGCCTTAATGAGCAGTGCATCTGTGATCCCGCAGGATGCTTTGGGCACAGAAAAACCACTGACCCAAAAGAAACCGCGCAAAAAAATGAAACTCCGTTAATCCGCGCGACTTTTTTCTATATGTTGGAGTGGATATTCCGGCGATATAAAAAACGACATGAAAGCAATTTCTTAACTGCTTTCATGTCGTTTTTTCATGTTGTCGCCAATATCCATATTCCGCAAAAGCAAAAACAGCACGCCTCCTTTTGGATTTGTGCTGTTTTTTCTATATTATAAGATTCAAAAAACTACAAGTTCTTTACGGTCGCAATATCCACCGGTGTCAGATCATCGGTCGCAGTCTCTAAGCTGCGTGCCAACGCATTTGCCGTATCCATTGCTGTGATACAGTAAACACCCGTCTCGATTGCATTTCTCCGGATCAGGAATCCGTCTCTGGTCTTATCACCATTTCCCTGTGTCGGTGTGTCGATGACAAGGTCGATCTTATGTCCTAAGATTAAATCCATAACGTTCGGTGACTCCTGGGAGATCTTGTTGACACGAAGTGCATTGACGCCGTGCTCCTGTAAATATTTTGCGGTACTTCTGGTTGCGTAAATCTTGTAGCCAAGTGCCTCAAAACGTTTTGCAACGCCGACTGCTTCCGGCTTATCTGCATCTTTGACGGTCATGATCATCTGTTTGTATTTCGGTAAAGTCACGCCTGCGCCGAGGAATGCTTTGTAGAGAGCCTCGTTGAAGGTCTTTGCAATACCAAGGCACTCACCGGTTGATTTCATCTCCGGTCCTAAGGAGATCTCAGCGCCACGCAGTTTCTCGAAGGAGAATACCGGCATCTTGATTGCAATGTAATCTGCGGTCGGTGCAAGTCCCGGCTCATAGCCAAGTCCGCGGATAGTATCACCGATAATTACTTTCGTTGCAAGGTCAACGATCGGAATACCGGTTACTTTGCTGATGTATGGCACGGTTCTCGAAGAACGCGGGTTTACCTCAATGACATATACCTGCTCGTCCATAGCGATGAACTGGATATTGATCAGTCCGATGACATGCAGTGCCTGCGCCAGACGTTTCGTATACTCAACGATTGTCTCTTTTACATGGTCACTGATCGTCGGTGCCGGGTATACGGAAATACTGTCTCCGGAGTGTACACCGGTACGTTCGATATGCTCCATGATACCAGGAATTAAGATATCGGTTCCGTCACATACAGCATCGACCTCGATTTCTTTTCCCTGTAAATATTTATCTACGAGGATCGGGTGATCCTGTGCGATACGATTGATGATGCCGATAAATTCCTCGATCTCATCATCGTTGAATGCGATCTTCATACCCTGTCCACCGAGTACATAGGAAGGTCTTACCAGTACCGGATAGCCGAGACGGTTTGCAACTTCTTTTGCCTCCTCTGCGGTAAATACAGTTCCACCTGCAGCTCTCGGAATCTGTGTTTTTTCCAGAATCTCATCGAAAAGCTCACGGTCCTCTGCCGCATCGACATCCTCTGCTTTTGTTCCAAGGATCTTAACACCCATCTTCATCAGGCTCTCGGTTAACTTGATCGCGGTCTGTCCACCAAACTGTACGACAGCACCATCCGGTTTTTCCAGTTTTACGATGCTCTCTACATCTTCCGGTGTTAAAGGTTCAAAATAAAGTTTGTCTGCGATATCAAAGTCAGTGGAAACGGTCTCCGGGTTGTTGTTGATGATGACGGTCTCCCATCCCTCTTTTGCAAATGCCCAGGTACAGTGTACGGAGCAGTAATCAAACTCGATACCCTGTCCGATACGGATCGGACCGGAACCAAGTACCAGTACCTTTTTCTTTGGATTGGTTTCGATGGCTTCGTTCTCGCTTCCGAATACGGAATAGTAGTACGGTGTGGATGCCTCAAACTCTGCGGCACAGGTATCTACCATTTTGAATGCTGCCACGATGCCATTTTCATAACGCATATCATGGATTTCTTTTTCGGTCTTTCCTGTCAGTTTTGCAATAACACTGTCCGGGAATTCGATACGTTTTGCTTCTTTTAATAACTCTACAGTTAAAGGCTCATTCTTTAACTGGTTTTCCATCTCAACCAGGATGGCAAGTTTGTCGATAAACCAGCGGTCGATCTTCGTGATCTCATGGATCTTGTCATAGCTTACGCCTCTGCGCAGTGCCTCTGCGATCACCCAGATACGGCGGTCATCCACTACATGCAGCTGCTCATCTAACTCTTTATCGGAAAGTCCGGTAAAGTCGTAAGACATTAAACTGTCCACATGCTGCTCTAAGGAACGGATTGCTTTCATCAATGCACCCTCAAAGTTATTGCAGATACTCATAACCTCTCCGGTTGCCTTCATCTGTGTGGTCAGGGTTCTCTTTGCCGTGATGAATTTATCAAATGGAAGTCTCGGAATCTTTACAACACAATAGTCAAGCATCGGCTCGAAACTTGCGTAAGTTTTTCCGGTAATTGCATTTTTAATTTCGTCTAAAGTATAGCCCAATGCGATCTTTGCGGCAACTTTTGCAATCGGATATCCGGTTGCCTTGGATGCAAGTGCAGAAGAACGGGATACACGCGGGTTAACCTCGATGACACAGTACTCGAAGCTGTCTGGATTTAATGCGTACTGTACGTTACATCCTCCGGTGATATTTAACTCAGAAATAATATTTAATGCAGATGTACGGAGCATCTGATACTCTTTATCGCCAAGCGTCTGGGAAGGTGCGACAACGATGGAGTCACCGGTATGCACGCCGACCGGATCGATATTTTCCATATTACATACGGTGATACAGTTGCCGTTGGCATCACGCATTACCTCATACTCGATCTCTTTCCATCCTGCGATACAGCGCTCTACCAATACCTCGCCGACACGGGAAAGACGCAGACCATTTGTTAAGATCTCTACCAGCTCATTCTCGTCATGCGCAATACCACCGCCGCTTCCGCCAAGGGTATATGCCGGACGGAGTACAACCGGATAACCAATCGTATTGGTAAACCTGATACCATCCTCTACGTTGTGTACAACCTGGGATGCTGCACAAGGCTCACCGATCTTTTCCATGGTATCTTTGAATGCCTGACGGTCCTCTGCCTTAAAAATCGTTTCTGCTGTTGTACCGATCAGTCTGACATTATATTTTTCAAGGATGCCTTTTTCCTCTAATTCCATACCGAGATTTAATCCAGCCTGTCCACCTAATGTCGGCAGTACGCTGTCCGGTTTTTCTTTTGCGATAATCTTCTCTAAGACGGATACCGTAAGCGGCTCAATGTAAACCTGATCTGCAATATCTTTATCTGTCATGATCGTCGCCGGGTTTGAGTTTACCAGCACAACCTCAACGCCTTCTTCTTTTAATGAGCGGCATGCCTGTGTACCTGCATAGTCAAACTCTGCAGCCTGTCCGATTACGATCGGGCCGGAACCAATTACTAAAACTTTTTTTATGTCATGATTTCTTGGCATTAATTCTTCCTCCTAAAATTTGTTAAACAATAACGTAAGAATTTTTCTACATCATCGAAATAAAACGATCAAACAAGTATGCAGAATCCTGCGGTCCCGGACACGCTTCCGGATGGAACTGTACGGTAAAAATGTTTTTGCCTACATAGGAAAGTCCCTCATTGGTTCCATCGTTTACATTCACAAATGCCGGTTTCGCGATCACCGGATCAAGTGTATCCGTATCTACCACATAACCGTGATTCTGGGAGGAAATATATACTCTTCCGGTTTCTAAATCTTTTACCGGATGGTTGCCGCCACGGTGTCCGTATTTCATCTTATGTGTGTCAGCGCCGGTTGCAAGTGCCATCAGCTGATGTCCTAAGCAGATTGCAAAGATTGGTGTATCGGAGTCATATAATTTTTTGATCTCAGCAATAATCTCCTTGCACTCCTTCGGATCTCCAGGTCCGTTGCTTAACATGATTCCATCCGGATTTGTTGCAAGGATCTCTTCTGCAGTCGTATGTGCCGGATAGATCGTCACTTCACAGCCGCGTTTATTTAAAGACTGGGCAATATTATTTTTTGCTCCAAGGTCAAGCAAAGCAACTCGCTTGCCATTTCCTTTTAATACTCGTTTTTCACTGCAGGTAACTTTGTCCACAACATTACCTGTCGTGTATGCTTTTAATCTGGGAATAATTTCTTCTATATTATAGTTATTATTCGTGGTGATCATACCATTCATGGTTCCCTTCTCACGAAGGATCTTGGTCAGTGCACGGGTGTCGATCCCTGCTATACCCGGAATGTCATATTTCGTGAGGAAATCCTGAATTGTTCCCTCCTCACGGAAGTTACTCGGCATTCTTGATAACTCCCTTACGATATATCCATCCGGCCACGGTCTGCCTGACTCCATATCCGGTGTGATTCCATAATTTCCAATCAGCGGATAAGTCATAACAACCGCCTGTCCCGCATATGACGGATCAGTCAGAACCTCCAGATAACCTGTCATCGACGTATTAAATACGATCTCACTGATGACTTCCCTAGTAGAACCTATACTTGTTCCGGTAAATACATTCCCATCTTCGAGTATTAAATGAGCTTTCATTCGTTTCCCTGTCCTTTCACTTTTTTTCCAAAAAAAAAAACGTCGCCGTTTTTCTTCTTTTTCCATCCAGACAGTCCCCTGACTGAACTTTCCCTTATTAGTACCTATAGTCTTTTTCCTAAATTGTAAAAAGTGTATCATATCATAAGATATTTTTCAACCTTTTTCCTAAAACAAATAGCACTAAGATTTTATGCATATTTATGTATATTTATACATTATTTCCAAATCCATAGAAAGCGGCAGTATGTGCCGCCCATACGCAGAAAATCTTTATTACCCAAACGCCCGGCAAGGCATAAACAGTAACAGACTTTTCTGATTTTCCTGCAGCAATGGGCAGCATGGAACTGACTTTTTATATCATGTGCAAAACCAGCACATGATCGTGATCTACACGAGCTTCGCTCGGCAGTCTTATTAAATAATCTTCTGAAACGCAAGTATTACAAACAACACGCCGCCAAGCCATGATACATCTGTATTCCACCGCTTAGATGCCTGCATGCCAATCCTGCATCCGCAAAGTACGGCACAGAAACTGACAACAAAACTTCCCATCACTGTAAAATAAATATTCTTTCCGGTAAATCCTGCACCAAGTCCTCCAAACATCCCGTCCAATGACATTGCAAGTGCAAAAAATACAGCCTCCACACACGACATCGTCGCCGAGTGATCGCGGTCTGCCATTACCGGATTGTTGTAGATACTCAGAATAAAACTGAGCTGTGAAAAAGAGATTTTGACTTTCTTGCAAAGGAACTTATGACGCTCAATATATTTTCTGATCGCATACTCTGTCAGCTTAAAAATTCCCACTGCAAGCAGTCCGAAAAAACTTAAGTATAATGCATATTTTTTTAAAAGTACCCCCTGTAACGCCATCCCCGCATAAAGTGATATCCCTAATATTCCACTGCAGACCGTGCTGATGCATAACGCTGCCGCAGATCCGATCTTTATCTGCTCACTCCCACACGCCACACATGCCACAAAGACATCCACACTGACTGCTATGATCAAAAGAATTACCTGCACTTTTTTCTACCTCAGACATAAAACCTTCTGTTTTATCATATGTCAGAGATTCAAAAATGCATCTTTACCTTTGATACTGTTCTCCATTTCCGAATAACTCATTACAAAGAATCAGCCAAAATTCCAGCTTTTCACACTGTTATCTCAGTCAAGTCTTTCGACAATACCAAGGACTTTCTGATATGCCGCCGCCACCTCATCCAAAAGCGGTTTAAGCTCCCTTTCCGGTTCGCCATCCCTAAGTTCTTCGCATAACTCCTGTGCCGGAACCAAAAGCGGTGTCAGTCCCAGATTCATTGCCAGCCCCTTTAAATTATGTATATGTGTAAACGCCTGCTCATAATTCTTTTCTTCCAGCGCCTTACACAGCGACTCATAATTCGTATCCGTCAGAATCAGTTTTAAAAATTTCCCGATCCTCTCCTCCGTCTTTAGCCGCCGCAGCACTTCGTGCAGATCCGCGCCCATTTCTTCGTAACATTCACTTAACGTCATATTCCTCTCCATTTCCACGCTGCTTTTGCGTATCTCAAATTCGTGTGTAAGCACAAATCTATGTGCAAACAATCTTACTTTTCACACTCTTCCGTTTTCATAAAAAAAGCAGACCCGTGAACCGCCTTCCATGTGATCCACGATCTGCTCTTTTTTCTATGCTACACGAATGACATTCAACACTTCCCCATATGCTGCTTTTTTGTTCTCTAAAGCCTCTTCTGTCATCTCTTCTGTTACAAAGCCAAGTTCTCCTGTAACACCCTGCGCATCAATATAGTCTACATTTCCAAATATTTTTTCCACAGATGCCTTATCTGTACCTGACACTCTGACAAAGAAACGGTTCTTTGCGCTGCGGTAATCTACCAGCTCTAATTTCTTTGAGCTCCACTCAACCGGTATATTCTTGTCAACATTCTTTGCCATCTCCACAACATCTGCTACAACCGCACTGGCTGTCGGAAGTTTTCCGGCACCGCTTCCGTAAAACATTGCATCCCCAAGTACATTTCCATGAACAAAAATTGCATTGAATACGCCGTTTACATTGTATAACGGGTGCTCTTTCGGCAGTAAGAACGGTGCTACCATTGCCACATATCCGCCATCTGTTTTTTTGCTCGTAGCAAGAAGTTTGATGGCTCTTCCCATGGCTTTCGCATATTTGATATCGGTTGCAGAAATATGTGTGATACCCTCTGTGTGGATATCTTCAAAATCTACCTGCTGTCCACAGACAAGTGATGTCAGAATTGCAATCTTTCTGCAGGCATCATACCCTTCAATATCGGCTGTCGGATCTTTCTCCGCATATCCTTTTGCCTGTGCATCTTTTAATACCTCATCAAAATCAGCACCTTTTTCTGACATTTCAGTCATCATATAGTTCGTTGTTCCATTGACGATTCCTGTGATTTCCTCAATCTCATCAGCAGTCAGACAGGAATTTAACGGACGGATGATCGGGATACCGCCACCGACGCTCGCCTCAAACATAAAGTTGACATTTTTCTCTTTTGCAAGGGCGATCAGCTCAGCACCTTTTTCTGCTACCAGCGCTTTGTTTGAAGTGGTGACATGTTTTCCGGCTTCTAACATTGCTTTTACAAAAGTATAGGCAGGTTCTACACCTCCCATGGTCTCAACAACGATCTTTACTTCCGGATCCTCTGCGATCGTTTTATAATCATGTACGATCTTATCCTGGATCGGATCTCCCTGGAAATCCCTTAAATCCAGTACATATTTGATCTCTACCGGCTCTCCGACACGCTTTGCAATGCTGCTCCCGTTGATGTCAAGTACCTCCACGACACCAGAACCAATTGTTCCATATCCCATTACTGCTGCTTTCATTTTTCATCCTCCAAGTTCGTCTGCCAGACTATCGCTTCCATCCTCTCAGACAGACTTTATTATCTTTCTATCATTTTACACATCTTACATGCATATTTTATGAACTACAATATATGACGCATCTACCATGTCTTATTCTCTTGCAAGAATCTTCACATAATGAACACCTTCCTGTTCCTCAATGTGCTCTAACATTTCAGCCACATCACCAGTCTGTGGCAGGACATCCACACTGAGTGTAAGAGAAGCGATACCGTTGATCGGTATACTCTGATGGATTGTAAGAATATTAGCATGAAACTCTGCCACTGTCTTTAATACAACGGATAACAGCCCCGGTTCATCATCCAACTGGATGACAAGCGTAATTGTCCTTCCCTTTGCCGTGTCATGAAATGGAAAAATATCATCTTTATATTTATAAAAAGAACTCCTGCTGATGCCAACTTTTTCTGTTGCCTCCTGCACGGATGCAATCTTACCGGATTCAATCAGCCGCTTTGCCTCGACCACCTTTAAGAGGACTTCCGGAACTGCTTTTTCTTTCAGCACATAATACTGACCTTTTTCTTTCATGTGACTCTATCCCTCTCTTTAGAAATTCATCTGTTGTGTTTGTTGCACGCTGACACTTGTCCTCATGAGGAAGATAATAACATAAAGAGGCTGCATACGCAACCTCTTTTTTATCCTGTCAGAAACATTTTTTTATTATGCTGTTAAAATTTTTTACTGCCTCCACCATGTTTTACGCCGCTGCTGCTCGTATGTACCGTACTCCTGCCGCTGTCTTCTGCTTTCTTCTCTTCTATATGACGGTGTGTCACAACAGTGTTCACAAGCACATCGCTGTGTTTCTTTATATTCACTGTTCCGGACTCGTGAGCGTCATATTTATATTTGCCATTCCTTAATTTACAAAATAGTACAAGCACCAGGAATACAATAGCGCCTGGGATCAGAGCTAAAACAACGGATGTGATGACATATTCTGCCGGCGTGATCTCAATATCCGTCTCCTCATACTCATACTGATTTGACGGGATTCCTTCATCATAATAAACCAGCACATCTTTTAACATTACAGACAGACACTGTTCATATTCTCCATCTGAGATCGGTTCATATCCGTCATTTAAAATATCTTCAATACGCGCATCCGTAAGATACCTGATTGCAATGCCACCGGTAGAAATACAGATTTCACGGTTCTGCATATCGATCAGGAGTGCAACACCATCACCGTTTTCTGCAATCGCATCAAAGAAATCATCCGCATATTCCTGCGTGGTTTTTCCATTTGTGTCATCCGTCGTCAACATCAGCATATTCCATCCGGTCTTCTCTCCCGCAGCGTCCAGTTCACTCTCAAGCGTCTCGATCTCTTCCGGTGTCAGAAGCGCAGCATCATCATATACCGTCTGTTGTGAAACATTTTCTTCTGCTGCAAAGCATACATGCTGTCCGCCTGCTGCAAGTAAAATCGTAAACAGCCAGGCAAATACAATACCCTTTAAACATAAAAATCTTTTCTGTCTCATGCTAGCCCTCCCAGTAATAAAATGACCAGTGTTACCAGACTGACGATTCCACTGACAAGTGAGATTTTTTTATAGTCGATCGGGAGTTCGCCGTACACCTTTCCAGTCTGTCCGTTCATGGAAAAATAATAGATTTTTCCGTTTTTCGCCTTGTATGTAATTGTCCATACCGGCAGAAGCGTATACGACCACTTTTCTTTTAATGCCCGGAAATCGGCATTTTTTACCGACACGGAACTGTATCCATTTATTTGTTCCCGCATCAGTTTCTCTGCACTCTCACGCGCTTCCTGCTGCACTTTCTTTTCTATCTGTTTTTTCTCAATATCACGCTTTTCTGCCAGAAATCCAGACAGAAATCCAAGCTGAAACTTTTTCACATCCTTAAAATCATAAGGCATTACACCGCAGATCAGCTCCTGATTTGCCTTTCCAAGTGCATTTTCCGTCAGGTTTTCAAGTTTTACATCACCTTCTCTTGATACCTGATAATACTTTGTCTCCGTATATTCCGTGTTTCCGGTTCGCCACACGCGGACATTTCTCGCCTCGCCCTGCATTTTTCCCTCCAGTCTGGTATTGTAATGCCAGTATGGAAAATATACACCTGTGATACTCTCGACCTGCTTTTTGTTATAAAAGGCACGCGGGACAAATTTTTTCTTGCAGACATAATCTTTAAAACCTTTTTCTGCATCTTCCCGCGACACAGAAAACGGAATCACCTGATCCGGCAGGAATTTACCTTCCAGCCGTCCGCCAAGCACGACCGGATTATGGCAATAATAACAGAAAGTCGCCGCTGTAGTGGCATCCGTCACAATCTGTGCACCACAGCTCGGACAGGTATAGGTCACTGCATCAGCTTCCTTCCCTGCTTCTTTATCTGACTCTTTATTTTCCGTGTTATCTTTTTCTGCTCCACTACCTGCTTTATTTCCCGGCTGGCTCTGCTTCTTATCCTCCGGTTTACCTGATGCTTTTCCTGCGCCCGCAGCATCTGCATTTTGAGGTTCCGTCGTCTGTGCCGGCTTCATGGCATCTAACTCTTCCTGTGAAAACAGACTGAAACAATATTCACATTTATACTTTTGTGTGGAAGGATCAAAAATCAGTTCTCCATCACAATTTGGACATTTAAAACTGATCACTGCCATAATTAGTCCCTCGCTTTTCCACAGTTACTGCAGAATTTTCCTTTGTTGACCTGACCACATTCACACGTCCACTCTGCTGCCGGTGCCGGTTTTCCACACTCACTGCAGAATTTTCCTGTATTGACATGGCCGCATTCACATGTCCACTCATTCTTTGGTGCAGGCGCCGGTTTTCCACATTCACTGCAGAATTTTCCCGTGTTGGTGCGGCCGCACTCACAGGTCCATGTGCCCGCTGCACTGCCTGCCGGATTTGGCTGGCTCTGGTTCATGGCTCCCGCATTCTGCCCCTGATTCATGCCTCCTGCCATCTGGCTCTGTGCTGCATTTCCATACATCTGCCCCTGCTGATCCTGCGGTGTCTGAAGTGCGCCAAGTCCTGACAACGTCTGGTTCATCGCATTCATGCCCATGCCGACTCCCATAAACCCGTTCATGGCTCCTGCTGCATTGCTTCCTGCATCACGCACACCCTCGGTCAGATTTTTGACTGCCATACCGCGCATTACATTGAAGTCACCACCGAGCATTGCGCCCTCATTTCTCATGTTGATGAGTTTCTGGGACTCCTCATCATAAGATACGCTCGCAATACCGACACTCTGGATCTCCATACCGCGCATCTGGTTCCACTCTTCATCGAGCGTATTCGCCATATACTTTCCAAGTTCTCTTGCTTTTGAAGTCACATAGGAAATTCTGGTCCCGTCCGCTGACATCTGGTTGATAGATGCCTGCAGTGCCTCTAAAAACTCGGACAGATACTGTTCATTGATGGATGAGATCTCCACATGATCCTGATTTTTCGGGATGGCTTCCGCATAGAACTGCAGCGGATTGGTGACTTTGATGGAATAAGTTCCATGTGCACGCAAAAACAATTCTGCGTTATAAAAATTATCAAAATAATTGATCGGATTTCTGGTACCGAATTTGATTCCTTTGATCTCCTGCAGATTGATAAAAAATACCTTCTGCATCGTCGGCGTCTGTCCGCCGAATTTGAAACGATTGAATGTTTCTTTTAAAGATTCTCCAAATTCACCGTTGAACATGGATGGCATGGATGAATTATCCACTTTATAATATCCCGGCTCTGCCGTGTAATCTACGATCTTTCCACCGTCTACGAGCATCATGAACTGATTGTCATACACATGAATGATCGAACCGTTGCTGACCGTATCCGGCGTTCCCTTCCGGTTCTGTCCTTTTCGGATCAGCACACCGCTCGTAAAGACAGTGTTGTCCCCCATGTCATCTGCTTCGTAAACTTCTAACCACTGATCGGCAAGACCTCCGCCGATCGCCTGCGTAATTGCTCTGATAATTCCCATAATTAATCCTCCTTGTTTTGCGGAGCAAAATGCGACTGCCTTTGCAGAAGCAGAGGATTTTCCTCCATTGTTTTCCACCATTTGTTATGAATGATGATAGTCCGTCTCATCAAAACTATGTAATGTCCATACTTTCAGGTTCAAAAGCGTCACCGCCGAACCACAGTACTCACAGTAAGCTGCGCCGAGATTTGTGATCGGCGCACCGCAGTTCGGGCAGGTAGTTCCGACTGCATTGTCCATTCCTGCAAGTTTTTCATTCTGAATATACATAAGCTGTACATTATATCTGGTCTGTTCCGTCAGCTCTTTACTGCCGCTTAAGACTTTTCCCGCTTTTTCACAGTAATGCAGATACCCGACTGCACTCTGGAATGTAATCATACAGGTACCCTGCTTTTTCTCATAATTGGCAATCTCTGTCTGATGAATCTGTATCTGTTCGTAGTGCTCTGTGACTGCCTCCGTCTCATTTTCACGGATTCTGTTTTTGATCTGCGCTAAAAATTCTTCCGAAACGCCATCTTTTATCTGTCTTTCAAAAATGCCGGCATCTGCGGCAGAGATTGCCTGCAATGCCAGCATGAGTGCATTTTCCACTTTATCCTTAAACTGTTCGATATGAAAATCAGGAAAATCCCTCTGGATCTGCGGCAGAAAAATCCGTGTCATCGCAGAAACGGATTTCGGTGTTACCGCAAGCTCTTTTGCCTGTTGTTCTAATCCCTCTGTGATGGAATCTGTGCCAAACGCCATGCGGGACAATCTACGCAGTTTTTCCCGCACGATCCGGTATGCCGCATATCCCGCGCCACAGGATATGCAGACAACAAAGACAATCACAAGGAGCGTGACCGTTCCCTTACTCATCGTCTCCTCCAAGTCCCTTCGGGCATCCAAGTGAAAGCCATTTCAGGTAACCATTGATAAAAATATCAATCTTTCCATCCATGACGCTGTCTACATTTCCGGTTTCTACACCGGTTCTGTGATCTTTTACCATCGTATATGGCTGCATAACATAAGAACGGATCTGGTTACCCCAACCGATCTCCGTTACCTCTCCACGGATATCTGCAGCTTTTTCCGCATTTTCCTGCTGCTTTAACAAATACAGTTTTGCCTTCAACATCTGCATTGCCTTATCCTTGTTCTGGAACTGGGAACGCTCATTCTGGCACTGTACCACGATTCCGGTCGGAATATGCGTAATACGGATTGCGGAAGATGTCTTATTGATATGCTGTCCACCGGCACCACTTGAACGGTAGGTATCGATCCGCAGATCGTCCTCATTGATCTCAACGTCAAGATCTTCCTCGATATCCGGCATGACATCGCAGGATACAAACGAAGTCTGACGCTTACCCGCCGCGTTAAACGGTGAAATTCGCACCAGACGGTGTACACCCTTTTCGGATTTCATATAACCGTATGCATTTTCTCCATTGATCTGGAATGTGATGGATTTAATACCGGCTTCCTCCCCGTCAAGGGAATCTAAAACCTCCACAGAAAATCCTTTGTCCGATGCCCATCTTGTATACATGCGGTAAAGCATTGCCGCCCAGTCACAGGACTCCGTGCCTCCGGCTCCTGCATGCAGTGAGACGATCGCACCATCCGAATCATATTCCCCGGATAACAAAGTCTTGATACGGATACCCTCATAGGTCTTCGTAAATTCATCGAGCATTTCCTGGATCTCCGGGATCAGGGAAGCATCATTTTCCTCATATCCCATCTCGATCAATGTCTCAATATCCTCAAATTCTGTCTTTAAGGATGCATAAGTTGCGACATCATCCTTCATGCTCTTTAATTCTTTCATTTTTTTCTGGGAAACGACCGGATCATCCCAAAAATTTGGGGCCTCCATTTCCCTTTCTAATTCCTGGATCCGCTGCTCTTTATTAGCCAGGTCAAAGTGAATCCCTCACTTCCTGCAGCGGTTCCCTGTATGTGTTCAGGGTCACTTTAAATTGATCAAGTTCTACCACAGTATCACCTCTTTCTGATATTTAAGATTTGTTTCTATTGTAAAGTATGCGCGCTTTTTGCGCAATGCCTTCTCCCTATTTTTAAGAGAATCGCAAGCAGTAAAAGACCGATCGCGGCTCCTGCCGTATCAATGCAGACATCCGTAAACTGTCCGGAACGCCCCGGGATAAACAGCTGATGAAACTCATCTGTCGATGCATAGCAAAAGGCAAATCCAAGTGCCGCGATATAATGCACTTTCTGTCTCATTTCAAATGTTCCTGAAAATGCAAATGCAAGCCATCCTAAAATCGCATATTCTGTCATATGTGCAGCTTTCCGGATGGGATACTCAATGTTTCCTGCAATATTTCCAATCTGGTCTGTCGTCAGTCCCCAGTTAAAAATTTCATCTGTATCTTCGACCAGACGGTAAGAGATCGTACCGCTGATCTCGGAAGATTCCGTCGCCGGCTGATTGGAAAACCAAAATATGATGATCATCCAGCCTGCCAGCATGATTCCCAGAATCAGCCGCATTACTGTTTTATTCATTTTCCGCTTAATTCCTCCGTGAGTACTTCCACTGCTTTCTGGATCTGGTTGTCATATTTCACATCATATTCTGTTCCATCCGGATTGAGATATTCATATTCAAGTTCAATATCCGGATCAATTCCGACTCCATGGATATAATTTCCATTCGGTGTAAAATATTTTGCTGTGGTAAGTTTCACCGCATCTCCGTCCTCAAGCGGGAAGATGGTCTGAACAATTCCTTTTCCGAATGTTGTCGTTCCGATCAGTGTTCCATATTCATAGTCCTTGATTGCTCCGGCTAAAATCTCGGATGCACTTGCACTGTCCTCATTGATAAGAACCGCCAGAGGATACTCCATGTAAGTATCCCCGCTTGATGTATAAGTCTCACGGTGACCATTTTTATCCTCTGTATACACAACCGTACCCTCAGGAAGAATATCATCTAAAATCTGTACAACAGCGGTAACAAGTCCGCCGCCGTTATAGCGCACATCCAGAACAAGCGCTTTCATCCCCTCGCTATCTAATTCTGCCACAGCTTTTTCAAACTGGTCTGCTGTTTCTGTTTCAAAAGAATCGATATGAATATAACCGATGTTATCACCAAGCATCTGGGAAGATACGCTCGGCAGTGTCACATTTTTGCGCTCCACGTCAAAGGACAGATTTTCCCCGGTTGAAGGACGATATACCTCCAAATGTACCGATGTTCCCTCCTCGCCACGGATCAGTTTTACCAGCTCTGTCACTTCCATGCTGGTCGCATCTGTTCCGTCGACCGAAGTGATCACGTCATCTGCAAGCAGTCCGGCTTCATCGGAAGGTGTTCCCTCATATATTTTTGAAATGGATACCACCATGGTATCCGGATCCTGTCTGAGGCCTGCACCAATTCCGTAATACTGTCCGGTAGTGCTCACCTGCATCTGTTTGTAATCTTCCTCATTATAATAGACGGAATATTTATCTCCAAGCCCGCTGATCATCCCTTCATACAGTCCATCTTTTAATTCGGTATCATCCACATTATCATAATAATACATATCCGTGTATGCCTTCAGTTCATTGATCTTCTGAACTGTTTTTGTATCCAGTATTGAATCTGTCTTAGCGGTTGCATTCGTTATGTAAATTTTCGTTCCCGTTATTTTAGTGACCACGTTCAGTGCGACAAATCCAACTAAAATCGTTCCTGCAATACCGCAGGCCACACCTTTTGCCATCTGTCCTTTTTTGCTTTTCTTCGGTTCTTCGATTGGCTCTGGCATAATCTCCGAAACCTGCTGCTCATTTTTATTTTCCATATTCTGTCTCCATTCCTGCGCTGTTTTTATGCTGCCGTTTTTGCTGCCGTTTTACACCGCTATTCCCACCTGTTGTGTGACCAGCCACATTTTTATTTTATATTGCCTTTTATACTACACTCCACATTACTTATCATATCATTCATATGTGAAAATTCGCTGTCCTACTACACAAACCCTACTCTCTTATAAGGATTTGGATGTCAAAAGGTGGTTCACAATTTGACAATCCCAAAATTAAAAGCCACCTTTTGACACCCAAATCCAACCAATTTAAAAAGGACCACCGCGCATTGCGGCAGTCCCAAAAACATCCGCATCATCTGCCCAGATAACTCCACGGGCTGACATAGCTTCCGTTTAATGATACACCAAAGTGTAAATGATTTCCAGTAGAAATACCGGTACTTCCGACCTGTGCGATCGTCTGTCCTGCTGAAACCGTCTGTCCAGGCGAAACAAGAAGTGCAGATGCATGCATATATACGGTATACAATCCGCCGCCATGATCGATCATCACATAGTTACCGGCAGCACTGCTGTAAGCCGCAGTCGTAACCGTTCCATCCGCCGCAGCCACGATCGCAGCGCCTCCGGACGCACCGATGTCAATTCCTTTATGATTGGAAGAAGCGCCTCCCATCGGCGACACACGCGTTCCATAATCACTGGTCACACGCGTACTGCTCGGACACGGCCAGGTAAACACACCTCCGGTATAATGGTTATCCTGTTTACCGGCAGCAGCCTTCTCTGCCTCAATGCGCCTGATCTCGGCAATGATCTCCTCCTGCGCCTGAATCTCCGCAGCATAATAATCCGCGTCGCTCTGTGCAGAATCAATGTTTCCCTCAATTCCGGCAAGTTCCGTCTCCCGCTGCTTCATAAGCGCTGCAACTGAAGCCTTTTCCTGCTCCACAGAGGCTTTCTCCTGCTCCACTTCTTTTTTCATTTCCTCTAACGTGGCATAGTCTTCTTCTAACTGCTGTTCCACGCCGTCAATATAGGCAACCGTTTCCTGATATTCCTTTAGCTTTTTCCGGTCATATTCCTGGATCTGTATGATATACTCAGCAGAATTTAAAAAATCTGAAAAACTTTCCGAATCAAAAAGTGCCTCAAAGTAAGACTCCTGTGCATTCTCATACATAAACTGTATGCGCACTTTCATGTCCGCATACTGCTGCTCTTCCTGCTTTTTTGCATCTTCAAGCTGGTCTTTTGTGTCCTCGATCTGATCCTTCTTCTCTGTCAGCTCCTGATTTTTCTGTGCAAGCTGGTTTTCTAAAGCTGTGATCCGGCTCGAAATATTCATGAGCTGCGTATTCAGATCATTTACTTTTGCCTGCACATCTCCCTTGGACTCTTTTAGCTCGTTTATCGTCTGTTTTGCCTTTTCCAGAGCTTTTTCCAAAGCCGCTTTTTCCTGCTGTGCCTCTTTTAAAGAAGTGGATGTATTTTCACTTTTCTTTGCGCTGCTGTTTTCTGCTGCTGACGTCATCTGCACTGTGGCAGCCATGCCGGCCATCACAATAAGCAATACCGCCGTTATCCTGTGTATCCATTGCCTTTTATTAATTATCATACCTTTAAATGTTTGCGGATCGTAATCCGGCTTCCGATAAATCCAATACCAACACCAAGTAACAGTGCCACAGGAACCAATGTGTGGAATACCTGGTCCACACTTAAAAACTGGATCATATTACTGATAAATTTAAACTTATCTCCAATATATAATATGATCTTCTCATATAAAACATACAAAATGCCAAGCGGGATCGCCGCTCCGATCAGTCCGATCACAATTCCCTCAACAACAAACGGTGCCCGGACAAAATAATCTGTCGCACCGATCAGTTTCATGATACCGATCTCTTCACGGCGCACGGAAATACCGACTGTAATCGTATTGCTGATCAGGAAGACCGCAACACCGAGCAGGATCAGAATGATACCCGCGGAAATATAACCGATCAGACTGTTAAAATCGGTCAGTGTGTGCGCAACCATCTCCGACTGCTTTACTGAACGGATTCCATCTATAGACTCTAAATAAGTTACCAGCGTACTCTGCATTGATATATCATTCATATAAATGGAATAGCTTGCTGAATTGGCAAGCGGATTATCGCCTGCAAAACTTGAAGCAGCATCTTCATTTCCATCAAAATAAACATCTTTAAAACTTTCCCACGCTTCATCTGCAGATGTATATTCGCAATGTGATACCTCAACACGCTGCTTGATCAGATCACCGATTTCCTCAATGCGCTGTTCTGAGATGCCCGCATCAAAAAATACTGTGACTGCAACACCGGATTCCGCATCCTTTACCATCGCCTGGAAGTTGGTCACGATCGAATAGAACAGACCAAACAGAAAAATACAGGCCGTCATCGTCGCTATGGATGCAAGCGAAAACATTTTATTTTTCCAGATGTTGACAAGTCCCTGTTTAATCGTATAGAAAAAAGTACTAATCCTCATAATCGTAGTCCCCCTCGCGTTTTAATACATCACGCTCAGTCAGGCTGCGGCTGATGGCATTATCGCCTGTCACAATACTGCTGGCTGTATCACTGTCATCCACGATCACACCCTTTTGCATGGTGATGACACGTTTGTTCATGGCTTTTACGATTTCAAGGTTATGTGTAACAACGACAACCGTTGTGCCATTGTTATTGATCTCCTCCATCAGTTTCATGATCTCCCAGGCATTATTGTTATCGAGATTACCGGTCGGCTCATCCGCAAGCAGGATCTTTGGCTTATTGATCAATGCCCTTGCGATTGCAACTCTCTGCTGCTCACCACCGGATAACTGTTTGGGATAAGAACGATACTTTGCTGCCAGTCCTACCATGGAAAGCATCAGTGGTACATTCTTTTTGATGGAACGTGTGGACTCTCCGATGACCTTTTGGGCAAATGCGACATTATCGTAAATGTTGCGGTCCTTTAACAAGCGGAAATCCTGAAATACCACGCCGATCTTACGACGGAATTTCGGGGTTTGTCTTCGCCTGATCTTATTTAATTTCTGACCGTTTATCGTGATCGTACCCTCCGTCGGTTCAAGTTCCTTCAACAAAAGCTTGATCAGCGTAGATTTTCCAGAACCACTGTCCCCGACGATGAATACAAATTCTCCTTCCTCAATGTTAAGACTCACGTCATTAAGCGCAGGTATTCCCGCGGAGTACGACTTGCTGACATGTTCTAACTTAATCATAGTGCTTCTCCATTTCTAGTAGTCCAATGACTCCATGTACTTCATGTATTTTACTACCATAAGTGCGATCTTAAATGTAATAGCATCTTCAAACACACGCAGATCAAGTCCGGTTGCCTTCTGCAGCTTGTCCAGACGATATACCAGCGTGTTACGGTGGATATAAAGCTGTCTGGAAGTCTCTGAAACATTCAGACTGTTCTCAAAGAACTTATTGATCGTTGTAAGTGTCTCCTCATCGAACTCATCCGGTGATTTCCCGTCAAAGATCTCCTTGATAAACATCTTACAGAGCGGGATCGGGAGCTGATAAATCAAACGTCCGATTCCAAGTGTTGAGTAAGCGATGACATCTTTTTCTTCAAAAAAGATCTTCCCTACGTCAAGTGCCATTCTTGCTTCTTTATAAGAACGTGATACTTCCTTGATCTCTCCGACGATCGTACCATATGCCACATGCACATCGCTGTCCGAATCAGAGCGGAACAGATTCACAATGACCTCTGCGGTCTTATTCATCTCCTCGTATCCTTCATTCTCCCCTACTTCTTTTACAACAATGATATTTTTCTCATCCACTGCTGTGACAAAATCTTTGGTCTTTCCACCGAAAATGCCACGGATGCGCTCCAGTTCATTGCCGTCTTTGTCGCGGTTGGTCTCCACGATAAACACAACACGTCTGACCTCTGTATCGATATGCAGCTTCTTTGCACGGTTATAAATATCAACTAAAAGCAGGTTATCCAAAAGCAGGTTCTTGATAAAGTTGTCTTTATCAAATCTCTCTTTATATGCTACCAGAAGATTCTGGATCTGGAAACTGGCAATTTTACCCACCATATAGACATCATCACTGTCGCCATTGGCAAGCAGGATATATTCTAACTGATGATCGTCAAACACCTTAAAAAACTGATAGCCGTTTACAACCTGGCTGTCTGCAGGAGATTCCACAAATGCAAGCGCCGGCTCCATATATTTGTCTGCTTCCGGAAATGTAGCAGCCAGCACCTTCCCCTCTACATCGATAATGCATAAATCAATGCGGGTAATCCCTTTTAACCCGTCAATCGTATTTTGAAGTATCTGATTTGAAATCATAAGCTCCACTCCTTCTATCTTCGTTTCATTTGAAACACACCCGGCAAATCAGGTTGCTGCAGCTGTCAGCTGTCCGAATGATCCTATGCCACAGTGCATAACCTCCATTGCACGCATGGGCAACTTTCACAATAAAAATATACCCATTGTCCCCACTCAAAAATACCTAGATTCTATTTTAATGCAAAACAGCAAAAAAAGAAAGAGGAAATGCATATTTTTTATGCACTTCCTCAATGTATGCTGCTTTTTTCCTATTTTTTACAGTGTACATAGTTCACAAAGAAAAAATTTATGACATCTGTTCCTGAAATCCTTCACCGAGCACTTCCCGCGCATCGGAAACGATCACAAACGCATCCGGATCTACTTCCCTTACGATCTCTTTTACCTGCACAATCTCTTTTTTGGATACTACGCAGTAAAGCATACATTTTTCTGCACCGGAATACATGCCCTTTGCCCGAAGTCCTGTAACACCGCGTTCTAACTCCGTCATGATACGTTTTGCCACCTGTTCATAGTGATCCGTAATGATAAATGCTGCTTTTGAGAATTTCAAGCCTTCCATCAGTGCATCTGATACCTTGCTCGTCACAAAGATCGCAACGATCGCATACAATACTGCGTGTACACCAAATACAAATAATCCGGCAACTACGACTGCACCATCTAAAAACTGTATGATCTGCACCACAGAATAATGTTTATAATAATGCTGGATCAGCGTCGCGACCATCTCTGTTCCACCGGTCGTTGATTTTGCAAGCAGTACAAGGCCCATTCCGACACCGCCGATACAGCCGCCAAAAATTGCTGCAAGTACATAATCACCATCGGTAAGATCCACAAGCGGCAGTATATAGAGCCAGAGAGAAAGTAACAATGTTCCAACGATCGTTCTCCATATAAAACGTTTTCCTTTGATCTTTAAAGCTGCCAAAAAAAGCGGCACATTGAGTACAAGGTTCGTCAGCCACAGAGGAATTCCACCCGGAATCAGATACCCTGTCACATCTTTGATAATGATCGCAAGACCGGTAAAACCTCCTGTTACCATGCTGACCGGATCATACACGCACTGAATACTTACTGCAATAAGTGCGGTTCCCACAAGCATGAGGATATAATCCCAGACCGGAGATCTCTTATAAAAAAACTTCTGCATACCGAACCTCAGCTTTCATATTTTTCAATACTGTTTTTTAATCTGACACGGTGGATCAGATTCCAGAAAAAACCTTTGATTCTCGATCTTTTCCGGTGAACCTCAAATCCGCCGATTCCATACCATAAATTGGCATTGATCTTGTCGCGGTGTTCCACAAGAAAATGTTCCTGTCCCGGAGATGGAATGATTGAAATGATCACATCCGGCGTCGCCGCATTCATTTCATTGATCACACCCTCGAGATCTCCGACACAGTTTTCCGTTGCCGCCGCCCCTGCTAACACCAGTTTCGGGTATTCCTCTCTGAGTTCCTGTGTAAATTCATCAACAGCTCCCTGTGTCTCTCCAATAATAAAAACAGATTTGCGGTTGCGCTCCACACGTTTCAAAAATTCATCTGAAAAATCATTTTCTTCTGTCTCGCGGATCCGCTGCATCGTATCGACTCCAGCCGCCTGCAGAATGCCTTTTTCTCCGATCACTGCCAGATCAAGAGAAGAAATAACCTCTTTTAACACAGGATCTGATTCTGACTCAGTCAGCATCTGCATGGAAACCATCTCAATCACATTTAACATGTTATTATCATACCAGGCTTCCACGCGCATGATTGCTTCCCGCACTGTGTAATTGTCCAGTTGTATTCCAAGAATATCTATTTTCTTAATCATTTTACACCCATATTCATTTCCATATATTGAAAAAATATACGCGAACAGTATATCAAACATGGTGTAATATTTCAAGAAATACTGATCTTAGCTTTTATTTCTGTTCCGAATTTTTCGTTGTTGTAAACAATTTCTTTAAGCAGCTGTACGCAACCAGAACACCTAATATCATAAGAAGAAGTGCAACAATCAGCTGTAATCCATCTACTAAGAATGTTGCGTTGTGTGCCGCAATATTTGCTGCCAGAGCAATTGTTTTCTGTACCAGTGCGGTAAATGTAACTGTTAACATTACAAACATCGGTATGTAAAGTGTCCATCCGGTTCTTCCCGTCGTCTTTAAGAATACAGCCAGTGCGATCAGTACCATAGCAGCAAGCAGCTGGTTCGCAGATCCAAACAGCGGCCATACATTGCTGTATCCGCCAAGTGTCAAAAGATATCCAAAGAATAATGTGATCACAGTTGCAAAATATTTATTTGTCAGTACACGCTGTGCCGGTGTCATCTGTTTCGGATCTGTGCTTTCACCGTAAAACAGTTCCTGGAAAGACATACGTCCGATTCTTGCCACGGAGTCAAGTGAGGTAAGTGCAAGTGCCGATACACACATGGTCATAAATACGGTTGCAACCTGAACCGGTACACCAAGTTTCTCTAAGAACTCTGCAACACCGGAAGAGAAGATTGCAAACGGTGTTCCTTCCGGTTTTGTTCCACCAACTGCGACTGCTCCAACAACGACAAGTGCCACGATACCAAGTAATGACTCCACTACCATTGCACCATAACCGATCATCGGCATATCTTTTTCATTGCTGACCGTCTTTGAGGAAGTTCCGGAAGATACAAGACTGTGGAAACCGGAAACTGCACCACATGCGATCGTTACAAATAATGTCGGGAATAATCCACTTCCATTTACATTGAAACCATTAAATGCATTTAACTGCATCTGCGGATGTGCAACAACAACACCAACAACTGCACCGATGATCATACCGAGCAGCATAAATGTTGTCATGTAATCTCTAGGCTGCATTAAAAGCCACATCGGAAGTACGGATGCAAGGAATAAGTATGCCATGATGATGTAGATCCATGCTGTCTTTGAAGCATAGATTGGAAGTTTCATACCAACTGCAAACATTGCAACCAAAAGAGCGATTGCAACGACCGCTTTGACCCACTCGTTCATTTTTCCAACATGTTTCTGAATCACACCGAAGATAACAGCTACCACGATAAACAGCATGGAAATGGAAGCTGCTGCTGAGTTTGCATAAGCGGTTTCTGCGCTGTCAAGTCCGACACCATTAAATGTTCCGGCTACCATATCCGTGAATGCTGCGATAACAAGCAGTGTAAACAGCCAGCAGAACAGCATAAACAATTTACGTCCTGTCTTACCGATGTATTTTTCGATGATCATTCCCATCGATTTTCCTTCATTCTTGACAGATGCATACAGTGCGCCAAAATCCTGCACAGCACCAAAGAATAATCCACCGATGATCAGCCACAACAGAACCGGTACCCAGCCAAACACGGATGCCAAGATCGGTCCGGTGACAGGTCCTGCTCCTGCAATGGATGAAAACTGATGTGAAAATACGGTAAATTTTGATGACGGTACATAATCCTGCCCATCCTCATGTGTGTAGGCAGGTGTCTTTGCCTTTGGGTCGATCCCCCATTTTTTTGCAAGCCATCTTCCATACAGCAGATATCCTGCCGAAAGCGCTACAATACCGATTAAAACAATTACTAATCCATTCATAACCATTTACCGTCTGCAGATTGCAGACAACTCCTTTCTTTTTTTCAGATAAACAATTTTCAGTGCAATTTTTTATTCATGACAATAAATTGCTGCTCTGCAAACATTCTATTGTCATAAAGAACAAAGAGTCGCTTGCGACTCTTTCGCGCTCGAGCGGTGCTGTTTACAGCTA